>Ga0206950_1151_pt1 | contig 14812 bp, 14 predicted proteins | sample Alteio_BWOrgHeat_41_FD_152954 | JGI IMG/M metagenome (GOLD analysis project Ga0206950, IMG submission 152954) | Enriched cells from forest soil in Barre Woods Harvard Forest LTER site, Petersham, Massachusetts, United States -... | ecosystem: Environmental > Terrestrial > Soil > Temperate forest >... | reverse complement strand
AAGAATCAGAAATGGATGCTGTGACAGCTGTTTCGGGTAGTGGGCCGGCTTATGTTTTCTTTTTTGTCGAACAATGGATCAAAGCAGCTCAGAAATTAGGTTTAAAACAGCAGGAAGCCAGACAATTAGTTCATAAGACTGTGCTTGGATCTGCTCAATTTTTGAGGGACAGCGTATCTGACGTAACTGATTTGCGGGTCAAGGTTACATCAAAGGGCGGTACAACACAAGCAGCGATGGATGTGCTTTTAAAGGGAAAATTGGATAAATTAATGGAGAAAGCATTATCAGCAGCAAAAAAGAGAGCTAAAGAGCTGTCTAAATAACTTTTTGTCATTCTAAGCCCTTCGCTTCGCTCCAGGGCAAGCTCCGCGAAGAATCTAAACATGTTTGAAAAGAAGGGCTATATCTATATTTTAACAAATACCAAAAACACAGTTTTGTATGTAGGAGTTACAAGCAATTTAATTAAAAGAATTTACGAGCATCAAAATAATTTCGTCGAAGGATTTACAAAGAAATATAATCTTAAAAAATTAGTTTATTTTGAGGTTTTTGGAGATATTGTAAGCGCTATAACGCGAGAAAAACAAATTAAAGGCTGGTTAAGAATTAAGAAAATGGCATTAATTGAAAAAGTAAATCCAAATTGGGTTGATTTGTATAAAACTATTATTTGAGATTCTTCGGCCTACGGCCTCAGAATGACGAAGGAGAGTGGACATGGCAACAGTCGGGATCATCGGTGGCAGTGGTTTGTATCAGATTGAAGGGATAAAGGATGTCAAAGAGGTCGCGGTCAAGACACCTTTTGGCGCGCCGTCGGATAAATTTATCACGGGAGAGCTAGAAGGCATACCAGTTGTGTTTCTGCCGCGCCATGGCCGGGGGCATCGTATCAGCCCTTCTGAGATCAATTACCGCGCCAATATATACGGCATGAAGAAATTAGGGGTCGAGGCCATCATGTCTGTTTCGGCCTGCGGCAGCCTTAAAGAAAAATATAAGCCTATGGATTTTGTCATCCCTGACCAATTTTTAGACCGCACCCGTAAAGGGCGTATGGACACGTTTTTTTCTGACGGGATTGTGGCGCATGTGGCTTTCGCGGACCCGGTTTCTAAAGAGATCGCGGATATCCTTGAACAAAGTGCAAAAGAGCTAAAGATCAAAACACATCGCCATGGTACCTATGTGAATATGGAAGGCCCGCAGTTTTCAACCAAGGCCGAATCCAATCTTTATCGCAGCTGGGGCATGGACATTATCGGCATGACTAATTTGACTGAAAGTAAGCTTGCCCGCGAGGCGGAGATATCTTACGCCACCTTGGCCGCAGTCACAGACTATGATTGTTGGCATCCGTCCCATGATTCGGTGACGCTTGATATGATCCTGAATTATTTGAATAAGAATGTGGCCAATGCCAAGAATATATTAAAAATAGCCATTGTGCAGGTTGGAAAATTAAAACATTTTAGTGCTTCGGATGCTTTGAAATTTGCTATTATTACCAACCCGGCTGTAATTCCGGCTAAAAAGAAAAAAGAGTTGGAGTTGTTGATTGGAAAATATATCAAATGACGTTGAACGAAATGTTCAACGTCATCCTGAGGCAACAGCCGAAGGATCTCAGCAAAATTAATTCTTTGAGAGATTCTTCGCTTCGCTCAGAATGACGCCATGGAATACCAAAAAACCTTAAATTTACCTCAAACGGATTTTGCCATGAAGGCGGGGCTGTCCCAAAAAGAGCCGCTGATGTTGGGCCGTTGGCAAAATGATAAACTCTACCAGAGCATCCGCCAGAAAAGTAAGGGGGCAACGCCATTTATTTTGCACGATGGGCCTCCCTATGCCAATGGCCATATCCATATCGGGCACGCACTGAATAAGATCCTCAAAGACATGATCGTCAAATACAAGACCATGAAAGGCTTTGACGCCCTCTATATCCCGGGTTGGGACTGCCATGGCCTGCCCATCGAGCATCAGTTGCTCAAAGACATGAAAGCATCCAAGGCTGATTTTGACACCCTGGCCTTCCGTAAAAAAGCCAATGAGTACGCGATGAAGTTTGTGGACATCCAGCGGGAAGAATTCAAACGTTTAGGGATTTTCGCCCAATGGGATGATCCTTATTTGACTCTGAGCCCGCATTATGAATATTGGATTTTAAAATCATTGGCAGAATTAACCAAAAAAGGTTATATCTACCGCAGTCTTAAGCCTGTGAACTGGTGCTATTCTTGTGAAACCGCCCTGGCTGAAGCAGAGGTGGAACATGAAAATAAAGAATCTCCCGCTGTGTTTGTAAAATTTCAAGTTGAGAATCCGGGAATTTTAAATTTACCAACAGATAAAAAAGTATTTTTATTAGTTTGGACGACGACGCCGTGGACTTTGTTGGCTAATGTGGCGGTAGCAGCGCATTCAGATTTTGATTATGTGTGTGTGGATTTAGGAAATGAAATTTTGATTATTGAAAAAGGATTGTCCGAGCGGGTTTTGTCCAAACAATCATGTCATCCTGAGAGCAGCGAAGGATCTCATTTACAACGAGATTCTTCGCCTTTAGGGCTCAGAATGACGATAATCAAAGAACTTAAAGGTGTAGAGCTGACAAAATTAACCTATGTTCATCCTTTTGGCAAACTTCAACATTGCAAGGTTGTGACCGCGGACTATGTCACCAAGGAAGACGGCACCGGTCTAGTCCACACAGCTCCAGGACACGGTCAGGACGATTTTCAAACAGGTTTACGCTACAATCTGCCGATTTTAATGCCAGTTAATTCAAAAGGCGTGTTTACCGAAGAAGGCGCGCCGTTTAATGGCCAATTTGTTTTTAAGGCGAATGACCAGATCATTGCCAATTTGCAAGAACGGGGATTATTGTATGCGGCCCAAAAAATCACCCATGCCTATCCCCATTGCTGGCGCTGCAAGAACCCCATTATTTTCCGCGCCACGGAACAATGGTTTTTAAGCATTGACCATAGCAATTTGCGCAGCCAATTAAGGGAAATCATTGAAGATGAGGTGATATGGATCCCTTCTGCCGGGCGTGAGCGCATCTTAGGCATGGTCAATACCCGTCCGGATTGGTGCCTGTCCCGGCAGCGTCTTTGGGGCGTTCCCATCCCAGCGCTCAGCTGTAAAGGTTGCAAGGGTCAGCAAAAACTTTTTGTCGAGGTCATTGAGCATGTGGCCATGCTCGTCAAGAAACACGGCAGTGATATCTGGTTTGAAAAAGATGTCAATGAACTTCTGCCTGCAGGCTTTAAATGCCCTGATTGCGGCGGTCATGATTTCCAAAAGACCCAGGACATCCTGGATGTGTGGTTTGATTCCGGAGTGAGCCATCAAGCGGTATTTCATGAAATGATTCATAGCCCGTTACCCGCGGATTTATATTTGGAAGGTTCTGACCAGCACCGGGGCTGGTTCCAGTCTTCCTTGATCCCTTCCGTGGCCATGGATAAAAAAGCGCCTTACAAGCAGGTCCTGACCCATGGTTTTGTGGTGGATGGGGCAGGGCGTAAAATGTCCAAATCTTTAGGGAATGTCATTAAGCCCCAGGAGATCATTGGTGCCTACGGTGCTGATATCCTGCGCTTGTGGGTGGCGTCTTCTTCCTATAATGAGGATGTACGCGTATCCAAGGAGATCATTGACCGGCTGGTGGACGCGTACCGCAAGATCCGTAACACCCTGCGTTACATATTAGGGAATTTGCATGGGTTCCAACCGGATAAAGATTGCTTGGAATATGACCAATTATTGGAACTTGACCGTTGGGCCTTGAACCGTTTAGCGGCTGTTATAGAGGCCATGGACCAGGCTTATGAGCGTTATGATTTCGTGCAAGTTTTTAAAACCGTTTACAGTTTTTGCAATGAAGATCTATCGAGCATTTATCTTGACATCCTAAAAGACCGGCTGTATACTTGCCCCGCTTATTCAAAGGAAAGATTAAGCGCCCAGACCGTTCTTTATTATATACTTGATGCTTTAACCAGGATTTTAGCGCCTGTGCTCGTCTTTACAGCTGAAGAAACACTCGGACTCAGCCCCAAGCGTCCCTTTGTTGGGGCGGGCTCTGTCCATTGTTTAAGCTGGCCGGTGATCGATAAAGAGTGGATTTCCGCGGAAATTGAAGAAAAATTCAAGGGCGCTTTGAATATGCGTGACTTAGTGTTGAAGGCCTTGGATGAGCATCGAAAGTCCGGAAAAATCGGCAGTGGTCTGGAAGCTAAAGTAGTCATCACATCAGATGATCCGGTTAGTTTAAAATATTTTAAGTCTTTTAAAGATTTTGCGTCGTTTTGCATTGTGTCTCAGGTGGAGTTTAAGGAAGGTCCACAAGGCATCGCGGTCCTGCCGGCAGATGGTATTAAATGCGCCCGCTGTTGGAATTGGCGCACGGATGTCGGGCAGTCCAGTGTTCATCCGGCATTGTGCGGGCGATGTGCAGAAATCGTTATGAGTTCGTCATTAATGTAATTCAGGAGGACGTAATGGCTATCAAGAAGAAAAAAATAAATCCGAAATATGAACCATACAAAAAACTCCTTTTGAAGACCAAGGAACAGATCACCGGTGATATTCGGGGTTTGTCCGATGAGAATACCGGCAGCGGCAATGACCGTGGCGGGGATGTGTCGGGCCACGCCTTGCATATGGCGGATGTGGCCACCGATATGTATGACCGTGAATTCACCTTAGGACTGGCGGCCAATGACCGTGAGCTTTTGTACCAGGTCAATGAAGCCTTGGAACGCATCCAAGAAGGTAATTTCGGTCTGTGTATAACCTGCAAAAAACCAATTCCAGCGACCCGTTTAAAAGCGATCCCACACGCGCAAACCTGTTTAAAATGCCAGGAATTGCTGGAATCCAAGAAACGTTGATGGCTGATGCAAGATGCGCGCCGTTCCCAATGGGACATTATCATTTTTTTGTCAGGCGTGTTGGCCGTCGTGCTGTTCGACCGCCTGACTAAGAATTTTTTTTCCGGCTTATTGGAATTGAACGAATCCATCGCGGTCATCCGGAATGTCATGCATTTTACCCTCGTGCACAATACCGGTATTGCCTTTGGTTTTTTTAAGGATTGCGGTGCGGTGTTTATCATCATCCCTGTGATCTTGACCGGCCTTTTGATTTACAATATTTACTATTACCGTCATAGTCCCCATCTTAGCCGCACCTACATCGTGGCTTTTTCCTTGATCCTGGGAGGGGCCATCGGGAATTTATTGGACCGCATTTTTTTAGGTTATGTGATCGACTTTATCGATTTTCGCATCTGGCCGGTCTTCAACGTGGCTGACAGCGCCATCACCATCGGTGCCGCGATTATCTTACTCAGATGTATCCCGGCAAAGGGGACACTTTAAAGTGTCCCATTTTATATGCATCCCATTCTTTTTTCCATCGGCCCCATTACTATTTACAGCTACGGCGTCATGCTGGCTACGGCTGTTTTGGTCTGCACCTATTTGCTAAGCAGGGACGCCCGGCGTTATAATATTTCCGCTGAGACAGCCTATGACCTGGTGTTCTGGTGCATGCTGGGGGGCATTATCGGCGCCAGGATTTTTTATGTTTTTATTGAATGGCCGTATTTTAGCGGCAATCTTATGGAAATCCCCATGCTGCAAAAAGGCGGCCTGGCCTGGCAGGGGGGATTTTTGGGGGGAGTCTTGGCAGGGGTATGGTTTGCCCGGCGCCAAAAATTAACTTTAAAGCCCCTTTTGGATTTGGCAGCGCCCTATATCGCCCTGGGGCAATCCATCGGACGCGTGGGGTGTTTTTTAAACGGATGCTGTTACGGCAAACCAGTGGCCTGGGGGATTTATTTTCCAACGCATCAGGCCAGGCTTTATCCGACCCAGCTTTTTGAAACAGCGGGCCTTTTTATAATATTTTTAATCCTTAAAAATGCCCAAACCAAACCCCATAGGCCTGGGTTTATTTTTGTTTTTTACCTATGGCTCGCGGCCATCGAGCGTTTTATCGTCGAGTTTTACCGCGCGGACCATGATCTTTTATGGGGTTCTTTAAGCCTTGCCCAATATGTTGCTTTAGGTGTCTTTGCCGCGGGCTTGGTATTGATGAAGGTATTTAAAAAATGAAACAAACCCATACCGTCCAGGAAGAATTTAAAGATCTGCGCCTCGATGTTTATTTGAGCAATGCCATGCCTGAAGTGCCCTCACGCATGTTCATTAAAAAAATGATCGAAGCCGGCCAGGTCCTGGTCAATGGACACCAGAAAAAAACCAAATACAAGGTGGCTGCCGGAGACCTGATCGAGGCGGAGATCAATGAAGAAGCCTTTGCCCCCAAGGACATCCTGGCTGAAAAAATGGAATTGGATATTTTTTATGAAGATGACGATTTGGTGGTGATCAATAAGCCGGAAGGTCTGACAGTGCATCCGGCCAGCGGTTCTCAAAGCGGCACCCTGGTCAACGGTTTGATGTACCGTTACCAGGAGCTTTCAGATGTCAATGGCCCGGTGAGGCCTGGCATCGTGCATCGTTTGGACCGTGATACGTCAGGCCTGATCCTTATCGCCAAAACCAATGTGGCCCATGCCCGTCTGGGGCGGCAATTTGAGAAACATACCATCAAGAAACGCTATGTCGCCCGCGTGCAGGGTCGAGTGCAATTTGACCAGGGCATCATCGAGGTGCCCTTGGAGCAGCATAAAAAATACCACGACCAACGGCAGGTGGCCGAAGTGGGCACGGGAAAGGCCGCCATCACCGTTTACCAGGTCCTCAAACGTTTCCCTAAGTCAACCTTGATGGCCCTTTTCCCGCAGACCGGCCGCACGCATCAGCTGCGCGTGCATATGAAACATTTGGGCCATCCGATTTTAGGGGATGATAAATATGGCCAAAAGTTAAGCTTTACCCGCCTGGCCCTTCATGCCCAAAGCATTGGCTTTATCCATCCCATCGTCAAGGCCTATATTGAATTCTCTTGCCCGACCCCGCGGGAATTCTTAAGAGATGATTTATCATTTTAACCTTTACGGCAGTTTTTCTTCTTCATATAATATATAAACAAATTATAAGAATTAGTCTGACAAGGATTCCATCTTGAATAAAGCCGGAAAAACGCTCACCATCTTTATCATTCTCACCATCGTCCTTTTGGTATCATCGACGAGCATCGGGTTTTATTTGTATCATTTGGAAGAGCGTTTGCATAAGAATGTGGAAACGGAACTTGACCGCAGCCATGCCGATGGGATCAAACTGCAGACCCAATTAAAGGACATCCAGAACCAATTGGCCCTGGCCATGGATAAAAATAAAGAAGCTGACCAGAAGATTAATAATTTGCTTGATGAAAAAGACCTCAATGAAGGTCTGCGCGCCGCCTTGAAAAAAGAAAATGCCGATCTTCATAATCAGATGGCGGATATCGAAGCATCGAAACAAAAGTTAAAGGCTGATCTTGATGATTCCGTCTCCAAATTGTCCCAATTCCAGGAATTATTAAAAGCCTCACAAGACAAAAGCAAAGAATTAGAGACCCGTCTTGCTTCCTTGGCCCAAACAAATAAAGACATGACGGCCAAGATCGATGAATTAAAGGCGGACATGAAGCCTTATGACCAGCGCTCGCCCGAGGAACAAATCGCAGGGGAGATGGTGCCTCCGGGGAGAAGTGGAAAAGATAAGGTGGATTTGGATAAGATTGTGGTCAATCCGCAGGATGGCACCAAGGGGCATGTTTTAAGCGTTGACACGGACGCTGAATTCCTGGTATTTAATTTAGGTTTAAAGCAGGGAGTCAAGCCCGATGATCTGCTCTCGGTATACCGGGGGGATGAGTATTTAGGGGACGTTAAAGCCACCCGTGTGCAGGATGAAATTGCCGCCGCGGATATTATCCCGCCCCTTTCCAGCAGGGAAGTTCGCAAAAACGATACCGTGGTGCTGAAACCGTGATTTTAAATGTACCGCCAGTCCGGCGTCTTCAAGGCCGTATCCATCTTCCGGCGTCGAAATCATATTCCATCCGTGCTTTTATCATCGCATCCCAAGGGGGAGTTTCGCACATTAAGCATCCCTCGGATTGTGAGGATGCGGTCATTGCGTTAAAAACAGCCCGCGCCCTGGGAGCATCTGTCAGTTCTAAAGGGCATCTGTGTCGAGTTTATTGTCATCCTGACCCTGAACGCAGTGAAGGGGAAGGATCTCAAAAAATATTTTCCGTCGGTGAATCTGGGACAACTTTAAGGTTCCTCTTGCCATTGCTGGCTTTGCATACGCAAAAAGCCAAGGTGCGGGGAACGGGCACCTTGGTGGGGCGCCCCAACGCTCATTTATGTGAAACCCTGCGCCAACAGGGCATGGATATCCGGGGTTCAAAGGACAATGAATCGGTGCCCATTATCTTTAAAGGCGGGTCGCTTTCCGGCGGGCGGGTCCAGGTGGATGGCAGTATAAGCTCCCAGTTTATTTCCGCGTTATTAATTGCCTTACCATCGCTAAAGACCGATTCCCGTCTCATCCTGACAGGAAAAGAATTGGTTTCTTTGGATTACATCCAAATGACGATCGAAATCTTAGCCAGGGCCGGTGTCAGGATCAAACGCGTATCTTTAAGAGAGTACGCGGTTAAAGGCGGGCAAAAATTCAAGGGTCTAAAGGATTTTTATGTCCCGTCGGATTATGGCCTGGCCGCTTTTGCAATGGGTGCGGCGGCATTATTGCCTTCCCAGGTTTTTTTGAAGGGAAATTTGGATGATGCCTTACTGCAGTCTGACGGGCATATTTTAGGTTTTTTACGCAAGATGGGTGTGGGTTTTGAAAAAACAAAAAAGGCCATTACAATCAAAGGGCCATTTAATTTAAAGGGCGGCGTATTTTCATTAAAGAATTGTCCGGATTTAGTCCCCATCATGAGTGTCCTGGCCCTTTTTGCCAAGGGAAAAACAACGCTTACCGGCATCCATCACGCGCGTGCCAAAGAATCTGACCGCATCAGTGATTTACGCAGGGAACTTTTAAAAGTTGGGGCCTTTGTCACAGAGACCAAAGATACTTTAACTATAGAGCCAAGAACAGCTTATAAAACAGGGCAAGTGCTTGATTCTCATCACGATCACCGTCTGGCCATGGCCTTTACAGTCCTGGGGACCAAGATCGGATGCCGCGTCAAAGGCATTGAATCCACCCACAAATCCTACCCGAATTTTGTCAACGATATGAAAGCTTTAAGAGGGGTTTGTTAATTCGTTTGACAGTCCTTGGGCTTTTCGATAAGATGGTGCCCATGATTAATCAATTAAAGAAATTTTTCAAAGGTGTTTACGACCAAGCACTTGGGCTTTTTTCTAAAGACATTGGTATTGACTTAGGCACCGCAACAACCCTGGTCTATGTCAAGGGTGAAGGGGTGGTTTTGTGCGAACCTTCCGTCGTTGCCATTGAAAAAGACACCAATCGCGTGGTGGCTGTCGGCGAAGAGGCCAAACGGATGCTCGGCCGCACACCGGCTAGCATCGTGGCCATCCGTCCCATGAAGGACGGTGTCATTTCGGATTTTGAAGTGACCGAGGCCATGCTTAAATATTTTATAAAGAAGGTGCAACCCAACCGTTTTTCATTCCGTCCCACCATCGTCATTGCCATTCCCTCAGGGATCACCCAGGTTGAAAAACGCGCGGTGATTGATTCCGCGGAGCATGCCGGTGCGCGTAATGTCATTTTGATCGAAGAGCCCAAGGCCGCGGCCATCGGGGTGGGGCTTCCCGTGCACGAACCCGCGGGAAACATGATCATTGATATCGGTGGCGGGACCACGGAATTCGCGGTCATTTCCTTAGGCGGACTGGTTTATGCCAAATCCATCCGAATCGCCGGTGATGAAATGGACATGGCGATCATTGAATATTTACGTAAGACTTATAATTTAATGATAGGCGAACGCACGGCGGAAGAAATCAAGATCCGCCTTGGCTCTGCCTATCCCCTGGAAGAAGAGTTGAACATGGATGTGCGCGGCCGTGATTTGATCGCGGGCCTGCCTAAGACCATCAATGTGACCTCCGTGGAAATCCGTGAAGCCTTGCAAGACCCTGTCCAGGCCATTGTGGATGCTTCCAAGTCGACACTGGAACATACGCCTCCGGAGTTGGCCGCTGATTTGATTGACCGCGGCATTGTCATGGCCGGTGGCGGTTCTTTGCTCCGGGGTTTAGATAAACGCATTGCCGAAGAAACAGGGTTGCCGGTGCACGTGGCTGATGATCCCTTGACCGCGGTCGTCAACGGGACAGGGGCAACGTTGAATATGTCCCCGGCCATGCGGCGTCGTTTTACAGCCCAGGCTAAATTGGACTTTTAACTTCGTCATCTTGGATAGATCGTCATCCTGAGCGAAGCGAAGGATCTTAAGGTGTTTTTAGATTCTTCGGCTTCGCCTCAGAATGACAGTATTCTAAAGCGAAATCGTGTGGCGCAAAACTTTCAAAAAAACTGCTTATGCCAGCATCCTTGTTGTCCCGTTTCTGATCTTTTTTTTCCACCCGAAGAATTATAAGGCCGCGGGACTATTGGATGCCGTGGTGCGTCCGGTGGGATTGTTGCAGGCACCGGTTTTTGAATTAAAAAAACTGTTCTTTTATCGTGAAACGTATGATGAATACGTCAGGTCCAAGCGTCAAAACGAATTGCTGAAAGCCAGGCTTGCCGCGATGAAAGAGGATGTGCTGGCCCAAGATCGCTATGAAAAAATCCAAGCTTTTCGCAATGGGCAGAATTACGCGTCAATTGTGGCCAATGTCATTGGCCGTGACCCTTCCAATTGGAACGCGGCATTGATCATTGATCGAGGCCACGCCGAAGGTGTTGAAGTAGGCCAGCCGGTTGTAAGTCCTTTGGGTGTAGTTGGACGGATTTTTGAGGTGGGTCACAATACAGCCAAGGTGATTTTACTGTCTGACCCGACCTTTGCCGTGGCGGCGGTGGTGGAACGCTCCAGGGAAAATGGCCTTTTGACCGGGACCTTACAAGGGCCTTTACGCCTGCAATATTTGACGGACAACGCCGATGTGAAGGTGGGCGATACGCTGGTGACGTCAAAATTAAGTACTGCTTTTCCCGAAGGCCTATTGATCGGCCAAATCACCGACGTGCAGGCTTCGATCAATAGCCACACGGTCGAATGCCTGGTCGATCCGGCGGTGGATTTGTCGGAGTTGGAAGAAGTTATTGTTATTAAAAAATGATGATTTTTGTCATCCTGAGGCAAAGCCGAAGGATCTTGATAGAATTAATTCTTTAAAAGATTCTTCGCTTCGCTCAGAATGACAGTACTTCATAACTATGAACGCCATCGAAATAAAAAATCTAGTCAAAACCTACCGCACCGGCACCAAGGCCCTTAAAGGCGTTGATTTGAGCGTGCCGGATGGGGATTTTTTTGCCCTCTTGGGGGCCAATGGCGCCGGCAAAACAACCATCATCGGGATATTGACCGGCCTGGTCACTAAAACAGCCGGCACAGTTGAGATTTTTGGCCATTGCATCGATGATGATTTTGAAGAAGCCAAGAAATGCATCGGTGTTGTTCCCCAGGAATTTAATTTCAATATGTTCGAACAGGTCCAGGACATTGTGGTCAATCAAGCAGGCTATTTTGGCATTGAATACAAAACTGCTTTTCATGACTCCGAAGAAATCCTTAAACGCGTGGGCCTTTGGGACAAACGCAAATCCATCGCGCGCAATCTTTCCGGCGGCATGAAACGCCGCCTGATGATCGCCCGCGGACTGATCCACCATCCCCGCATGTTGATCTTAGATGAGCCCACCGCAGGGGTGGATGTCGAGCTCCGCCATGGCATGTGGAAATATTTAAGTGAGATCAACGCCCAAGGCACCACCATTTTGTTGACCACCCATTATCTGGAAGAAGTCGAACAGATGTGCCGCAACTGCGCCATCATTAAGGAAGGCGAAATCGTCCGCCGCGACAGTGTGCGCAATCTGTTGATGATGATCCCCCAGGACACCTACCGGGTGACCGTCAAAGAAATGCTTTCCTTGGAGGGGGTCAAGTCTTTTAACCCTGTTAAAATTGATGAGCATACCCTTGATATTGAAATCCAACAACGTGAAGAGCTCAATGAATTGATTTTGAAGCTCGCCCAAGGCGGTTTTGTGATCACAGATTTTCATCCCAAAGGCAATCGTTTAGAGAAATTATTTTTAAATATAATTCAAAAGGATACTGTCATCCTGAGCGCAGCGAAGGATCTTAAGAAGTCTTAAGATTCTTCGGCTTCGCCTCAGAATGACGGGACAGATTTATGTACTGGATACCACTAAAAACCATCGTCCGCAAAGAATCCAACAGGATCATCCGCATCTGGAGCCAGACGCTTTTGCCGCCATTGTTCACGCAGACCTTGTATTTTGTTATTTTCGGCAAATTCATCGGTTCCCAAGTCAAGGCCATCAACGGGATCAGCTACATGGAATTTATTGTGCCGGGCCTGGTGATGATGGCGGTGATCAGCAATGCCTATGGCAATGTGGTCGCTTCTTTTTACGGGGCCAAATTCCAGCGCAATGTTGAAGAGATCCTGGTTTCCCCGACGCCCAATTGGGTGATCATTGCGGGATATGTCCTGGGTGGAGTGGTGCGCGGGATTGTGGTGGGATTATTGGTTTTCCTGGTGTCCTTGTTTTTTGCACACCCCATGGTGACGCACTGGTGGGCGGTTATTTTATTTACTTTTTTAAGCTCCGTGGTTTTTTCTTTAGCCGCCTTGATTAACGGCTTGTTTGCCCGTAATTTCGACGAGGTGGCTTTTTTCCAGAATTTTATCCTGACCCCATTTATTTATCTTGGCGGTGTTTTTTATTCGATCCATAGCTTGCCGCCGGTTTGGCAAAAAATATCCCTTTATAATCCGCTGGTGTACATGGTCAATGGTTTCAGGTATGGTTTTTTTGGTTTTTCAGATGTCAATCCGGGCATCTGTTTAATTATTTTAGTAGTCTTGACAATTATTTTAGGGGCAGTTAATCTATTTTTGTTTAAAAAAGGCATCGGTTTAAAAAATTAAATAATCTGTCATTCTGAGCGAAGCGAAGAATCTTTTATAGAATTAATTTTGTTGAGATCCTTCGCGGAGCCTGCCCTTGAGCGGAGCGAAGGGCTCAGGATGACAGAAACAATAACAACAGGAGGGTATTATGCGTCAAAAAATTCAAGGTTTAATCATGGTTGCAGCTCTATTAACAACATCAATGGTTTTCGCCGCGGACACCTACACGGTTGATCCTGCGCATACGAGTTTTGCTTTCATGGTCAAACACATGATGATCAGCAATGTGCCGGGAGAATTTGACAAGTTTGATGGCCAAATCATGTATAGCCCTACAGACCTGGCTAATTCTAAGGCAACCATCACCATTGATGTTAACAGCATTAATACCCGCATTGACAAACGTGACGCCCATTTGAAAAGCCCGGACTTTTTTGACGCGGCCAAATTCCCCACCATCACCTTTGTCAGTACAAAATTCACCCCTACAGCGATTACCGGTAATTTGACCATGAAGGGTGTTACTAAGGAAGTGACCATTCCAGTGACCATTTCCGGCCCGGTCAAAACCATGATGGGTGGCCAAGCCATCGGCATTACAGGATCAGTGACTGTCAACCGCCAGGATTACGGCATTAATTGGAATAAAACCCTGGACCAGGGCGGTTTGGCTGTATCTAATGATGTGGCTATTACTATCAGTATAGAAGCAGATCAAAAATGACCGAGCCGAAATGGCGAGGTCATCCTGAGAAGTAACGTATCGAATACTAATATTTAGGTAAAAACCTTACGACTTCGAGAAATAGGATCCTAGGATATCTTGAGATTCTTCGGCTTCGCCTCAGAATGACATGTTCGTAATATACTGAGAAACAATAATTTACCTTTCTGCACCAATAAAAACCCCCCGTTGGCTAATGCCGACGGGGTTTTTTTATGGAAAACGTTTTCCCATAATTATCCACAGGCCCTTGTTTTCAATTGAAAGGGTGCTATCCTTGAATTGACAGCTTAAGGGGTCACGTCTCCTTGGGTTGAGACACCTTCGTGCAAACCTGGGTGTCGGAAAGGAGGGTCCATATGAGTTATCTTACATTCATTCTGGATCCGTTAAAATCAGTGTTTAGCATCATATCTAGCTTTATCCCTACGGTGTTAGGGGTCTTGGCTGCATTGGTAGTCGGTGGATTGGTGGCCCGGGAAGCGGGCAAACTGGTTGCTGCTGTTCTGAAGAGCATCCATGTTGATAAAATAAGCCATGAAATCGGTCTGACACGCACCCTCGAAACCGGTGGGATCAAACGTCCGGTCAGTGACCTGATAGGAACGGTCATAACCTGGGGCATTACGATTACGGCGCTCGTGATCGCGTTGACGTACGCGGGCGTTACCATTATTGGTCCCATCACAGGTCCTGTCATGGCCTATGTACCAGGCGTTTTGACAGGTGTGATCACCTTAATGGTAGGCATGGTTTTGGCCCATATCGTCGCTGTATTTGTCCGTTTGATTGCGGCCAATACAGGTATGCCCAGACCGGATATGTTGTCTACTTTTACCAGATGGGCGGTGGTGCTGATGGCTGTTGGTGTCTTTGTTGACAAGATCGGTTTTGGGTTCTTGTTGACCGGCGCTCCGTTGACCATGCTGGTAGGGGGCTTGAGCCTGGGATTAGGCTTGGCCTTTGGTTTAGGCGGGAAGGATCACGCCTCCCATTATCTG
>Ga0206950_1150_pt1 | contig 15069 bp, 19 predicted proteins | sample Alteio_BWOrgHeat_41_FD_152954 | JGI IMG/M metagenome (GOLD analysis project Ga0206950, IMG submission 152954) | Enriched cells from forest soil in Barre Woods Harvard Forest LTER site, Petersham, Massachusetts, United States -... | ecosystem: Environmental > Terrestrial > Soil > Temperate forest >... | reverse complement strand
TTTGTAATACATGACTTGTTCAGAATCGACTGGCTCATAGAGTTGTCCCTGGTGTGCATAAATCCCAAGCTGACGGAATAATCCTTCCATCCCAAAGGTTCGTGCTTCATCGGGGACAATCGGCACAATACGTTTTCCTAAACTGGGATCCTTCGAAAGCAAAGTTAATAACCGCACAAATGCCATGGTGGTTGAGATTTTTCGATCCCCTGTTCCCGCTAGCAACGCTTCAAATGCGGTTAATGGCGGCACTATTAAAGATTCATCGGCACTTAATCGTCGTTGTGGTAAAAACCCACCTAAGGCTTTTCGTCTTTCTAGCATATATTGTAATTCAGGACTGCCTTCAGGCGGTCTAAAAAATGGTGCTTCTGCCACTGTTTCATCTGGAATGGGAATATGAAATCGATCTCGAAAATATTTTAATTGATCGGCAGTCATTTTTTTCGCATTATGCGCAATATTTAAAGACTCTCCTGCTGCCCCCAATCCATAGCCTTTCACACTCTTTGTTAAAATCACAGTCGGTTGCCCCGTGTGATTCATCGCTGCATGATACGCGGCATACACTTTTTGTGCATCGTGTCCACCCCGGTTTAATTCTCCAATTTCTGCATCGCTTAAACCAGCGACCAATTGTTCTAACTCGGGATAAGCCCCAAAAAAATGTTCTCGTGTGTAAGCACCACCGCGCGCTTTATAGTTTTGATAATCGCCATCGACCGCTTCTTCCATCCGTTTTACCAACAACCCACTGTTATCCTTAGCTAGCAAAGGATCCCATAAATCACCCCAAATGACTTTAATCACATTCCAACCAGCACCTTTAAAAATAGATTCTAACTCTTGGATAATTTTACTATTACCCCGCACTGGTCCATCTAATCGCTGTAAATTACAATTCACCACAAAAATTAAATTATCTAAACCTTCTCGACCCGCTAGACTTAAACCACTGGTTGATTCGGGTTCATCCATTTCGCCATCGCCACAAAAACACCACACTTTACGTCCCAAGGTTTTTTCTAAGCCTCTGGCTTCTAAATAACGCATATAACGCGCTTGATAAACCGCTTGTAGTGGCCCCAAACCCATCGAAACGGTGGGAAATTGCCAATATCCTGGCATTAACCATGGATGTGGATACGATGAAATACCTTTGCCATCCACTTCTTGACGAAAATGCGTGATTTGTGATTCTGATAAAACCCCTTCTAAAAACGAACGGGCATACATACCCGGTGAGGCATGTCCTTGAAAATAAATTAAATCCCCATTTTGTGTTTCATTGGCAGCACGCCAAAAATGGTTAAACCCCACATCATACAATGTTGCGGACGACGCAAAAGTTCCAATATGTCCACCTAAATCATGATCGAGTTTACCCGATCGAATAATCATCGCCACAGCATTCCAACGAACCAATGCCAAAATTCGTTCTTCCATCACTCGATCGCCAGGAATTTTCGCTTCTTCTTCAGGAGAAAGCGTATTCACATAAGGTGTTTGCAATGAAGTTCCCACAACACAACCCATCGCCCGTGCACGACGTGTTAATTGATCTAATAAAAAACGAACACGCGCTTGACCTTCAGCCATATGAACTGAATTTAACGCTTCTAGCCATTCTTGTGTTTCTATGTGATCTACATCATCAATCATATGATTGTCCTACGCTTAATAAAGTTCCTAATAAAGTCCAATTGAATGCGGGTCCTGGATCGGTTTTTCGTTCTGGTGCAATCGTACTATGACCCACAATTCGATCGGTCGTAATAGCCGGATAGGCTGCTTGAATTAATTTAACCATTTCTGCTAATACCTGGTATTGTACCAATGTAAAGGGAACAAAATCGGTGCCTTCCAATTCAATGCCGATTGAAAAATCATTACAATCTTCGCGTCCACCAAAAGACGAAGCACCTGCATGCCACGCACGTTTATGAAAAGGCACATATTGAATCACCTCTCCTTCCCGCGTAATCAAACAATGGCTCGACACTTTTAGATGTGCGATTCCTTCAAAATAAGGATGAATGGAATGATCCAATGTGTTCGTAAAAAAAGCATCCACATGGGGCGTTCCAAATTCACCAGGCGGCAAGCTAATATTGTGGATGACTAATAGATCGACAACCAGTCCCTCTGGCCGCTCATTACAATTAGGCGAGGGCAAGTGACGAACATTGTGTAACCAACCACTATCGAGATTTATCTGCATCTTTGCCTACAATCACTCTATCTCAAAACCCACATCATATCGCGAACCTGCGCCTTTGAACACAAAGCGCTCTTTATCGTCTTTTTTAAGCATCTCAACTTCTTCTTTTTCCTCAAAGATGGGAACAGTCCATGTTTTTTTTAGTTTTCCACCTTTATTTTCCAGCGTTAACTGGGCAGCCCCAATAGACGTACTCACTTCCCAGGCCGAAGATTCCTGTTCACCCAAAGAAAGAATCAACTTAATCGATTCATTTTCCTTGAGAGACCCTCGCCATAGTGTCAGGTTTTTCAAGCTTGGTAATTGTTTAGATAACCAATGCCCTGGGTACGCGGGAACCCGTCCTTCTTTAGAATGACCCAAATTGGAGTATTGGGTAATATTAAAATAAACCGCATCACCACTGGGATCGGCTGTTTTTTCAGCATAAATATCAACAAGTTTCAAAGTAACGGCTAAGTCTTTCGCCATCGCTTCTCCGAATACCAACACGCCTAAAAAAATAAAGCCGATTAACTTTCTTATGTTCATTTTTCGATTTTCCCCATCACTTGATTCTGCATTTTAACCCTTACGGAACCCGACGACAAACAATCTCTCAAGAATCCTTAAAAAATCCTTCAAAAACCGTGACAAAACACAAAATCCAGAATAGAATGAAGTTATCTTTCAACACTATGGATGGTGTCTGGATATGACTAAATATCGTACTTTAATCGACAATCAAGACTTTATAAACTATGTTTCTAAACTAAAAAACAATGGGGCCTTAGCCGAATTGAAGCTAAAGCAACGACTCAAATGCTATGGTAACCCCCTAGACACCATGAGCCATCCTGTTGATAAAATAAAACATTGGTTCCAAGCCAGCACACACAAAACGGAACCTATTGTTTTAGCCGATTTTGCAGACAGGGGTGAGTTATGTTGATTTTTGTTATTTTCGTTGCTTTATGCTTTGCATTCACTTTCTACTTGGTCGTTATTTATAACAATCTGGTTTCTCTTAAAAACAATGTTGCCAGAAATTGGTCTAATATCGATGTCTTATTAAAACAACGTTATAGCGAGTTGCCAAAGTTAATTGATGCCTGCAAAGAGTATATGAAATACGAACAAGAGACTTTGGAAAAAATTGTCAATGCACGCAAGACAGCTATCAATGCCACCGAGACCAAAGATCTGGTCGCACTCTCACAAGCGGAATCCACTTTAAAGGCGGGTCTCACCAAATTATTTGGCCTCGTTGAAAATTATCCCGATTTAAAAAGCAATGAAGCGTTCCAAAAGGTCCAAACACGAATTACCGAATTGGAAGATAGCATTGCAGATAGACGAGAACTCTATAATGATAGTGTCAATCTGAATAATATCCGAATTCAAGAAATTCCTGATTTATTTATTGCACGCGCCTTTCATTTTCATGCATTCGATCTCTTAACGTTTTCAAAAGCGGAAACGGAAGATGTCGATGTCAAGGGAGAATTTAAAGCTTGAATATCCCCACCGATACAATTGTAACAGCCATTCATCCTTTTTTACCCATTCTCCTCGCCTTGTATTCACTTTTCAATGCTTTTTATTTTTTAAAAAAAGCACGCGTCTTAGAAAACACTCCCCCTTCTAAAATACGATCGGCCGCGCAAGGGTATGTTGAACTCTTAGGTCGATCGACTTTATTACCTAACCATCCTATCTCCAGCCAATTCACTCAAAAACCCTGTGTCTGGTATGGCTATACCGTTGAACAATTTCAAAGCAACAACAATGGGTGGGACATCATTGAACAAGGTGCCTCGTTTCATCCTTTTCTACTTACCGACGAAACAGGGGCGTGTTTTGTGTTACCCGAGAATGCAGAAATTATTCCTAATGCCACCATCACTTGGCGTGGTGATTCTCGTACTCCTTCCCCACCACCGACCTCTTTTTGGACATCACTCTTTTGGGGTCATTTGGGACAGTTTCGGTATACGGAAAGTCGTTTAGAATTAGACAGTGCGCTTTATTTAACCGGTGAATTTTATACTTGGCAAGTCAATAGTGCTGAACTTAATAAATACCCCGAATTAAATTTATATGCACAAGACAATCATCTCGATACAGTGAATGTGATGGTGCAAATCACCCCTAAGGCAGATGAACCCTATGTGATTTCAACGCTTCCAGAACGATCCCTTGTTAGACGTTTTAAAATAAAATCATTTTTATATTTTATTGGTTTTCTGATTTTTGTCGCATTCGCTACCCATCCCGATCTCGCGTGGGTCCAACAAGATTTAAGGAATTGGGCTTTTAAAATGAAGAGTTTTCATCCTGCTTCGACCTGGTTTCTTAAATAATAAAATAGAAATAATTTAATATTAATATGTAACAATAAGTTATATAACATTCCTTGTATTTACACACAAAAATGGGCTTTGTCTATTGACTTTAGCACTAAAATTAAGTTAAACTACTTATTCTTAGTGAGGGGGATATGATATGTTTAGTGAAGCAGATCTAAAAAAATGGACTGAAAAAGCAACAGCGATGATTGCGCATAACATCACTGTTAGCAAAACGTATCACAACTTAGAAGAACAATATCAAGCGCAATTAACAGAAGAATTTAAAAAATATGAACAAATTCAACAACTAGAAGGACTAGTACGCGAAGCATTAATTCAACAAACTCTTTGGTACCAGATGATCAATAAACTTAAAGAACAATATGATCCCCAAGGAGATAAAATTACTTTCAATCCCATAGCCAGTGCAAATTGTTACGCGCTTGGATTATCTCTCATGGTCATTCCCGACAAATTAGAAAATGACCTTAATCATATCTCAGAAGATCAAGAAAACCCAAACGATACACCCAAACAAAAAATGCTAAAAAACATTTATAGGTTGATGAATCCTCAAAAATTTTCGATAACACATTTATCGGAAATTGATTTCTTCTGGAAACATGGGATTAAAAAGTTAAAGCTAAACGATAAAAATAACAGCGCTTATGATTTTATAACAAAAATGCTTTCATGGTATCTTGCTGCAATCGATCAAAATGATGATGTCGTAGCACTGTCCAGCGTTGAATGCCGTTTGAAAGCCTTTGCTGATGCTTTAAACGACTCGCTTCGTGCGCACAATATTTTGAGAGAACGCCCATTAACAAAACAAGAATTACAGGCATTAGAAAAAGAAGAAAAACCAGATCCTTATCATGGCGCAACAGATGATGGAAAACAAGCTTTTATTGCTTGCAAGCAAGGTTTTGAAGTTAACTTCTGCGCAAGATCTTTTGGTCTACACCCTTCTAATGTTTTTATTGCAAAACCTAACTTTAGCGAAATGGCTACAAAAATTATTGAACAAACTTTACTGGAACATTATTCAAAAATACCAGATAAAAAATTTCAAAAAGTTGTCGAAAAATACCACGATTCTATGGGCGATTTTAAACCGACAAAGTATCTATCCAAGATAAATACCTTTGAAAAAAATGTTATGGAAGATGCAAAGCTAAAAATTGAACAAGATTATAAACTCAATTTTAATGCGCTTATGCTTTCTACAAGTGGCACACTAAAAGACGAAGTCACTCAATTAAAAAATGTGTGTGATTTCATAGGATTAGATGGAATGGCCTATATTGGCATCACCTACGGCTATAACGGAATAAAAAATAAAAATATAGATCAATGCCAATCTCAATCTACCCGTGAAACAAAAAAAATGAACTGTATTCTTCTATAAAAATGAATTAATTGGAATAAATCGCATTAAGAAAGCACCCAAAATACCACTTAAAAATCCAAACAAATGGCTTTCCCAAGAAATCCCTTTTTCTTGTGGAAAAATACCTAAAAATATCCCCCCAAAATAATATAAAACCAAAACAGCCAACAAGATGGTGGTGACACTGGGCTCAAAATACGCGCCTAATATAATAAAACCAAAATATCCTGAAATTAAACCACTGGCACCAATATGTAAGGCTCTTCTGGCAAACAGCCAAACAAGTAGCCCACCTAAAATGGTCGAAGTGAGTGTTGCCCAGATAAAAATTTCAGTCCCTTGCGCTAACAATATTAACCCTAAAACAAAGAGAGGAATGGTATTGAAAAAAAGATGATTAAAATTTTGATGTAAAAAAGGACAAAAAATAATGCCCACTAAGCCACTCGCTCTTCTAGGTAAAATGCCAAGCACATTCAGTTTTGATCCGATTACCCAATTAAAAATATTAAAAATCCAGAGTCCTGCCAAACAAGAAACCCATGGCCACAAAACCAAATGACTTTTATCGATAAAACTATTCAATTCTATGGTTAAATCACTTAACATTTTGAAAGACCTCCTGATAACTGGAACCGTACTGCTATTTTTGCTTTGACTTCTTCTCGTTTTGAAATCGGCTCTATTTTAATAAAGACATCCGTCACCCCTTTACCCGAATAGGCGTTAACCTTAATTCCCCCATCGACATCGGCCTTAAAACGAATATGCCCTGGTGGGTATTTATGCCGACATGATTCTGAAAAACCTAAAACCACTTTTTCAACCCCTGACATATTCTCTACCCAGTGGATATTACTTTTTAGATGTTTATCAACCGATGTATGCCGTCCCTTCATTGCATCACTTTAAATTTTTCGTCTGACAGATAAGCTATGACTGTAAAATGGTACTAATTGTTGATTTTCTTCAATGCTGATACCAACATCTGGAAACTCATCCTTTAATTTTAATAGCTTTTTCAAAGCGGTATGATCTAAATAAGTGACTTCATACAGACTAATCACGATCGGCATGTTGTTTTGAACGACTTTCATTACTTGGTATTTTAATTTTAAATAACCCATAAAAGTTAAAGGCCCTTCTATTTCGACTCGAATACAATCTTTTAAAGAATGTGTTGTAATAATGGGATTTAACATGGTTTTTAAACGATTGCCTCTGGCTAAGTGAAGGATAAGCTTTAAAGCGATTCCGGCTAATGCCCCAACCAACAAATCGACCGTTAATGTTAAGAAAAAAGTGACTAAAAATATCGAAAACTGATCTTTTCCAACTTGATAGGCATGAACAAATTCTCGGGGAGAAGCCAATCGAACCCCCACATAGATTAATAATGCAGCTAGTACGGCAAGCGGAATAAAATTGATTAGCGTCGGGAATACCACAATGGCAATCAACATAAATAACCCATGAAAAAAATTGGCTTTAATAGAAGTCGCCCCATAATCGATATTGGCTTTACTTCTTACAATTTCAGAAATCATCGGTAATCCACCAATTAAAGCACTGGCAACATTGGCAATGCCGAGGGTTCGGAGATCGCGATTGAGATCGGATGGTTTTCCTGATTTCATCGAATCGATGGCGCAGACGGTTAATAACGATTCAATCCCCCCCCACTAAAGCCAGCATAACAATATATTTAAGACTCACGGGACTAAAGACAACTGAAAAGTCCGGGAATTGTATAGCATCAAAAAATTGCATGGGCAGATTAATAAAAAATTTAGACCCCAATGCATAGGTACCGCCCATAAACTCATAACTTTGTTTTGCATTCAGGCTAAAATACAACGATATAGAAATGGTGATAAGTAAAATAACAATAGAGGAAGGAATACGCGAAAGTTGTTTAATTTTAGACCATAGAATAACTAATACCAGTGACAGAACACCAAAGGCAACAATCAATGGATTCATTTCCCATAAATGCCCTGGTAATTGGGCTAATAATTGAAGTGGTTTGGAAGTAGTTGGCGATATCCCCAGTAATGCATAGCTTTGTTTTGCAATAATAATCACGCCAATAGCGGCTAACATGCCATGGATCACAAAAGGCGGAATCACTTCTGCGAGAATGGCTTTTTTCCGAATGGCAAGGATGATTTGGATAATCCCAGCCACCACCCCAGCTGCCAGCATGCGCTTATACCCTAAATATAAATCGCCACCACCAAGCTCAGTCACTGATCCCAGAACAATCACGACCAAGCCAGCTGCAGGTCCTTTGATGCATAACTTCGCGCCACCTAATAAGGCACCCAAAATCCCACCCACAATGGCTGCAATAATCCCAGCAGTGGGCGGGCAACTACTGACAGTGGCAATCCCCAAACAGAGCGGTAACGCCAATAGAAAAACACAAAAGCCGGCGATAATATCATTCTTCAGTTTCTGCATGACGCTATCCTTCAATGGTTAAACTGTTAAACAATTACATAGTTAAATATTTAGCCTGGTTAAAATACCACTCCATTGGGAAATGTTCAAGCATCTTAGGTTTTGTGTAGTTTCACCTATTTTAAAACCATACAATTATTTTGGTAGTTTGCTGGTAGGTTTTTTTTATTTAGTTCTACCTTTCTAGTGTAAGCACAGAAAGGCTAACAAATGATTGCCTTTGATTATTTTAATTAGTTTTTTGGAGATTATTATGGCAACTGTTACTTCAGAGCAACTTGCTAAAGCCCTTGTAACAACTATTAAAAAACAGTTTAACGGAAAAAATCATCCAATAGAAGAAGATACAACACTAGCAATCGAAAGTTTACTGGATATCTTTCAGAAACAATTTGAGAGTAAATTTACTGAACTTTTTAACGATACTAATTTAATGAAAGAAAAAACTGGAAATTTAAACGCTTTTAAGACTTTTTTAGAAACATCTGAGGGAGTAATGGAACAATTTTCAGAAGTGGTTAGAGCTGCTAGCGTTCAATATTTCTCAAAAAAAGATAAATCTAATAATGCTATTATAGTTGATCTTAACGCCGCTGTTTATGATTCAATTGAAAAAATTCGTGGTACTTTAAATGGGTTGGCAACGGCAAAAATAAAAGCAGACGTACCAAAACAACCCCCACCAATATCACCAACGCAGCAACAAAAACAACGTGAACTAGAAGAACTACAAAGACAACGTAATGCAGAAGCACAAAGACAACGTGAAGAACAACAAAGACAACGTGAAGAACAACAAAGACAACGTGAACAAACAGCACAGCAATCAAATCCAGTCTCTTCAGAGTTAAAAGCTCTCCTAGAAAAGCAACAGCAAGAACTAACACGCTTGGAAAATAAACATTTACAAGAATTAGGCAAACATGAGGAAGATTTTATTAATTTAGAGCATAAAATTGACCCTGAAGCTCTCAAAACAAGCTTCGCTTCGTATGTAAATGGCGATAAAATAGCTATAGCGGCGTTTAATACTGCACTTGAAAAAACATTAAGAAATAACAAGACACTATCCCCAAATTTTAAAGAAACACTTAAAGACCATATTACAGAACCAAAAGCAAAGAACGCTATAAATGGGTTTCTTACAAATCAAATGCGAGATGTTAAAAAAGATAAATATCTTCCTTCAGAAGGTTACAAACAAAAAAAAGCAGAGCATGATGTTGAAAAGAATACTCTAGAACGCCGACACAAAGAGGAACAAAAACCTTTTCAATAATGAAGTAAGTTATCCTATGTACTTTTAATTTAAGGTTACTCCAGATTAATTTTTACGCTCATCCGGCACTTCGGTACAGATTTTCAAGCCTCCAAATAAATTTCAAAAAAATTAATTGCAATCATTTTGAAAATCGTGTAAAAAACGTGTGATTGATAATCATAAAACCCTCGAGAAAGAATATGACAACCATTATCGCAACCCCAAGACTCATTTTAAGAACCTGGAAACAGGAAGATATCGATCCCTATTTTCGCATTAACCAAGACCCCAAAGTCATTGAATTTTTGCGTGGCCCGTTAACACTCGATGAAGTAAACGCTTTTGTTTCAAATGTTAATAACCAACAAGAAAAATATGGGTATACACTCTGGGCAGTAGAAGTTAAACAAACGGGTACATTCATAGGCTTTATTGGCCTTAATTATACCAATTGGGAATCTCATTTTACTCCTGCTGTCGAAATAGGTTGGCGTTTGGATTCTAAATCGTGGGGACAAGGCTATGCCACCGAGGGCGCTAAAGCCGCTTTGGATTTTGCGTTTAACAAAATGAATCTTCAAGAAATAGTCTCTTTTACGGTACCAGATAATAAACGATCCATTCAAGTCATGGAACGCATTGGTTTAAAACGAGATCTAAATGGGGATTTTGAACATCCTAAATTACCCAAAGATCACCGTTTATTAAAACATATTTTATATCGATTAACCCGGGAAGATTATTTTCGACATTCGTAAACAATACTTTCATCTTGTGCATCCGGAGCAGCAGTCGTATCGAATGCCTTCATCATCCGCACATTTTTAAAACCACAACTTTTAATGATTTCTTCTAACTCCAAAGCCTCATAAATTCTCACTTGATATTCTTCAACTTCGGTTCGAATAATACTGTTATGCTCCACCAGTTCATATTTACAAATAGCCCGACAGATTTTATCTTTAAAAGTGCTTAATACGCTCGATAGTATCATACTCCCATTGGGTTTATGCCATACCGAACCACGCCAGATATCTAATGGTGGTGTCGCACTTGGCATTTCACCCTCAAACAATAAAACGCCATCCTCTGCTAAGTGATTATGAAATATTTTAAGCGCATTTTTAACCGCAAGTGGATCAACAATCAAACAAAATGAACCTGCTGGAATAAAAATCAATTTATATTTTTGAGGTCTTTTTAAATCTTCAACAAACCCTTTCCAAACGGTTGCTTTAAGATTTTTAGCCTTTGCCTTAATCTGCAAAGCTTCTAACATATCATCACTTGCGTCAAAACCTTGAACATCAAACCCTTCTTCAATCAACGGTAATAAAAAACGACCTGTACCACACATAGGTTCTAAAATAGGACCATTCGCACTAGCGACATAACCCCGATAAAATGCATACGCATCTTCAGGCGGTTTTGGTTTGCTTAAGTCATACACTTCGGTGCAAAGACTAAGATACGTATCCAGTTTTTTCATGGTTTACTCCAGTGAAAGCTTAAATTCTTTTGGGGCATTCGATTGAAACCCATCCCACAATAATCCACCAAAGGGTGCTAGTATTTTGTGAACCAATTTTTCTAAATCGACCACGTTACCCGTTTCAAAAACAGCTTCAAAACTTTTTGTAAATTCGACAGCCAATGCTGGATTTTCAATTTTCAGATAACGATTAATGGATTTACCACTGGCAGACCATTTGTTCTGACTTCTAAAATAAAAATGCGCTAATGCTTGATAAAGCCCCGCTGTCGATCCAATTTGGTCCTCACGAGACTTTGGCATTTTAATATCGTCTAAAGCATCTGTAATCAAGAAGCGCTCTTTATCGATTTGATCTTTATGCCAAACGGCAGGCCCTGCCTGTAAGCAAGCCTCTGCCAATTTCCTAAGTTTTTCAGAAAAATGGCTCGGGGTTGTTACCTCGCGTGCGGTCAGAACCATATAAACTAAACCCGCAATGCCCGAATTAACCCTAGAATCCTCAAAAAAATAATTTAGTGTTTCTGCATCATGTATAAAAGCATCGATTGGCCATTCGTTATAAATAAAGGCCTCACGATAGGCATTAGGCAATGCCTCGTACACAATCACCAAATCCAGATCGGAAGCACTGGTGCCTTGATTATTGGCAACGGATCCGGACCAAAAAACAGCTTTTGCATCCGCATACCGTTCCTGGATCAGTGTTTGGATGGTTTGTAAGGGATCAGGACGCATGGCGTTTTCCTTGGGTGTGTATTTCTGTGGGTTGATTGTACCAATTTATATCAAAGTGGTCAAATCTAATACCATTAAATATTCATCAAAAAATTCATGACTAATTTTAAGGGTACGGGGTTCGGTACCATAAATTTTAAAACCATGTTTTTGATAAAACTTCATTGCAACTAGATTACTTGTCACGCAACCTAGATGGAGTTGTATTGCATGCGATTTTGCATGCGTAATAACAGTTTCAATTAAGCGATTTGCAAGACCTTTTTTTCTATGCTCTGGTGTAGTATACATAGCAAAGAGCACACCTCGATGTTTTGTCTTTAGGGTATTTAAAGTAAAAAATCCCGCCGAAGCAACCAATTTGTCATTTAAAAACGCACCAAAAATATCACTCGTATTAAGGCTATTTTTCCAGTCACTCTCTGAATAATGAATTGCTTCTTCATAAGAGGTTTCAAAGGATTCTGGCGTATTTTGCAGCATTTCTAATCTTAACGCCTTCCAAATATCTACATCTTCTTGATTCAATAGCCTTATGTCCATCAACCAACCTCCATGACTGTCACCACATACCCTTTAATTATTTCTTGTATCAAAACTAAGAATATTCATCGCATAAGAATCAGGACGTTCGATTGTTCTCAGTTCATCTGCCGTTTTAAAAACTTCTGTATAATTTCCTTTTGAGAGATCGATAATAATTTTCTTCCAAAAGCGCTCTGCTTTCGTATTTTCCGGCAAAACAGGAACCGACCATTTTCCTGGATACATTTTAAAAATTTCACGAGCTACTTTGCTGGCAACGCCCTTGCCTTGAAATTTAGCCAACACAAAAAATTGCCCCATATTCCAATCAACTGGTTCAACAAGAACTCTTTTATCTAATAAAATAAAGCCTGCTATTTCATCATCCACTTTTATCAAAAAAGCCCTTTCTTCAGGATTTTCAAAATGATGCTTAATATCTCTAAATTCAAATAATCCATCCTCAGGGCATTCCCATCCCATATATCGAGTCATATCATAGACGTAAAATCGCGTCATATTTTGCATGGTCGGATAATCGATAAGTGTTGCGGGAATAATCTTAATTGCTTCGTTCATCACATATCCACATTAAATTCTTTTTGAACAGGATAAGTCTCTACCGTATCCAAAATTAGACTTAACAAGTCTAGAACATGCTCTACAACCACAACTTGTTCATTTCGAATGCGCTCCTTATACCATTCAAATTGAGCATGTCTGCCACCTAAGAACCCAATAACATCCATTTTAGCTGCACGTGCTGCCTCGATACCCACAATACTATCTTCAATCACTAAACAATCTTTAGGAGAATACCCCATTTGTTCGGCTGCAAATAAAAAAACATCCGGTGCGGGTTTTCCATGTTTTACCTGAGAAGCGGTAAAAACATGTTCATTTTGAAAAAAATGATCTTGTTTCGTCATTTGTAAAGATCTTAAAACCCATTTCCTGGTGCTACTACTTGCCACACATTTTTTAACGTTTTTTAAGAATGGATTTTCTAAAACAGGCAACATCAATGGTAATAATTCTGCCTCAAACGCTTTTAAAATATGCTCTTCCGTTAGTGTCCACAAATCACTGGGTAAAGAAATGCCAGATTCTTTCAAGATTAACTCATTAACCGCTTTGGCGCTCATCCCTACAAATTTTTTGATACTTTCTTCTGTTGAAATGGGATAACCAAAACTTGTTAATGTTTCCGCATCAATACGATTAGCAATAATTTCACTGTCTACCAAAACACCATCACAATCAAAAATAATTAATTTACTCAAATTATCACACTCCTACGGGTTGAAAATGGTGTTCATGGATTGTACTAATTTACCCATTCAAATAAAAGAACCTTGAATTGACCCCCAATATTTACTGCTAAGGCGGTAAAAAATGACTTTCTTTTGGATTATTTCATATATTATTAGTTATATTGTTATTTTTTACTGCCCTAACGGTAAAAAATACAATTTTTAATCTAAAAATAGTGCTATTTTTTAATAAATGTGTTATATTTACTGTTATAGCAGTAAATTTATGCATTTTGGATGAGATAAGATGAAACAAGATCAATTTTTTGATGATTTGGCAAAAGTATTGACCTATCACCGAAAAAAAAGTGGGTTAAACCGACTAGCGCTAAGTCGTTTAGCGGGTGTTGGTAAAACTGTTGTTTATGATATTGAGCATGGTAAACAAACAGTACGCCTAGAAACGATTCTAAAAGTCCTGAATGCACTTAATATTCGGATTGAATTGACGGGACCATTAATGCAAGCTTATAGGAACGCAGAAAGTGAGAAGAGCTAAAGTTTTTTTTAACAAAGGCATATTTGTCGGTATATTAACCGAAAAAGGTTTCGCGGAAGGTTATCTATTTGAATATGATATTCATTATGATGGCCCGCCTGTTTCTTTGGCGATGCCTGTGGCTCAAAAAAGCTATCATTTTGATCATTTCCCACCTTACTTCGATGGGGTATTACCAGAAGGTTCTCAACTTGAAGCTTTATTACGCCAAGAAAAATTAGATCGAAATGATTATTTTGGACAATTAGTCTGTGTCGGTAAAGACCTAGTGGGTGCTTTTACGGTAAAAGAGGAACAAATATGAGTCAAAAAAAACATATTTGTCCCATCACTTATATGGTTATCAAACCAGCAGAAAAATATTCAATGACGGGATTAAGAAAATTATCTCCAAGATTAAATGAGTTGCAAGATTTTCCTTATACCGTAGAACAACAAATCATTGAAGCACGCAAACGAGCAAACAAAATGTCTATACAAGGTGTACAACCAAAATTAAGTGCGATATTAAACATCAAAAAACAAATTTTTGAACTCTGTGATAATGGAGGCACTTATATATTGAAACCGCAAAACAAAGAATATCTGGAGTTACCTCAAAACGAAGACTTAACCATGCGTATGGCTACTGGGATTATTGAAGTGCCATTACATGGATTAGTCTATTGTGCTGATGGTACATTGACCTATTTTATTAAGCGTTTTGATAGGATTGCACGGGGCAATAAAGTTCCGCTGGAAGATTTTGCACAATTGGCAGGCGTGATTAGGGATACAAAATATGATTTCTCGATGGAAAAAATGATTCCTATTATCGAAAAATACTGTACTTTT
>Ga0206950_1149_pt1 | contig 15072 bp, 15 predicted proteins | sample Alteio_BWOrgHeat_41_FD_152954 | JGI IMG/M metagenome (GOLD analysis project Ga0206950, IMG submission 152954) | Enriched cells from forest soil in Barre Woods Harvard Forest LTER site, Petersham, Massachusetts, United States -... | ecosystem: Environmental > Terrestrial > Soil > Temperate forest >... | reverse complement strand
CTTATTGTCGGCCGATTGGCCGCGAAATTCGCGGTCAATGTGATAGAAGGGTCCATGCTCAAGGCGGGTGTCGATAAAACCGTGGGATCTTTCGTGCGGCATTTGGCATTTTATGGGGTGATGACCTTTGTGTGCATCGCCGCCTTGAATAAATTGGGCGTTGAAACATCTTCGTTTATCGCCGTGGTCGGTGCCGCTTCCCTGGCTGTTGGCCTGGCCTTGCAAGGGTCCCTGGCCAATTTTGCCTCCGGGTTTATGATCATACTTTTCCAACCCTTTAAGGTGGGAGATATCATTGACGCTGGCGGGGCCCAAGGCAGGGTGGAGGAGATCCAAATATTTAATACCATCATGATATCAAGTGAAAAAAAGCGTGTCATTGTGCCCAACTCTAAGATCACCAGTGATAAGATAACCATTGATTATTCCCAAGTTTCATGACCGTATTGGTGTTGCTCAGGCATGGGGAAAGTGTTTGGAACCAGGAAAACCGTTTTACCGGTTGGACAGATGTGGATCTTTCCCCCAAAGGTGTGGATGAAGCCAAGAACGCCGGAACGGCATTAAAGAGCAAGGGATTTGTATTTGATGTGGCTTTTAGCTCAGTATTAGTAAGGGCCACCAGGACGCTGGATATTGTTTTGGATGAAATGGGTTTAAAGGGGATTGAAATTTTTAAATCCTGGCGATTAAATGAACGGCATTATGGCGCGCTCCAGGGCTTAAACAAGGCCCAAACCGCCCAACAATACAGCGAGGAACAGGTGGCCATTTGGAGAAGGTCTTATGCCCAGCCGCCGCCGGCCTTAACAAGGGAAGATGTCCGTTTTCCGGGGCATGACCCGCTGTATAAGGATGTCAATATCAATGAGTTGCCTCTGGGTGAATCATTGAAAGACACTGAGTCTAGGTTTTTGCCTTACTGGCATGGTGATATTGAACCGTTTTTATTCAAGCAAAAACGTGTCATCATTGTCGCTCATGGCAATACCTTAAGGGCTTTGGTCAAGTACTTAGACGGGATGTCTGAAGAAGAGATTGTGAAATTAGATATCCCGACCGGGATACCGCTCGTGTACGAACTTGACGGGACGCTTAAACCCATCAAATCTTATTATTTGAAATAGGGCGCTGTCCCCTATAGGAGAAAATATGTCCAAAAGATTAAAGAGTATTTTATTTGTTTTTTGCACCGTGATGGTTTTTACCGCCCAGACCAACCGTCCGGATGAAAAAGATCAACACAAAAACCAAGGCCGGCCGCAGGTCCAAAATCGACCACAGGTCCAGACCCGCCAAGCGGGCCCGGTACACAGGGTGACACAGCTTCAAAGGGTAGAACCTCAGCAAGATGTCAGAAGGTCACCACCTTTTCAACGGACCCAACAATTACAACCCATCGCCCATCAGCCTGTTCGCCAGGAATGGACCGGACCCCGTGTTTATGCCCTTCAGGCGAGCGCGCCTGCTATGAATAATCAGCTTTTCCATCATCAGCACCATAAAAACTGGAGGCCGCGTTATAATTTTTATGAAAATGAATATCATTTTTATCCTTATGTTAATATCGCGTCGAGTGTTGACCTTTCCGGCGGCTATGTCGCGGTCGTTTTTAACGGGCAAAATTATTATTATGATCAAGGGACATTTTACCTGCAAGACGACAGCGGGCAGTATATAGCCGTGGCTCCACCCGTGGGGATCATTGTTAATCCGATTGCGCCCCAGGCCCGGCAAATAATTGTTAATGACCAGGTCTATTACCGTTACAAGGGTGTTTTTTATATCCAGGTGGCGCAAGGCTACCAGGTCGTTGGGCCGGTCGAATATGATTCAGGGGACTCATGAAGAAGAGGTCGATCTTTGTTATGACCTTTTGTTTATTCTTCATCACGGGTGCTTTAATCCCTAGTGTTTTACAGGCCAAAGGGGACGACGATCAGAGCCAGATCATCCTCTTAAATGATTCCGCGGCAGCCCTTGAAGATTCCAATCCCGGGCTTTCAAAAAGCCTGGCCCAATTTGCCGATGAAAAAGAGAGGCAATGGGAAAACAAAAATGCTAATAAGGACAAGCCTCCTGTTCCCCTTACGGATCAGGGCAAAAAACAATTGCAGGAGAGGGTAACACTTTTAAGAGCGGCGGCCGCGGGCCTAGAGCCGGACTATCCTTTAATTGCCAAAGGCCTAAAAAAAATGGCGAAAGACATGAATAAGGTGATTGAAAATGAATAAACGGGCGAGGGCGAATCTCGCCCTTACGGTATGCGTATTGTTGGTGTTGAGTCCGTGGGCCGTGGCTTTACCTAAGGACGAGGCGGGGATTCATGGAGTTACTATTGGCATAAATGAAGGGGATTTTCTTAAGATTTATCCCCAGAATAAATTACGCGATTTCCGGCATGCGGGCGTGGACGACTGGTTAAGCTTTAATGAGCCCCTTGATGGCGCATCCCATGATGTGGTCACTTTTTATTTCCAGGATCAAAAACTCATCCGATGGGCACTCAATGACCGTCCGGAAATTGTCAAAGAATATTTAGCGGAATTTTGTTTTTATCAAGACCCGGATGTCATTTACAAGGCAGTCAGGGATGTTTTATTAAGGATGCCGTACGATGATTTTCTAAATGCCACCCGGCGCCAAAGACCGATGTTATTTACGGAATTCTATGATTCCGGTACGGCCCGCTTTGCCAGTTCGTCGGAATTTATCGTGAATGACAATGACCCGCCTTGCTGTAAAGAAGGTTTTACCATCATCAAACTGGGTATGGGTTTGGGGCTGTCCAAAACACCCGGCCCCATCGAAGGTGTCGTGGCCCATGAAATCGCCCATCGTGTTTTAGATACCATAAGAAAAGGCAACGTGAATTGTGATGCCGAGAGGGCGGCCAATCGTTTGATCAGGAAATGGGGATTTAAAAAAGAATTTAAGCAGGCAAGCCAACTATTCGGCCAGAAAAAAGGCGATCCGGCAGGCTGCCAGGAAGTGACGCATCAAGCCATCAGGTAAGAGATTCTTCCCTTTCCAAGATTTCCACAAAAATATTAACGATGTCCTGGTCCAGATGGTCTTTCATGGAATGCAGGATATTGATGGCTTCTTCCCTGGATTTGCGGGGACGGTAGGGCCTCTCGGTCGTCAAGGCATCATAGACATCGGCAACGCTTAAGATACGGACAAGGGGGGAAATTTCATCACCTTTTAGCCCGTCCGGATACCCTGAGCCGTCAAGTTTCTCATGGTGGTGGCGGACCAGGTCGCATAAATGGTGCAGGGAGCGTACCGGTTTGATGATGCTTTCCCCGATTTCGGCGTGGCGGCGCATGATGACCCATTCTTCGTCGTTAAGACCGCCTTCCTTTTTCAATATCTCGTCAGGAATCCCTATTTTACCCACGTCGTGAAGGCGGGCGGCGTCCCTTAAAGTGTTCAGGTCTTCATCGTCAAGCCCAAGGTGCCGGCCTATTTTTAAGGCATGGTCAACAACGCGGTCAAGGTGGCCGCGGGAGTATTTATCCTTGGCATCAACGGCCAGGGCCAGTGCTGAGATGGTCTCAAAATAAGTTTTTTCAATATCATGGTTGAGCTTGGAATTTTCAATGGCCACGGCTGTTTGGGACGCCAGGTTAAAGACCAAATCAAGGTCTTCCTGGGAGAAAGTTCCTTTTTGCCCGTCGTGTTTGCTTAAAGTCAAGATGCCGCTGACGCGGTCATGGTAAATCAATGGGGCGCAGAGTAAGGTTTCACCGAAGAGCTCTTTTAATGGCGGATGGCCGCTCAAGTTTTGCAGAAAGATACCGGATACGATCACGGGGTGTTTTTCTGAGAAGACTTGGGCTAGCGGAAGGGCGTCGGAAAGCTTTAGATGTATCTTTTTTTTCGCATCAAAGTCCGTGCCATAGACATTGTTGATGGTCAACTCTGTTTTTTTATCGTTTAATAGCATTAAGGTGGCGACTTTGCCGTTTAAAGCGCTGGTGAGGGTTTCAAGGATCAATTCAAGGAAGGTATCGATGTTCCCCATATTGGATATGCCATGGCCAACCTTGGACATCACCACATGGAGGGTCTTTTTGGCCAACTCAAGGCTGCGGACATTTTCTTCCAATCTTTGGGTCACGGCGGAAAAAGAACGGCTTAGGACCACGATCTCATTTTCGCCTTGATTGAGTTCTTTGATGGTTTCCGGGCTTAATAAATTTTCCAGGGCCTTGCTGTTTTGTTTGGAGATCTCAATGACTTTAACGAGAAGGGAGCGGATGGTGACAAATCCGATAAGGACGCCAAGCCCCATGAGCAGCATGACAGAGGTATAGATTTTATTGGTGAAACTAAGATGTCCGTGTTGGGTCGTTTGAACGTAGATTAGATAAAGGAGCGCCATCGGAACTATGGAGGTGATCAGGAAAAGAATGGTGAATTTACGCAGGATGGAGGCGTCTTCAAAGGAGGCTAGAAAAAGTATTTTCTTGTTATTCTTTACCATAAAGTAACTTTAACCCTAATTCCCGGTGTGAACAAGAAAAATTTTATTTTCTTATCACCTGCTTTAATAGTATATCATATGGAATGGCGCAATGGCGAATGATTATAGGTCATATAATGTTGACGTAATATCAATCTCTGCTATAATCATATTTTATTCCTTATCAGAAACCCCCAGGATCTTAAGATGACCATGAAAAAAATAATTTTGTTTATTATGTTTTATCTGGCGGCCAATATATCTTCAGCCCAGGAGATCAGGGTCTATTTTTCACCCAATGGGGGTTGCCAAGAGGCCGTAGTTTCAGAAATAAGAAAGGCGACCCAAACAATTGATATAGCCATGTATTACCTGAGTTCCAGCGGAATAGCCCGGGCCTTGGCCAAGAAGTATCAGGAGAACAATGTCCGGGTGAGGATTGTTTTAGACCAGGGCCAGGAGATTGAATCTGCTTCCAAAAGCGGATATCTCATCAAAGAAGGGCTGCAGGTCCGCTATCATATGGGATTTGGCCTTATGCATAATAAATTTGCCATTATCGACGGGAAGTCCCTGATCACGGGGTCTTTTAACTGGACATTGACGGCGGAAGAAAAAAACGAGGAAAACCTGCTTATCATCACGGACGAAGGTACCATAGAAAAATACAAGGAACGCTTTGATTATTTGTGGAATACCAGCCGGCCTGACTCAAGGAATGCCCGGGGAGTAAATGCTGTCCCTGCCTGGTTTTGCAGCACCTATCATCTTTTTTGCAGTAATTAGATGAAAATTAAAATCTAATTGTATATAATAATTCTATGAGAAAAATAAACACGGTGATTATCTTGGTGGGATTCTGGACAGCAATCTGCTTGTTGGCAGGGGCTAAGGCCAGGGCTGACCAAGAAACAGGGGATGTTGCCACAGCCCCCGTAAATCAGGTCCTTAACGATGAAGGCTATGGCAATGCGGATGCGGAATACTATAACAGCGAAGATGATGTGGTCAATGATGATGAGCCTGTAGTCAATCAAAGCCATTCTACCTTTTGATGCGCAATAAGAAATTAATATCAGGTATTTTAGTTGTTTATCTTTGCCTTCCATTTTGTTCAAAGGCATGGCCTGATGATGCATCTTCCGCGCCTGCTATCGAGACCTACAATAAAGCCGTACGGCTTTATGAGGCCAAGCACTGGGATGCGGCAAAAGAATATTTTCATCAATATTTAGCTGAATATTCCGACACCCCCTTATATGTGACCTGCCTTTATTATCTGGCCTACTGTTACCAGCAATTAGGCAATAAGAACCAAGCCATACTTCTTTATCACAAAGTCATTGATCAAGCCCAGGGAGGAGATGCTTTTTGGGGTGATATGGCGCAAAAGAGGATTGACGAGGTTTTAGGGAGCTAGAAAAAGGGCATAAAAAACCCTGCACCACGTTGGGTGCAGGGTTGGCTCTAATCATATAAGTATGATTACGGAGTTAAAACACCACCGCTGGTGATGGTAAATACGGTGGAACCTGTGCTGTTGATGGTCAACGGTGTAGCCGTTATTGTGTAGCCGGAAACACTCATCCCAGAGCAGTCATAATTGTAACCTGACAGTGGTGAGTTGGCGCAATAAGGCGTGTTAAGATACGGAGGTGTTGCCCCGGTTAAAGCAGATTCATTGGCCGGGTAATTCCCGTTGTTAGCCGTTCCATAAGACTCAGCGGCTGTTGACATGGCCCGCAACGTGGCTTTGGCCAAGGCGTCATTAGACGTCATTCTGGCCCGCAACAGGTTGGGGATCGCGATTGCCGCCAGCAAGGCGATGATCGCAACTACGATCATGATTTCCACCAGCGTAAAACCTTGTTCCATTTTTCGAGTACGCATAGTACCCTCCTTACGGTTATATGGTTATATATGACTCCGCTTTAAGTATACACTATAACCAGGCCCGTGCCAGTTTTTTGTATGGATTTTTTTATGCGATTAGATATAAAGTTGCTTGAAATCTTTGAGGGGACAGTGTTATACTGACAACCATGCGTTGATCTTTAAATACTTTAATAACCCATATTACTGAAAGTCTACTTATGAATGATGATCTCAACAGCCTTTGGCAGTCTTTGGCCCTTTTACTGCGCAGCCACCCTTGGCATGGCATCCCTATAGGGGAAGAGTCTCCTAATATCGTTAATACTTATATAGAAACCGTGCCTTCTGATACGGTCAAATATGAAATTGATAAAAAAAGTGGTTTTTTGAAAGTAGACCGTCCCCAGAAGTATTCCAGCATATGTCCTACCCTTTACGGATTTATCCCGCAGACCTATTGTTCTTCTAATATTGCCGAGCTTTGCCGGGAGCGCACCAATCGCAATTCCGTGGTAGGGGATGAAGACCCCTTGGATATCTGTGTGTTGACCGAAAAAGTGATCACCCATGGCGATATCATTGTGCGCGCCATCCCGATAGGTGGTTTTCGCATGATCGACCGGGGACAGGCGGACGATAAAATCATCGCCGTCATGCATGGGGACGCCTTGTACAGCCAATGGAACAATATTGAAGACTGCCCGCGCTCCTTCATCGACCGGCTTAAGCATTATTTCCTGACCTACAAGGACATCCCGGGATCAGATGAACGGATTTGTGAGATCACTCATGTGTTTGGCCGGGAAGAAGCCGTGGAAGTGATCCGTTGTGCCCGTAAAGATTACACAGAAAAATTCTTTAAACTTGAAGATATGATGGCAACCATTAATGACGATTAAAAGGGAGAAAAGAAAATGCCGACAGCGCCTGTACAAAAGAAAATTTTAGTTGTGGATGATGACAAAGCTGTCACCGCCTTGCTGGAGGGCATGCTTTCGAACCACGGATACGCCGTATTCGTGGCCAATGATGGGTTGGATGGGATGGTCCAGGTGAGGAAAATCCTTCCGGATTTGATCATTCTTGATATCATGATGCCTGAGATCAACGGTTATGATGTCTGCAGTAATCTTAAATTCGATGAGAGGTTTAAACATATCCCCATTATTGTTTTGACTTCCCGTGAACAGGAATTGGACCCCCGGATCGGCCAGTTGATGGGAATAGATTATATGCATAAGCCCATCGACAGCGCTGCCTTGCTGGAAAAAATAAATAAATCCTTAAAATAAGATTTTTCCCCCTCTTTTTTATAAAGAGGGGGATAGGGGGAGTTCCAGAATGCCCAAACGCCTCTTCATCTTTCTTGCTCTTTTCGTGGCGATGCTAACCCATCCCGCCCAGGCCGCGGATCAATTTACCCAAAATAATCCCGATGGTAAGAAATATGAATTTGCCCGCAGTTATATCACAGCCTTGAGTTACATGAAGGACATTGACGAGCGTTGGAATAAAAATGCCCCTAAGAAACTTTTTGCCGATCAAAAAAATAAAATGATCCTAGCCACCATCAATGATTTGGCTTTGGACAGTTCAGATTTGCTTATAATTAAAAATTACCTGCTCAAATACCTGGTTTCTCCCAATAGGCTGATGCGTAAGGTCGCGGACATTGTGGTGGTGGCCATATCCCGTGAGATCGCCATTAACCATGAAGAAAAAAAATTATGGGAGCATTGGTATGACTTGAATACCGCTGGCCAGGCCACCCGGCCCAAGGAGATAGAATTTGTAAAAACCCAATATTCCCTGGAATTACGGCGTAAAGAAGCGGATAAAGATATTATCCAGGCATCTGTCATGATGACCAAGGTCTTGGTCAGTGAAACAAATAAAGACGGTAAGGGCCACCGTCTGGCCATCACTGCCCAGCAGCGCCAGAAATTACTTGATAAGCTGGATACTTTTGGCAGTGATGTCCTGGATTGGGGGCTTAAACCAGGTCAGGGCACCTTGGAAGCTTCCATTGCCGTGATCCGTGAAATATTGGAAGATTCCATTTGGATCTCCATCGATGACAAGTAGTTTTTCACCCAAGAGCCAGGTTTTTGTCGTTGAGGCTTCCGCTGGCAGCGGCAAGACCTATTGCCTGGCCCGGCGTTATGTGCAGTTATGCCTGCATCTGGCGGTGGGCCAAAATGCCCATCCGGCCATCCAATCCATCCTCGCCATTACCTTCACCAATAAAGCCACATGGGCGATGAAGTCCCGCATCCTGGATTTTTTCAAACGCATCGCGCTGAAACAATTACTACCATTTGAAGTGGCAGATATCATCAAGCCTTTGGGTTTGGATGCAGACCAGGCGTCCTTGCTGGCCTTTAAGCTTATGGATGAGGTGATCCGGCAATACCATTATTTTCAGGTGCAGACCATCGACAGCTTTGTGAATATTTTATTGTCCGGCTGTTCTTTTAAGATAGGCCTTTCGGCGCGGTTTAAGATCCAGCGCAATTCAAAAGAATATTTGCAGCTAAGCCTTGATGAGCTTTTAGACCAGTCTTCCGGCGAGAAAGAATTGCGCCAATTGTTTGAGGATTTTGTGCGCCAGTATTTATTCTTGGAAAACCGCTCGGGATGGTTTCCAAGGGATGATTTGTTAAAGGTCATCACGGAACTCTTTAGGCAATACAATACCTATCAAAAGCCTCTGCTGGTTTATCCTCTGCAAGGAGACCTTTTCTCCCGCAAAAGAAAAATCTTTGCCATGATGCGGGAATTAAAAGAAATCTGTCCTCCACAGACGGGGAAAAGATTTCTTGAACATTTGGATCAACTTTTGGCAAAGGAAAGCGGTACTTTTGATGTGGATGACCTTAAAAGTTATTTCTCCCTGGAAGATTTTCCCGTGAATAAGGGGGGAGAAGTGCCCCTAAGCCTTGCGGGTTTGTGGCGTAACCTGACCCGGGAGATCCATGATCTTTGCCTCCTGGAAGCCCGCAGCATTTTTAACCCTTACCTTGCCTTATTTGAAAAAGTCCTGGACTGTTTTGGGCGTTTGTCCAAACGTGATGATCTGCTGTTTTTAGAAGAACTTAATCTAAAAGCTGCCTTGCTTTTTGAGGATGGTTTGGTGACGGTTGAAGAATTATATTTTCGCCTGGCGGCCCGGTTTCAACATTATTTGATCGATGAATTTCAGGACACATCCCTGGGCCAGTGGCGAAATTTGGCCTTGATGGTCGAAGAGGCTTTGGCCCATGGGGGATCATTGTTTTATGTGGGGGACAAAAAACAGGCGATTTACGCTTTCCGCGGCGGGGAGAGCCGTTTATTCGATGCCTTGCAAAGCCAATTGGCCGGCTTTAATGTGCAAACATCAAGCCTAGAGAAAAATTTCCGCAGCTGCCCTGAAATCATCCAATTTAATAATAAGGTCTTTAGTTTGGAAAATTTACAGGGCTTTTTAAATCGCCGTCTGGAGGATTCCCGGGAAAACAAGCGCCATGATATCCATTTTAGCCCGGCTGATTTTGAGCAATTGGCCAATACCTTTGCCCATGCGCATCAAATACCCGGCAAGGACCTCTCGGGAGGTGTGGTGCGTGTCACCTATCTGGAGGGACGCGTCAAGCAGGAGAGGGAAATTGAACTTCGTGAAAGCTTGATTCCATTGATTCAAGATTTAAAAGGGCGCTTTGCGTTAAAAGACATCGCGATCCTGACCCGCGGCAATCAGGAAGTGGAAGTGGTCACCCAATGGCTGCTGCAGGAGGGGATTTATGCTTCTTCAGAACGCAGCAGTGATATTAAGAATAATCCCTTGATTGCGGAATTGATGAGCTTGCTGGCCTTTTTGCATTCTCCTGTTGATAATAATGCCTTCGCGCAATTTTGTTTAGGTGGGTTGATGCCGCGTGCCACAGGGATCAAGGAGGAAGCCTTGCGTGATTTTCTTTTTGACTGCGCCCGGCGTTCAAAGCAGGAATCCCAAGTCTATTTTTATAAACTTTTCCGGGAAGCTTTCCCTCAAGCCTGGGAAGTCTTCTTTGAAGATTTTTTCCGTCAGGTGGGGGTTTGCCCATTATACGCATTAACAGCCGGCATCATTAAACGTTTTGGCTGTGAAAAATATTTTCCCGGGTATCAGGGATTTTTGATGCATTGGCTGGAATTGGTCAAGGCCCAGGAAAAAGAGAGTTGCGATCTATCGTATTTTTTGGATTATTACGCGGATTTTGAAGGGGAAGACCGTTTTGTGCCTATGGCCCAATTTGATGCCATCAAGGTATTGACCGTGCATAAGGCCAAGGGCCTGGAATTTCCTGTGGTGATTGTGCCGTTTTTGGAAATGGACATCAAGGCCGGCAGCGGCGGGCGGGACGGCAGCCAAGCCTACATGATGGATATCCAGGATGAGGGAGTAAGCCTGGTCCGTCTTAAGGAAAGTTACCGGCAATTTTGCCCGGAATTGCAACGCATGTATGAACAGGAGTATAAAAAATCATTGTTGGTGGAATTAAACAGCGTCTATGTGGCCCTGACCCGCGCCATTGAAGAACTTTATATTTTTATACCCCGGAAGGTGGGAAACACCGTCAATCCCGCCAGGTTCCTGATACCGGAGGATTGTTTGTCTGCCGGTATGCCGGCAGAGCGTCCCCTGGCCCATGAGTCCGTTGATCTTCATCAGAAGATTAAGCCATTTATTTCCGATCCTTGGGGGCGCTTGCAAGAAGAATTCTTAAACCAGCCCGTCCATTCCGCCATTTTAGCCCGCCGGGGAGAGCTATATCATGCCCTGCTGATGCAACTGGGAAAGATCAATGAAACAAATGATGGGAAAATTACGCCATTCCCTCCCCCTCGAGGGGAGGGTCAGGGAGGGGGGATGTTTGTTAATACCTCACCAGAAATTCTTACAGATATCCAAGATTTTATAACCCGTCCGGATGTCCGCCCGTTTTTCTATCTGCCTGCTGATGCGCAAGTTTATTGCGAAAAAGAATTTGTCAATCAATACGGAGACACCAAACGCATCGACCGCCTGATCGTGCTTCAAGATGAAGTTTGGGTCGTGGATTTTAAATTATCACCCCTCGCGGGGGATGAGCATCAAAAACAAATAGACGGATATATAGAACTAGTCCGTCAGTTTTATCCAAAACACAAAATTTCTGGACATATTTTATATCTATGAGTCAAATCATCACAGTCCCATTCACGGAAAATTTCCTGCCTCATGTCGTTGAGTATGCCTATCGTTATTATCTGGAGAATGATAAGGACTTATCACGCCTCTGCCTGGTTTTCGGTGGGCACCGCCCGTCTTTGTTCATTAAAAGGGACCTGGCCCGCCGCATCGGCAAGGCCTATATGCCGCCGCGATTTTTTACCATCGATGAATGGATGGCCTATGTGGCTTATGGCGTAGACGCGCCGCAAGAGGGCCCGGAGTTAGACCTTTGTTATTCCATTTATCAATTGGCGATGGATTTATGCCCCTGGGTCTGCCGCGGCCGGGAGAGTTTTGCGCAGTTTTTACCCTGGGCCCGTGAAATCCTGCGATTTTTCGAACAGTTGGACCTGGAAGATGTGCCCTTGGATTCCCTTAAAACCATCCGCGAACATGCTGAAATCGGTTTCAGCGTGCCGGAAGATATCAATAATTTACTCGTGCATTTAAGCACCTTGCGCCAGGCCTTTCATCAGGAGCTTGAGGCCAAACAATTGGCCCCGAGGGGATACCGGTACCGTCAAGCAGCGCTTCACACGGACAAATGTGATATAAGCATGTTTGATAAAATCTTATTTTGTAATTTTTTTTATCTGCACCGCACGGAAAATACCGTCTTTAAGGATATCTATGACCGCGGTCAGGCTGTGCTTTTCATGCAGGGTGACCAGCGGCGCTGGCCGGCGCTTTCCCGGATAGCCGGGACGTTTGGCACTCCGATCCTCGAAGGAAAGGAGGTCAGGCCCACTGCTTTTAATTTGAAGATATACGAAGCCTTTGACAGCCATTCCCAGGCAGGCATGGTCAAAGGGATATTAGACGGTATTAAGGACCGTGAGTCAACAGTCATTGTCTTGCCTGACGGGGACTTTCTTTCCACTCTCCTTTCCGCGTTGGGGGACGACCTTCTGGAGTTTAATATTTCCATGGGCTATCCGCTTAAGCATAGCGCCCTGTATACCTTGTTAACACGGGTGTTAGAGGCCCAAAACCGGCGTAAAGAGGGCATTTATTACACCAGGGATTATCTTTCCCTCTTGGGTCATCCTTTGGTCAAGAATTTGGATTTTGGCGGCAAGCAGGGGATGGTGCGTGTGCTCGTCGACAAAATAGAAGAGGTGCTTAAGGGGGAGATATTGACCGGACTTTCAGGGCGTTTATTTTTGGACCCAGAAGAGATTGCCCGTGATGAAAAATTTTTAGACTTGGTTCTCCTTTCCCTGCAAGGCATGGACGTGGCGGTCACCTTAAGAGAGCTCAAAGAAACGATCAAGGCGATTCATCAGGTTTTTTTGCATGATTTTGAAAAGGTGCGCTGTGCGTTTGAGCTGGCCTCTGCCATCCAAGGCTTTGTGGGATCCATGCAGCAACAAAGCACGTTTGACAAGTATCCTTTTAATGCCCAGATAGCCCTGCGCATGCTGGAAATCGGTGAAGAATTAAAAAATTGCGCTTTCGCGCAAGAAATTTTTGGGCCCAGGGATTTATTTAAGGTCCTCGAGGAGCGTTTATCCCTGCAGATCGTGGCTTTCAGCGGTTCCCCGCTTCGCGGCCTCCAGGTCCTGGGGCTTTTTGAAACGAGGGCCTTGAATTTTAAGAATGTGATCGTGGTGGATGTCAATGAAGGCCTTTTGCCCAGTTTGAATATTTATGAACCCTTGATCCCGCGTGAGGTGATGATCAAGCTCAATCTTGACCGCCTGGAATTGGAAGAAGAGATCCAGCGCTATGGGTTTATGCGTTTGATCTCCGCGGCCGAGCACGTGCATTTGATCTATCAGCACAACAATAACCGTACCCGCAGCCGTTTTTTGGAGGAGCTGATCTGGGAGCAGGAAGAACGCGCATCGAAGATCGGCAGCGTCAAGATCATCCGCGGGGCCTTTGAAGCCTCCGTCGAACGCAAACAGCGCCTTGTCCCCAAGACCGCGGCCATGGTCGATTTTCTTAAAAACTTCAGGTTTTCCGCCTCCAGCATCAATACTTATATGCAAAATCCCTATGCCTTTTATTGCCGCTATGTGCTGGGCCTTCGGACCACGGAGGATTTGTTGGAAGACCCTGAAAGCCGCCATATCGGTATTTTTATCCATGATTTGCTCGCGGAAGCTTTTGGCGGATTTATAGGCAGGAAGCCGGTCTTGGACGCCAATTTCAGGAAATATTTCCAGAAAATTTATGGATCCAGGTTTGCCGCTGTATTCGGCAGGCAGGGCCGCAGCGACACTTTCTTGATGGAAACTGTTTTAAAGGCCAGATTGGACCGTTTTTTAGACCAGGAGGCTTTGCGTTGTGAAACAGAGGTGGCAAAAGTGCTTTACTTAGAGCGCAAATTTGAAGATCAGCTCAAGTCAGGTGAGAATCAAGTGCATCTGACCTACCGTGTAGACAGGGTCGATGAGATGACGGACGGTTCTTTGATGATTTTAGATTACAAGACCGGTAGTATGGACCCGATGCCTAAGGATATTCCCGTTGATATGACCTTGACCCGCCCATATATCCGCGACCACGTAAAATCATTCCAGATGCCTCTTTATGTGCATTATTTGCATAAACAATTTCCCGGCCGCGAGGTCAACAGTGCGCTGTATCATTTAAGGACCATGAGCATCGACAAATTTTTAAAGGCGGGCCAAATGAAGGACCTTGACTTGCTTTGGGATGGTTATTTTAAGGCCTTGGACTTTATCATGGCCGAGATATTTAATTTAGAAATACCTTTTATAGACGATTCTGTTGATATAAACTAAATTTATGCCAAAATCTATTTTAATTGTTGACGATGAGCCGGTGGTGGTGGAAATTTCCAAGCGTAAGTTAGAAGAGCGCGGCTATGAAGTCCTCACCGCCGGAAACGGTAATGAAGCTTTTGAACGCTTACAATCTAAAATACCGGATTTGATCGTTTTAGATATCCAAATGCCCCAGATGAACGGCTATACCTTCATCATGGAAAAAGCTAAAAATCCCCAATACGTTGACATCCCGGTGGTGGTGTTGACAGCCTACAATGAAATGGAACCATTGTTCCAGCGCCATAAAATCAAGGCCTATCTTCTTAAACCCCTTAAACTCCAAGACCTCATTGATCTAGTTGTCAAAATTGTCGGGACAGCTTAAGATCCTTCGTTGACCTGCCTGCCGTTTTGTGATAACCTTGTCATTTATTATGATTAAAGATAATGTCCATAAAGTTTTTCTAGATATTGAAGAAGCCTGTCGAAAGGCCAACCGCCGCCCTCAAGATATCGTCGTGGTTGGGGTGACCAAGTTGATACCGCTTGAAAATATCCAGGAAGCCATTGATGCCGGCATCACGCATATCGCGGAAAACCGTGTGCAGGAAGCTGAAAGCAAATTTCCGGGGCTTTTGGCCAAGAACCCGCAGCTTAAAAGCCATATCATAGGCCATCTGCAGACCAACAAGGCCAAGGATGCGATCAAGGTCTGTTCCCTGATCCAGTCCGTCGACAGCCTCAAGCTGGCC
>Ga0206950_1148_pt1 | contig 15075 bp, 11 predicted proteins | sample Alteio_BWOrgHeat_41_FD_152954 | JGI IMG/M metagenome (GOLD analysis project Ga0206950, IMG submission 152954) | Enriched cells from forest soil in Barre Woods Harvard Forest LTER site, Petersham, Massachusetts, United States -... | ecosystem: Environmental > Terrestrial > Soil > Temperate forest >... | reverse complement strand
AACCCGAATGCCGAGGAGTCCACGCACCCTGAGATCTGGCGTCACGACCGCATCTGGTCCTGAGCCCATAGCGCACGTACCGGCCGGGTGGTGGTCGGTCTTGCAGGAGCGATGGGCGTATTCGGCCAGCTGTTCGTCAGTGCTTAGATTGTCGCCCGGCATCCGCTCCGCCAATACGAACGGCTTCAGCGCAGGCTGCCTCAGGATCTCACGCGCAAGGCGGAGGCCCTTGATCGAGCACGCGCGGTCATAGGGGTCGGCCCAGTAGTTCGGATCAATCAGCGGAGCGGCTTTCGGGTCTGAGCTGGCGATCCGCACCGTGCCGCGCGACCGGGGACGAAGGAAGGCAGAATTGAGCGTCACGCCGGGATTCTTCATCGCGGCTACGCCTGCTTCGATGCCAGAGCCAAGGCCGAGGTGGAACTGGATGTCGGGCGAACGCGCCCCTGTGTCCGCATACCAGAAGCCGCCGGTTTCAAAGGGAGTGGAGGTGACCGGTCCGGTCTTGAAAAGCAAATACTGGAGGCCCGCCCAGGCCGTGCGATGCGGGCGGGCGACGCGATCATACGTGTGGTCCCCAGTGCATTCCGAGATCGCGTAGAGATCGAGGTGATCCTGCATATTCGCACCCACGCCTGGCAGGTCATGCTTGACATGGACCCCCGCCGCTCTCAGGGAATCGGCTGGCCCAATACCGGAGAGCTGGAGAAGCCGCGGCGAACCGATGGCGCCGCAGCTTAGGATCACCTCACGGTCAGCGTTCAGGGTCTCCGTCCCGGTTCCCGAGGCGAAAGTCGCGCCGACTGCCCGACCGTTCTGGATCTCGATCTTCAGCGTCTGCGCATTGAGTCGGACCGTGAGGTTCTTCCGGCTCTGTACCGGCTTCACGAAAGCGGTCGACGCTGAGGACCGTTCAGCGTTGCGGGTGGAAAGCTGGTAGTGGCCGATTCCGTCCTGGACAGCGCCGTTGAAGTCGTCGTTGAAGGGAATGCCGAGTTCCTGCGCAGCCCGGAGGAACGCATAGCTGATTGGCGGCGGGTTGATCGGATATGAAACACCTAGCGGACCGCCATATCCGTGGTAAGCGTTATGAAGCTTCTGGTTATCCTCGCTGCGTTTGAAATACGGAAGCACCTCTCGGTAGCTCCAGCCGGTCGCGCCGGCATCACTCGCCCAGGCGTCATAGTCCTTGGCGTTGCCACGGGTGTAGAGCTGCGCGTTGATCGAAGAGCCGCCGCCGATCACCTTCGCCTGGGTGTACCAGACGACTCGACCGTTGAGGTGCTTCTGCGGAACGGTGCTCCAGCCCCAGCTCGCGACGCCCTTAGTCATCTTTGCAAAGCCGGCCGGCATACGAAACAGCGGATTCCAGTCGCTGCCGCCAGCTTCCAAAAGCAGCACTTTGATCGAAGGATCCGCGCTTAAGCGATTTGCGAGGACACAGCCCGCCGGGCCGCCGCCAACAATAATGTAGTCATAGTCCATGCGATCGTGTCCTGCCTCATCGAAGATCGTTTTTGACGATATGGTCCGCTACCCGCAGCGCCTGCGCGGCAATCGTCAGCGAGGGATTGACCGCCGCCGATGTCGGGAGAAATGAGGCGTCCACCACGAACAGATTCGGGTGGTCGTAGGCGCGGCAGAAGGAATCGAGCGGGGAGGTCGTCGGATCAAGCCCGATGCGAACGGTGCCGCACTGATGAGACGGCGTCCGCCGATCGAAGGGCTTCGTAAGGACGATCGGATAGCCGGCCGCGCGAAGACGCTCCTTGAAGGCTTTGACCAGTCCCTCGTGGGCCGACCAATTGCTGCGCTTCCAGTCGAGATGGATCTGTCCCCCGCGCACGCTCACTCGGCTTTCCGGATTCGGCAGGTCTTCACTCATTGCGTACCAGTCGACCGCGCGACGCGAGAGAAGCGAAAGCGCCCACTCTGGCGCCCGGGGAATGTTGGATTTGAGGATCGGCGCCGTCACACGTCCCAACAACTGGATATTGCCGAGTGGGGGCCCGCCGGCTCCGTCGTCCAGGTAGAAGTCGTTGATTCCTAAAGTTTTCTGATAGACCGAGTCGTTGACGGTCCGTGGATCGATGGCAAGGATGGCTGAACAATTGTGATTCATGAAATGCCGCCCGACCGCATCGGAACGGTTGGCTATCCCTTGATCACTCGAAGCGAGAAGCAACGCCGCGGAGTTCACCGCGCCGGCCGATAGGATGACGATCCTCGCCAGTATACGCTTGCGCTCTCCAATGATGCTCGCCTCGACCCCGGCGAGGCGCTTGCCGTCGGGGTCGAGCACCAGACGCTCGACCTTAATGTTCTCGCGCAATTCAACGTTCGGATAGCGCAACGCTTCCGCCAGCCCGCAGCTCTCGGCGTCCATCTTTCCGGTACCCGTGTCGGGAAAGGCGTCCCATGGAGTCGGGGCACGCTTGAGCCATGTTTCTATGTCGATGCCCAGCGGCAACGGAAAAGGATTCACGCCAGCCCGTTTCATCCGCTCCCGAACGTGCGCGATCGCCGGTTCGTCCGGCACGGGACTGAATGGGAACGGCTCGGAATGAGGTGGCTCGGTCTTATCGTATCCAAGCGCGCCATGAACCCGGTAAAGCCTCTCAGCCCGTGTGTACCAGGGCTCGAGTTCGTCATAAGCAAACGGCCAACCAGCTGTCGACCCGTCGCGGTAGGCGATCGGCGCAAAATCTTGCGCGCGGTATCGCAGAAGGACCGCACCGTAGAGCTTCGTGTTGCCGCCAACATAGTAATAATTACCGGGATTAAAGGCTTCCCCTGCGCCGTCGATCCACCTTTCCTGTGGACGGAACACGCCGCGTTGAAAGATCGCTCGAGGATCGCGGGCGTCACTCGAGTCCCTAAGTCGTGCACCCCGTTCGAGGATCAATATGCTTGCGCCGCTTGGAGCCAGCCCGGCGGCGCATGTTGCGCCTCCCATCCCTGATCCAACAATCAGTATGTCGACCGATTCTACATTAGTTACGGCGCCAGCCAACTCGCCCTCATGCTAATATCGGTCAACTTGCGTTCGTGGCGCGCTTGTTAAATGCGCCGGGTCGTCTGGGGGTCGAACAACACTGCCTTGTCTAAGTTGAAGACGAAGGTGTGGTTCTGGCCCACGCAGACTGGCGTCTCAGCGCGCATACGCGCTGTCAGTTCCTTGCCCGCGGCCCGGGTCACCACGTACGTGTCCGCGCCTGCGGGCTCGATGATTTCGACTGGTGCATCAAACGTCGCGATGGACTTTGCGCCGCGATCGATGCTCTCTTTGTCGTTGACCGCTTCCGGCCGAATGCCAAAGATCACCTTGGCTCCGTCGGAGAGCTTAGCGGCATCCGCGCTAGTGGGGATCGGCAAGACGATTGGCTGGTGATTATGACGCTCCAGAACGATCTGGGGCACGCCGTTGGTGCGAGCGACCTTTCCTTCGAGGAGGTTCATGGCCGGCGAGCCCATGAAATCGGCGACAAACAAATTGTTGGGCGAGTTATAAATCTCGTACGGCGAACCCACCTGCTGCAATTCGCCATCCTTTAGAACGGCGATCTTGGTCGCAAGCGTCATCGCTTCGATCTGGTCATGCGTGACATAGACGATTGTTGTGCCCGTCTGCTGGTGCAGGCGTTTGATCTCGATGCGCATGTCGACGCGAAGTTTGGCGTCGAGGTTCGAGAGCGGCTCATCAAACAAGAACACTTGAGGTTGCCGAACGAGTGCGCGGCCCATGGCGACACGCTGTCTCTGACCGCCAGAGAGCTGGCTTGGGCGGCGGTCCATCAAATGCTCGATCTGCAGGGTCTTGGCGACTGCGGCGACTGCCCTGTCGCGTTCGGCTTTAGGGACGCCACGCATTTCCATGCCGAACGCCACGTTCTGCGCTACCGACATGTTGGGATAGAGCGCGTAGGATTGGAACACCATGGCAATGTCCCGCTTCGAAGGATGCAGGTTGTTGACGACCTGGCCGCCGATGCGGATTTCTCCGGAGGTGATCGACTCAAGACCTGCAATCGTGTTCAGCAGCGTCGACTTGCCGCATCCGGACGGGCCCACGAGGACGAGAAAGCCGCCTTGCTCGAGCGAGATATCGATGCCCTTGAGGATCTCAAGAGAGCCAAACTTTTTGCGAAGCGAGCGAATTTCCAGTGTCGACATCGTTTATCCTTTCACAGCACCGGCCATAAGACCGCTGACGAAATAGCGTCCTGCGAGGACGTAGACGACGAGGGTGGGAGCGGCGGCGATCATCGCCGCAGCCATGTTCGTGTTGTATTCAACGACGCCGGTCGAGGTGTTGACGATGTTGTAAAGCGCCACTGTCATGGGGGCGGAATCGCCGGCGGCGAAAGTCGACCCAAACAGGAAGTCGTTCCAGATGTTGGTGAACTGGTAGATCACTGTGACGATAAAGATCGGCATCGAGTTTGGCAGAAGGATGCGACGAAAAATCTGGAAGAAACTGGCGCCGTCAATCTGCGCCGCGCGAACAAGTTCGTTCGGGAAGGTCTCGTAGTAGTTCCGAAAGAAGAGCGTTGTGAAGCCGAGACCGTAAACGACATGCACCAAGACCAGATTTACGGTCGGATTTCCGAAGCCCAGTGACAATCCAATCGTGTTCTCAAGGGATTGTCCGATTGCGCCGAGTTTTCCGAGGATCGTCGCCATTGGGATCAGGACCGACTGGAACGGGATGAAGCAAGCGAACAGCATCATGCCGAACACGAGCTTGTGGCCCGGAAACCGCCACTTCGTGAGCACGTAACCGTTGAGCGCGCCCAGCAGCGTTGAAATAAGCACCGCCGGCACGACCATCTTCACAGAGTTCCAAACGTAGCCCTTGAGGCCCGCGCAGGTCAGACCGACACAGGCCGTGCCCCACGCCTTCGTCCAGGGCTCGAAGGTCAGATGCTGGGGCAGGTAAAACATGTTGCCGCCGGTCACCTCCTCGAGAGGCTTCAGCGAGGTCATGACCATGACGACGAGCGGAAGCAGGTAGATGATCGCGAACACGATCAGGAGGCCGTAAATCACCACGCGCGTTACGTTTGAGTGGCGGGCGGGTTCGCGCGAGGGCGCGGCCAAGAGAGCGTCAGCGGCGCTCATTGGCGCTTCTCCTTCAGCTCGGAATAAAGATAGGGCACCATGATCGCTGCGATGGTCGCAAGCATAATGACCGCGCTGGCCGATCCGACGCCCATCTGATTGCGGGTGAACGTGTAGGAATACATGAAGGTCGAGGGCAGTTCGGCTGCTCCTCCAGGATTCTTACCCGTCACCGATAACACCAGATCATAGGATTTGATCGCCATGTGCGTCAGGATGATTAGCGCCGACATGAAGGCGGGGCGCATCATTGGGATGATGATCCGGCGGTAGGTCGCGTAGACAGACGCTCCGTCGATCTGTGCGGCCTTCAGGATCTCGCTATCGATGCCGCGAAGCGCCGCGAGGAACATCGCCATCACGAATCCTGACGTCTGCCAAATGCCGGCGATCGCGACGCAGTAAATCATCATTCGCGGGTTCACGACCCAATCGAAATGGAAGCTGGTCCAGCCCAGATCGTGGACCGCCTTCTCGAGTCCGATGCGCGGATCGAGAAACAACTTCCACGCGGTCCCGGTCACGATAAACGAGAGGGCGAGAGGATAGAGGTAAAGCGGCCGCAAGACGCCTTCGCCTCGAATCTTCTGATCGAGAAGGATCGCGAGGAAAAGTCCGAGCGCGAGGCAAAAGACCACATAGAGACCGCCAAAAATCCCCATATTGACGATCGCCGTGTACCAGTTCGATGGCGGGTCGCTTTGAAAGGTCCAGGTCCAAAGCTTCAGGTAATTGGCCCAGCCGATGAAATTGAAATTTGAGAAAGCCTTGGAGTTTGTGAACGAAAGCAGCAGTGTCCAGAGATTGAACCCGTAGACAAAGAAAAGGATTAAGAGAAAAGAGGGGCCGAGAACGAGCCTCGGAAGCCAATCGCGCAGGCGGTCGCGCATCCCGCCGTGGGGCTGGTGAACAACCGCCAGAGCGATCGGCTGGGTCGTCGTGGTCACGGTGTTTCCTCCGCTGAGCGATCTAACATCCGCGGCGGGAACCCTCCCCGCCGGCGGCGGGAGAGGGCGAGCCCGGTTATTTTGCGGAATCGATGGCGGCGATGAGTTGCTTCACGGCCTCGTCTGATGTTTTGATCTCGCCGTGCAGGAACTTGGTCACGACGTCATAATAGGCCGTAGCGATCGCCGGCGGCTGCGCATAGTTCTGCGCCATCGACCCTAGAAACGTCCCCTTGGCGTTCGCCGCCTTGATGTCGGCGATCGCCTTCTTGCCGCAGGCGTCGAATTTCGCGTCCGAGACGTCCATGCGCGCTGGAGCCGAACCCTTGATCAAGTTGAAGTCGATCTGCACGTCAGGGCTCATCGTCGTGTCGGCCAGCGCCGTTTGCGCCGCTTGCCGATCGGCCGAGACTTGGAAGAAGGCAAACATGTCGGTGTTATAGAGCACTGACCCGTCCGTGCCTGGGAAGCGATAGCAGAGATAGTCCTTGCCCGCTTCCTTGTTGGCGTTCTTGAACTCACCCTTTGCCCAATCGCCCATAACCTGAAGCAGAGCGTCGCCCTTAATCACCATGGCGGTCGCGAGATTCCAGTCACGGCCCGCATAGTTGGGATCGAGGTAGTCGCGGAGCTTCGCGAGGTTGTCGAAGCTCTTCTTCATCGTGTCGGACTTGAGCGCGTTTTCGTCCAGGTCGATGAAAGCCTTCTTGTAAAATTCGACGCCGCCGGTCGACGTGACGACCGAATCGAACATCGTCGCTTCCTGCCACGGCTGGCCGCCGAGGGCGAGCGGGATAACTCCGGCCTTCTTCGCTTTGTCGAGGAGCGCGATCAATTCGTCGAAGGTCTTGGGCTCGGTTCCTCCGATCTTCTCCATGAGCGCCTTGTTCACCCAGATCCAGTTCACGGAATGGATGTTGACGGGGACGGCGCCCCACTTGCCATCGACGGTGGTGAACTTCTGGAGCGCCGTCGGAATGACCTTGGCCCAGTCGCCCTTTGTGGCCAATGGCGTAATGTCCGCAAGCTTACCGGCCTCGGAATAGTCCATCGCATAATAGCCGAGGATCTGGGATGCTGTCGGCGGGTTTCCCGCCGCGACCATCGCCTTCAGTGTGGTCATTGCGGCGCCGCCGCCGCCGCCGGCGACCGGAACGTCTTTCCAGCCGTAGCCCTGTTTGGCGAGCGCCTCTCTGATGACATTCACAGCAGCCGCCTCGCCGCCCGACGTCCACCAGTGCAGCATCTGGACATCTTTGGTATCCGCAGCCGAAGCCCCGGATGCGAGGCTCAGCGCTCCGGCGGTCATTACCCCCGCCATCAGAATTGAACGAAGTTTCATAGGTGCCCTTCCTCTCAGGCTTCCTCCGCCGGAAACGGTCCGGCTGCCGGTTGCAGGGGCCAATTGCGACCCCCGATTGCTCTGCCTCATGCCCCGCGAGGGAGCCACCAACTGGTCCGCGGACCGGTATGGACGTGGAACGTTTTTTCCTCGGTGTAGTCTTTGACCGCGTTTCTCCCGAGTTCACGGCCGACACCGGATTGGCGATAGCCACCGAATGGAAGCTCCGGCGTCCCGTCCATGAATGTATTGACCCAGACGGTTCCGGCGCGAATGCCGCGCCCGACACCGACTGCGGTATCGATATCTCGGCTCCAGACACTGGCCGAGAGGCCGTAGTCCGTCGCGTTGGCGAGCCCGATTGCCTCTTCGAGGTCGTCAAACGTCAAAGCCACCACGACGGGCCCAAACACCTCGGCGCTAGCAATCTCCATCGAACTTGTGACGTTCTCGACGATGGTCGGAGACATGAAAAAGCCACTCGACTCAAGGTGGCCCCCGCCCGACCGGACTTTAGCGCCGCTTTGCTCGGCGGCTGTGATGTGGCTCTCGATCTTGCCAAGGTGATCAGCGCTAATAATCGCTCCGACGCGAGTCTCGGGGTCAAGTGGATCGCCGACTTTCACGGTCTTTGCTCGCTCGGAGAGTCCAGCCAGGAACTCGTCCGCAATCTTCTTCTGAAGCAAAATGCGGGAGCCGGCGTTGCAGCATTCTCCTGCGTTGAAGTAAGCGCCGAAGGCCGCGGCATCGAGCGCCGCGTCCATGTCTGCATCGGGGAAGATGAGCTGCGGATTTTGCCGCCAAGCTCCATGGAGACTTTCTTCAGTGTCGCCGCGCCGGCCGCCGCCGCGGCACGACCCACTCTGGTTGAGCCCGTGAACGAGATCATGTCGACGTCAGGGTCTGTCGTCATGGGCGCGCCGACCTCTGGACCATATCCCGTAACGACATTGCAAGCACCCTCAGGCAGGCCCGCTTCGGCCAGCAAGCCTACTAGATGCAACGTCGAGGCCGAGGTCATCTCACTCGGCTTCACGACGCAGGTGCAACCGGCGGCCAGCGCGAAAGGCAGCTTCTGCGAGACGATCAGCAGCGGGAAGTTCCATGGCGTGATGATAGAGATGACGCCGATTGGCTCCCTGAGAACAAAGCCCAGCCGATCAGAGCCAAGATTGGTGTAGCTCTCGCCCGAAAGCTCGCGCGCTAGCGACGCGGCGTAGCGCCATATGTCCGCCGCGCCTTCCATTTCTCCACGCGCCTGGGTAATCGGTTTTCCGGACTCGAGCGTGTCGAGCACCGCCAACAGTTCGCGGTCCCGGTCGATGAGATCGGCCGTCCTTAGAAGAACGCGCGCACGGGTCGAAGCCGTCTCGCGCGGCCACGCTCCTTTGTCGAACGCGCGTCGGGCAGCTTCGATGGCGGCCAGCACGTCCTGGGCATTGCCGCGAGGTACGCGAGTCACGACGACGCCATGGGCAGGACTTGCCCGCTCGATCATCTCGCCGGAGCCCTTGGCTTCCCGCCCATCGATGATCATGGTGCGATCACGCGGAAACCTGGCCATCGCGGTATTCAATTTGGAGGTGTCGACAGCAATTCGGGTAAGAGCGTTCATGTCAGATTCCTATTGACCGCTGAAGGTTGGAGAGCGTTTGGCCCGAAAGGCAGCTACGCCCTCGGCTAAATCTTCTGTGTAAGCTGTGAGAGCGCCGGCGAGCCCCTCGATCGGCGCGTCCCGGTCTTCACCTTCAGCCGCGTTGATCATGGCCTTGACCATCTGGACGGCCAGCGGGCCCCGCTTGGCGATATCGGCCGCAAGCGCGCTTGCGCGCGTGAGTCCCTCGCCCTTCGAGACCACCTCATCGACAAGGCCAAGCGGTAGGCCCTCTTCCGCTGGAAAGATCGCACCCGTCAGCGCCATGCGCCGCACGACAGAGGCGCCGAAGCGCCGCACAAGCCTCTGCGTGCCCGACCAGCCAGGCGCCATGCCCAGACCGGACTCAGGCAGCCCCAACCTGATTCCACTCTCGGCGATCCGGATATCCCCGACAGCCGCGAGTTCGAGGCCACCGCCAAAGGCATGGCCGGTGAGAACGACGATAAGCGGAACACGAAGACGTGCGAGGGCTTCGAAAGCTCGATGGCCTGCACGCGTCCAGTCGCGCCACATCTCGAGCGGCTGAAGACCACCCCAAGCTGCGATGTCACCACCCGCGCAAAAGGCTTTTCCCTCGCCGGAGAGGACGGCGACACGGGCTTCGGGCGAAGCCTCGATTGCGCGCGCTCCGTCTAGGAGAGCATCGATCATCGAGCGATCGAGTGCGTTGAGTTTGTCTGGACGCTTCAGCGTCAAGTGCGCGCAAGGACCGTCGAAGCTCAGGTCGACGAAGGCGCTCATTGAAGAGCTCCCCGTGCCGGTCGAAGTTGCAGATTGAGGCGCTCCGGCCGGTAAAGCGCTGGATCCATTTTGCGGCAGTCACTCGCGATGCGTAGCGGAAATTCCGCCTGGGCGAGAATGTCGCGCTCGAGGTCGATTCCGGGGGCAATCTCGGTGACTGTGACGCCCTCGGGCTCGAGGCGCATGACGCAGCGCTCCGTCACGTAGACAATGTCTTGGTGTTGCGCGACCGCGCGAGGACCGGAGAACGAGATCTGCTCGACTGCCTCGACTAGCTTCTTGACCTTGCCTTCTTTCTGGATCGAAACCGACCCGTTCGCGACGCCAAGCTTTGCGCCAGCGGTAAAATACCCAGAGAATACGATCTTTTTTGCCCGCGCCGTGATGTCGACGAAGCCGCCGGCTCCGGCGGTGACATGGGCGCGCACGCCGAGCTTGGAGACGTTGATAGAGCCGCCTTTATCGATTTGCAGGAACGAGAGCAGGGACATGTCGAAGCCTGCGCCCTGGAAATAGGTGAATTGGTGCGGCGACTGGACGATCGCCTCCGCATTCGAGGCGCAGCCGAATTGGAAGTCGAGCAATGGCACCCCGCCGACGGCTCCCTGTTCGATCACCCATGTTACCGCGCCGTGCCGCCCTTCCTCGATCAGGATACGGGGCACGTTAGCGGAAATCCCAAAGCCGATGTTGACTGCGTCACCGTCCCGGAGCTCCTGCGCGACGCGCCGTGCGATCACTTTGGCGATATCGAACTTGGGAATCTCGAACGACGACAAGGGCCGGAAAATCTCACCAGAAATCGCAGGCTCATAGACGGTGTTCGTCGTCTGCATCTGGTCAGGAGCGATAACGATGTAGTCGACCATCACGCCGGGAACCACAACATCGTGCGGCCGAATCGTATCGGCTGCCGCGAGACGCTTGACTTGCGCAATGACAATTCCGCCGTTGTTGCGGACGGACAGCGCTTGATCAATCGGGCCGAGAATACCGCCTTCGTGTTCGTAGGAAAGGTTTCCGCGTTCGTCCGCCGTGGTCGCGCGGATGATCGCAATTTGGGGAATTATCGTTGGAAAGAATAGCCAATCCTCCCCCGCGAAGGTGACGCGCTTGACGATCGGATCGGCGGCCGCCTTCGCGTTCATCGCGCAGCCCTCATGGAGAGGATCAACGAACGTCTCCATGCCGACTTTGGTCAGCACGCCAGGACGCTTGGCGGCCGCTTCGCGATGAATGTCGAACATGATGCCCGAGGGCACGTTGTACGCGGGGATCACGTCGCCTGAGATCATCTTCCAGATTGCCGGCGGTTCGGACGAAGACGGTCCGGAGGGATACGAGCCCGCCAGGACCCGCGCCAGGCATCCTGCTTTGGCGAGATGATCGACGCCCTTCACCCCCCACATGTCGCCGGCAGCGATCGGATGCAGCGTCGTGATGTTTCGGGGATGACCTTCCGCATCGAAACGCTCGCCAATCGCCTTTAACACGGCGTCCGGACATCCGAGGGCCGACGAGGACGAGACCGTAACAATGGCGCCATCCGGGATCAGCCGGGCGGCCTCCGCGGCCGAAATGACTTTTTGCCGGGCCATTTTGATCTCAAACGTTCAAGTCGATGGGAGCCGCCGCGCCGGAGCGAGCGGCTTCGAGGGTCGAGATCGCGACACTCAGTGATTTGACGCCGTCTTCGCCCGTCGCGGACGGCGCGCCGTGGCCTTCGACGGCGGCTTGAAACAAGCGGACCGAGCGCACGTAGAGCTTCTCGTGGTCGAGCTTCAGCGCTTCTTCTCCGGCAGCCGAACGCAGCAGCACCTCGCCCTTTGGCGCTTGCGTCATGCAATCGCGGCCGATGAGCGAACCTTCGTCGCCATGCAATTCAAATCCCGTCGTCGCGTATTTGGTGGTGAAAGCGTCGTGAAATTGTGCGAGCAGTCCGCTTGAAAAGCGGATGACTCCCATCACTCCGTCTTCGAGCCCGGCCTGGCTCATGCCGCCATTCGACATCATCGCGATGACGCTCTGCGGCTCATCGTCGAGCACGAAGCGGAGCGTGTCCGCGTCATGGACCGTGATGTCGAAGATGACACCGCCTCCCGCGGTCGGCTTCTCAATGCGCCAGCCCTGTAGATGCGGCGGCAAATAGACAGCGTGGAAAACGCGTGCGAAGAGCGGCTTGCCAACACGGCCCGCCTTAATGGCGTCCCGCATCGCTCGATGCGTCACGGCGTTTCGAAGATGATGGTTGGTTCCCATCACGACGCCGCGTTTTCGGCATTCGATGACCATTGCCCGCGCATCAGGGAGCGTGAGAGTCAGCGGCTTCTCGCATAGGACGTGTTTGCCGGCGGCGGCGGCCGCAAAGACCTGCTCGCGATGGAGCTCATTGGTGGTCGAGACATAGACTGCGTCGATGTCCTTGTCCTCGACCAGGGCGCTGAGATCCGTAGTGGACTTGGCAATATTGTGTTTGGCTGCGTACTGAGCGGCTCTGTCGGCATTCGAGCTCATGACGGCGACGGCGTCGCCGCCGTTGGCGCGAAAGGCGTCGATCATATGCTCGGCCGCAATCGTGCTCGCGCCGACGAGCCCCCAGCGAAGTCCCGTCATGGCTGGCTCCCTTGTGGAATGGAATTCGCCGTACCGCAGGACGATCGGACGATCAGGCTTGTTGGGCAGACGACCGCTTCCGGTTCGAAATCCCCGCTGGCGATCTGACGCATGAGCAGCTGCGCCGCCCGCGAGCCGAGGTTGCGCGCGTTCACGGCAACGCTCGTCAAAGCCGGGAGGGTATATTTGGCTTCTTCGATATCGTCGAAGCCGATGACCGCGAAGTCTCGTCCGACCGCGACGCCCGTCTGCATCAGCGCGCGTACAAGGCCGATCGCCACGACGTCGTTGAAGCAAAGAGCAGCGGTCGCGGGCTTCGGGAGGACCAGGAGGCGCGCGGCCGCCGCTCCGCCCCCCGCGTAGTTAGTCGTCGATTCGACAACCAAAGCTTCGTCGAGCGGAATTCCGGCCGCCTCGAGGCCGAGACGATAGCCCGCTAGCCGCTCCTCGCGAACAACCAGCGAATCCCTGCCGCCGACGAAAGCGATCCGCCTATGCCCGTTTTCGATCAGATGGGCGGTCGCCTTACGCGCGCCTTCTCTGTTCTCGGGCGTGACCAGTGAAGCCTTTAGCCCGGGAAGCCGGCGCATCACCTGAACGACGGGCAATCCCGCGACGAGGGGCTTTATGTCGTTCAGGGATGTGCCGATAGCGGGGGCGAGCACCAGCCCAGCCGCGCCATGCTCCCGCATGGACCGGATGACCTCCTGCTGACGGATAGGATCTTCGGCGGAATTCGCCAGAAACGGGATGAACGCACCGCCCTGGCATGCCTGCTCGATGCCGATCGCGAGCTCGACGTAGAAGGGATTGGACAGATCGTTAATGACCATGCCCAAGACGCCTGATTTCGCGCCGCGGAGCGTCGCGGCGCCGCGATGATAGATGTAGCGGAGTTCGCTCATCGCCTCGGTCACCCGCTCTCGGGTTGAATCCGCTACAAGTGAACTTCCCCCTAACACCAGCGAGACGGTGGATTTCGAGACGCCGGCGCGTCGCGCGACATCGACGATGGTCGCCCGGGCCTCGCTCAACTCATCCTCCCCTGTGTCTTCGCCACTCTTGCCCATGACTTATCAGGATCGTTCCAATGTAAACTACTAAATTTCAACCTTTCCTACCCCAACGAGCGACATTGCGTTGCCACCTACATTGGAACGTGCTAATAGCAATAGTCGGTTTCGAACGCCTCGTCAACACCAAATTTCAGGGGAAGCGCCCTTTGACCTCGATCATCCCCCAATCGATCCTCGATCGCTTGACCGACGTTGTGATGCCAAGGCTGGCTAACGAGCGTCCATCGAAGGAATTGATGGCGGTCGGAGGCTACGTCCTGCCTGTGCACCGCGCAGAAGCCCTTGTCCTTGGCAGCGGCGCGGCGGGGCTACGCGCAGCAGTCGAGCTGAAGCGCCGCGACATGGACGTGATCGTCGCGAGCCAGAGCGCCTTTGGCGGCACGTCGGCTTGCTCCGGATCCGACAAGCAGACGCTTCACACCGCCAACACGGCGGGGCGAGGCGACGATTTCCGCGCCCTGGCCGACGCGCTTGGCGCTGGCGGCGCCATGGACGAGGACACGGCTTATGTGGAGGCGGTCGGCTCCGTACGGGCGCTCGCTTCCCTCCAGTTTATGGGTCTGCCTCTGCCGCAGGATCGGCTAGGCGGCGTTTTGCGCTACCAGACCGATCATGACGAGGTCGGCCGGGCGACGAGTTGCGGTCCGCGAACTTCTCGTCTCATGGTTCAGGTCCTGACACGCGAGGCGATCCGGCTCGAGATCCCGATTTTCAACCACACAACGGGTGTCCGACTTCTCGTTGCGCCTGGCGAGAAGCACCGCGCAGTCGGCGTGCTGGCAATGGCGCCGAAGCGGCGCACCGCTGAAAACCCATATGGGCTCGCCGCGCTTCTCAGCGACTCGGTAATCATCGCGACCGGCGGCCCTGGCGAACTCTATCGAGACAGCGTCTATCCCAGGCACTGTTTCGGCTCTCTCGGCCTTGCGCTCGAAGCGGGAATCGAGGCGGTCAATCTGACCGAGAGTCAGTTCGGCATCGGCACGCCACGCGACAATTTTCCGTGGAATTTGTCGGGCACCTACGTCCAAAGCATGCCTTATATCTTCTCGCGCGACGCGCCAGGGAACGAGCGCAACTTCCTCGCCGACTATTATCGGACCACACAGGAGCTCGTCTCGAACATTTTCCGCAAGGGATACCAATGGCCGTTCCATGCGACGCGGATGCTCGAGTTTGGGTCGAGCCTGCTCGATCTTGCCGTTTTCCGCGAGACGCAGGCGGGCCGCAAGGTCTTCATGGACTTCAACCGCAATCCCCTCGCCGTTCCCGGCGACGCGGAGTTCAGCCTCGACCGAATCGACGACGACGTGCGGGCCTATCTTGCGAACAGCGGGGCGCTCCTCTCCCAGCCGATTGAGCGGCTGCGCCAAATGAACCCGCTCTCGATCGAGCTCTACAAGCGCTACAAATACGACATCACTCGCGATCCGCTCGAATTCGCGATCAGCAACCAACATATGAACGGCGGCCTTGCGGTTGACGCCTGGGGCGCGACCAGCCTCGAAGGTTGTTACGCGGTGGGCGAGGCGGCGGGAACGCATGGCGCGACTCGGCCGGGCGGCGCCGCACTTAGTG
>Ga0206950_1147_pt1 | contig 15085 bp, 9 predicted proteins | sample Alteio_BWOrgHeat_41_FD_152954 | JGI IMG/M metagenome (GOLD analysis project Ga0206950, IMG submission 152954) | Enriched cells from forest soil in Barre Woods Harvard Forest LTER site, Petersham, Massachusetts, United States -... | ecosystem: Environmental > Terrestrial > Soil > Temperate forest > O... | reverse complement strand
CGCCTCGGCGACGTGGCCGACGTACAGGATTCCGTCGAAGACGCCCACATTTTTGGACTTTCCAACGGCAAACGCGCTGTGATCCTGGTCATCTTCCGGCAGCCGGGCGCAAACATCATTGAAACCGTCAACCGGGTGCTGGCTTTGGTACCGCAGCTGCAAGCCTCGATGTCTCCCGCCATCAAGCTGCAACTGGTCTCCGATCGGACCACCACCGTCCGTGCTTCCCTCCGCGATATCGAGATCACGCTCCTGATCTCTGTTGTGCTCGTGATCCTGGTGGTTTTTGTCTTTCTAAGAACGATCCGCGCCACCATCATTCCCAGCATTGCGGTTCCGCTTTCGCTGATCGGGACCTTCGGCGTGATGTATCTGCTGGGATACACGCTCGACAATCTCTCGCTGATGGCCCTGGCAATCTCGACCGGCTTCGTGGTGGATGACGCCATTGTGGTACTGGAGAACATCACGCGATATTTGGAGAAAGGGATGACGCCAATCCAGTCGGCGTTCCGTGGCGCCCGAGAGATCGGCTTCACCGTCCTCTCCATGAGCACATCCCTGGTGGCGGTGTTCATTCCGATTCTTTTGATGGGCGGAATCGTGGGGCGGCTGTTCCGTGAATTTGCCGTCACCCTGAGCATTGCCATTGCGATCTCTCTGCTGGTTTCGCTGACGACGACGCCCGCCATGTGCGCGCAACTGCTGAAACCGCTGCAAGACGAGAAACGAGGGCGCGCCTATCAATTCAGCCAGAAGGTATTCGACCGGATCGTCGGTATCTACGCTAGAGCTTTGAGTTGGGTGCTGCGACACCAGTTCGCGGTGCTGATCATCGCCGTCGTAACCGCGGGTCTGAGTATTTATCTGTTCTGGGATGCTCCCAAGGGGTTCTTCCCGCAGCAGGATACCGGCCGGTTGCAGGGCTCGGTACAGGCAGCGCAGGATATTTCCTTCGATGGCATGAAACAAAAGATCCGGCGCTATAACGAAATTGGCATGCACGATCCCAATGTCACCAACATGATTGCCTTCTGCGGCGGGACTACGGCTATGAATCAGGGGCGCATGTTCATCACGCTCAAGCCGCTGGGCCAGCGAAAGCTCAGCGCCGACCAGGTGATTCAGGAATTGAGCAAGAAGTTTGCCGAGGTGCCCGGCGCCACGCTCTACTTGCAGGCGCAGCAAGATCTACAGATTGGCGGCCGTGTCGCTCAGGCGCAGTATCAGTACACTCTGCAGGGCGAGGACCTGACCGAACTCAACACCTGGGCGCCTCAGCTGCTGGCCGCCATGCGCGCTCTGCCCGAACTGCAGCAGGTAAACACCGACCAGCAGGACAAAGGGTTGGAAGCGAACGTGGTGATCGATCGCGATACGGCTGCCCGCCTGGGCGTCTCCGCGCAGGATATTGATACCATCCTTTACGACGCCTTCGGCCAACGCCAGGTTTCCACCATCTACCAACCGTTGAACCAGTATCACGTAGTGATGGAAGTTGCGCCGCAATTTCAGCAGAGTCCGGACACTCTGCAAAACGTGTATTTGCACTCGTCCAACGGCAACATCGTGCCGCTTTCTGCTTTTGCGCACTTCGGCCCCGCCAATACCTCGCTCGCGGTTGCCCATCAGGGGCAATGGCCAGCGGTGACCATTTCATTCAATCTTGCGCCCGGCGTGTCCCTGGGCCAAGCGACCACGTCGATTGAAAAGGCGGAACGCGGCATCCGCTTCCCGGCCACCATACACGCCAGCTTTCAAGGGACGGCCGCCGCCTTCAAGGACTCTCTGGACAGCCAGCTCACCCTCATTGTGACCGCTTTGCTGGCGGTATATATCGTGCTTGGAATTCTCTACGAGAGCTACATTCATCCTGTAACGATTCTTTCCACCATTCCGTCCGCCGGAGTAGGAGCGTTGCTGGCGCTGAAGCTCACTCGCAATGAGCTCAACGTCATTGGCCTGATCGGGATCATCCTGCTGATTGGTTTGGTCAAGAAAAACGCCATCATGATGATTGACTTCGCTCTGGAAGCGGAACGGCGCGAGGGAAAATCGCCGGTGGATGCAATCTACGAAGCCTGTGTACTGCGTTTTCGTCCCATCATGATGACCACGGCAGCGGCATTGCTCGGAGGACTTCCGCTGGCGCTGGCCTCTGGCACGGGATCAGAGCTCCGCCGCCCGCTGGGACTCACCATCGTCGGCGGGCTGATCGTAAGTCAGGCGCTGACCCTATTCACTACCCCGGTCGTGTACCTCTACATGGACCGGCTGCGTTTCTGGCTGAGGGGCCAGCACAGTCACCCAGCACAACTCTCTCCCAGCCCCAGTTCCGCGGACTAAATGTGGGCGCGGCGTCCCCCCAGTGCAGGACTGTGAATACGCCCTATTAACCCTAAACGAAGGAGGGTCTGATCACACCCGCCCGGTGAGGGCTGAGCCGCTCTCTCTGCGCCCTTGGCGGCAGTCCTTTGCGATCTCTGCGTTTTAAGGTTTTGATGAGGGTTGGACTACCCACAGTCTTAAATCGCAGAGGTCGCAGAGAACTATCGCCGAGGGCGCTGGACAGCAGTGAGCATCACTCTAGTCGGCATACCATCACTGCATCGTTCTGATAGGGGCAAGCGAGTCCTTCCACGCCCGGCCGCTGTAACACCACCCAACTCACTCCGTAGGTTTCATGCAAGCGGTAGAAATCCGGTGTTTGAAATTTCTTCCAATCGCTCTGGGCCTGCACCTGGCGAAGCCACTCGTCCGCCATCGGGGGAAACATGGTCACAGCGCCGCTGTCTTTGATCGCATCGGCCAGCATGCTACGCTGAGCGATGGCGCGAAATCCGTTGGCATCTTCCCCGGCAATGCTCATGTGATTGGGATCGAGAGCAAAAATTGCATTCACCGGCGTGTTGTCACGGCTCCATGCAAAGGCCTGCACCCATTGGTTTCTCGGTTTTGTCCCCGGCCATTCAATGTGTGCGCTCGCGGGAAACAGTTCGCGCTGGGCAAGGAACATTCCCGCACAAAGTGGGGCGAAGAGAACAATCCACCGCCAAGTCCGGAGCTTCAACACATACTCTCCGAGAAAACCGCCGGCAAACAGCAACATCAGGATGTACAAAATGTAAAGACTTCGCATCAGCTGCAGGCGCGCCAGGTCTTCGAATCTCGCCGGAACCGAAGTAGCTAGCGCCAGCAGCAGATAAACCAGTTGGTACACGATCAGGGCGCGGCACAGCAGATCGAGATTGCGTAATTGGCGGGAACGGGCAATCCGGCTGAACCCCCACAGAATCGCCAGCGGCGCGACCGCCCCCAGCCACTCATACCACTGCCAACGCACCAGGTAGTGATTGGCGTGGGAGAGCGCGACCTGGTGATAAGCGGGAGACACGGGTCCCCAGAAAAGGCCAAAAGGTAACAAACATGCAGCAAGCACTGATCGTCCGTCCCAGCGCCGTAGTCCGACCAGAACCACGCAATAAGAAAAGACAAACACCGCCATCAGCGGGTGGAGTGCGGCAGCAAAAACCAGGGACATCGCCGCGCGAACGTACTTGCGATCCAGTACCTCCGTGATGGTGAATATCGCAGCGAATGCGGTCAAGTTCCGCGGATTGACATACTGATCCATGAGATACAGCGCAGTCCCGGCAACCGGCAGAGTCAGCAGCGAGGCCACCAACGCCACTCCGCTCCAACGGGCGCTACGGTTGGCGAAACACTTTCCGCTCAAATACCAGCAAGCCAATAGCAGAAGAAATATCGAGGCGATCTGCCAAAAGAACAACATCGCTTCCAGCCGGAGAGGGCTCAGCCTCACCGAAGCTGCGATAAAGTTTGGGAAGAAAGTCAGATGAGCGTGCGACTCGAAGAACTGTGCATTGAAAGGAAAAAGTTCGGGGTGCAGCATCTTCTCGACACCGGGAAGATAAATTTCCGCGTCCTCAGCCCAGGGATGGTAGCCATGGACCAACAACGCAGCGAAAGTCATCAGCAGCAGAACAAATAAATCTTTGACCTTCAAAAATGCAGGCTCCGTGAATGCGTGGCAACGAGTGGCTGATGCGGATTGTACAACGCACACGAAGATGCATGCGACGCCAGAGGAGGGCCGATCCTCCTCTGGCAAGGCTCAATGCGCTAGTTCACCGTCAGCGTCAAGTTTACGGAGTGGGTCTTCGCACCCGTGGCCGTGACCACGATGGGGAAGCTGCCGGCCGGAGTGCCCGCATCCGGCGGAGGTGTGCTGCTATTACTACTGCCGCCGCCGCAACTGACGGCCAAGGCCGCCGCGAAAAAAATGAGCGAGAGCAGCATCCCGCGCCGGCGCCTTCTGGAAGGAACACCCAGCAGTACGATGCCCGCGAAACCAAGGCTGCTGGCAGCCATCCATAGGCCCGAACTGCGATGATTCTCGCGACGAAGCGCAGCCGTCGTAGCGGCCTTCGTGGCAATAGTAAGCGTGGTGGTGCCACTGTTAGTGATCGAGGACGGATTGAAGCTACAAGTCGATTCCGAAGGCAGTCCGGAACAGGATGAAGCCCCAAACGTAATCGCGCCCGGCAGGCCATCCAGGCTGAGCACGTTCAGACTCACGTTCGCCGATGCTCCGGGCGACGCCACCGTGACCGTGGTAGCGCTGGCGGACAATGTGAAATCCGCCGTCGCTGACGATGTTGACTTCAGATAATTCGTGTCGGCGCTATCACCGTTGTAAACCACCTGAAACGACTTGGTGGGAGCCTTAGGCGCGGTAATCGCTGCCGTCGCCGAGGCCGGAACAATCACCAAATCACTTTGCGGATCAATTTGCGCCGCGTGCCCGGTAACGTGAACCGGGCTGCCGACCTGTGCCCCGTCCACAAGAAAAACCAGGTTCCCGCTCGGGGGATTGCCCCCGCTGGCGGTCGCTACTGTCGCGGTCAGAGTGGCCCCCTGGGCTGTCACCGTGGAGGTAGTCGGCGCCGGGGTAATCGTAAACGGAACCGCTGACGAACTACTGACGTTGAAGCTGAAGTCTCCGGAATAGTTCGCAACTATCGAATGAGGACCCGCAGCAAAAGTAAACAAGCCGTTGGGAGTTACCGTATTCCCCTGACTGTTGAGGTTGTATGGATTCCCTGCGACGCTCCCTGCTCCATCCATGAAATTCACGCTACCAGTCGCCATCCCGAAACCCGACTGGCCTTGGACGTCGGAGCGGAGGTAAACGAACGTGCCGTAGGGTCCACTGGTGAAGGGTGGGAAGCCTCCACTTTGGTTGGGGTAACCAAGAACGGAAAGCGACGTAATGCTCGTCTCTGGCGTAACGGTCAAGCTAAACGGGACCGAAGTGCTCGGGGCAAAGTTCCCATCCCCACCGTATTGGCCGGTGACGGTATAAGAACCACCGGGGAATGAACTGATGGGCCCGACGAAGGCACCCGCGGAGTTAAGGTTGGCAACGGCGACACTTTGATTCTGACTAGTTACGAGAGAAACGCCGCCCTTTGGAATCCCTCCGGTTCCAGTTACGTTAATGTTCACACTGACCGCTTGACCATGAACGATGGTCGTCGGGTTCAAATTTAAAGTTGTAGTCGTCGGCTTGAAAGTTACGGTATTCCATTTATTGACCAGATTAGTGACGTTGACCGACCCTAACCCAGTGGCCAAATCGTAGCCTACAGTGCTCTGGTACTGCGCGGATGGCGTACCGTAACCAACTTCGCCGGGCACTGCATTGTTCCCCACAGTGACATCGTTAAAGATGCAACTGCTGGCCGGCAGGCCAGATGTGTTCGAAGCATTGCACTGCGTCAGATTCTCTGCCGCGGCCAATTTATAGAGAACGTAGTTTGCCTGCCCTTGTCGAGCACCCATTTTCTGATCCACCAGTGCCATGATTCCGGCAAAAGATGGGGTCGAAGCGGAAGTGCCACTGACCGCAGCGAAGAAGATATTTCCCTGAGAATCCGGCACGCACGATCCCTCGTAACATAGTAAATACGGGTCATGCCCCGCAGCCGTCAGGGAAACATCGGGAATATCCCGGGCGTTGTCGTTGGGAATACCTCGTACACCAGATTGCCAGGACGGTTTAGTGAAAAAAATGCTCGCGCCACCTCCTCCGGCCGGTATGCCGGCATTCTGGCCGCATTGCGAAGCGAGACAACTTTCATTCCAAACATCCTCCGGAATGTATGACAGTGCGGACAGAAAAGCCTGTCCATTGGTCGTATTCCAGTACTTGCTGTCCTGGCCGTTTTCGTTGAACATGGTCCCGCCCACCGCCACTGTGAAGGGTGTTGTGGCCGGGAGGTTGGCGGAGATCGGGCCAGTCGCGATGGTCTCGAAGTTAGGGCTATCGCATCCCTCCGCTCCGGCGTCACCGGTGGAGGCCAGATAGGTAATTCCCTGAGCCGCCGCCTGTTCCGCCAACGTCGCGGCCCCTTGTGCTTCCCCAGTGGTGCGACCAGCTTCACATCCTCCAAAACTTTCTGTCATTATGCCAGCCAGGTTGTTGTCGATGATGTACAACTCGGAGAGATCCACGCCATCGGTAGTATTCGTGGTAGCGGAGGCCACAAAATCAGTTTCAGCCCCGGACGCAATGACCTGGGACCAAGTGGCATCCAACGTGGCTTCTACTCCTTCACCACCGCCCAGAAACCCTGGATCAGGACCGTTCAAAATAACACGCGACCCAAACGTGGGAGAAAAAAGACTGGTAAAATCCCGAATGTCTTCGCCCTGATTGAAGAGATTACTGCGAGCAACAATCGCAATTGAAACATTTATTCCGGTGATAGAGTTCTGATAGAGCGGATTAATGTTGTAAATCGTGGCGTAATCCGCGGGCCCGAGCGCATGTAACGGCGGATTCGAAGGAAACGTCACATGCGGCGGATTTCCTTCCAGCCTGGCCGCGATCTTTTCCTCAGCCACATGAACATTCGGCTGCTTCAAAAAATTGTGCAGCGTATGCACACCAGCCACCACCGGTGTCAGCGCCGTCGGAATCTTCAGGTCGCTGGAATTCGCCCAGTGCTCTTTTCCCTTCACCACATACTTGTGAATCGAGGTATGCAACGCCTCTTCGACTTGTGCGGCGGTTCCTGAGAACTCAATGATGTTCCGGCCCTTGGCCACATTTCCGATACGGAATCCGTGAGACTGCAGCCACGAAGTCACCATCTGCATGTCCTGATCGGCCGGGCCAAACTGTTTGCCAAACTGCTCCGGGGTCAGCCATTTGTGATAGTTCAGAGAAGCTTTGTCCTGCTGGTCGTCTAGCAGCTTACTCAGCGCGGCCTCCTGCTCCGGGCTGCGCTTCAGCACCAGCAGCATTCGCTCCATGGGCAGATCAGGAGGCGCCGCCCCCTGATCGAATTCCGTGCGGGCAAGCCCGTGCGTGTTGCCTTTGAGAACCGTCAACTGGTTTTCATCGAGGGCCTGCACGATGCGAGGCGGGACGTAGGTTGACGTTTCCTGTGTTTGTGCCCCGACACTCAGGCTAACGATCCAGAACGCAAAAATACACAGAAGCCCTCTGACACGCCTAGCATTCGATCCCATACTTTCTCCTGGTTTGTCTTACAACCTGGCAGGCCGATGCCCCCTCATGGCAGCCCGGGAAGCGCAGGATCCGCGTTCGCACAGGCTGCGCGACAAGACACAGACCGGTTGTGGCCTGAAATAATACCTCAATAGGAATGGATGTAAAGCGTATGAACTGCGTGGGTGAAGAAAGGTGGGACGAATCGCCATATTTCGGAGGCAAAGGAGGCTGACGACCGCTAAAAACTAGCCCTCAAATAAGAAGCGCCCCGCGACTCTTTCGAGTCATGGGACGCCCGAACAGCCCTCCCCCAGAACTGCTCATGGACAAGGTACGATCGCAGGCTAAAAGTGTAAATCCCCCGTTCGTGCCAGTTACTGGCACGAAGTGGCTATGACCTACGTAATCTGCGTCACGGTCAGCGCAACTGCGTGATTCCACAAGCTCCCGCGACGTCCCACCGCGGGGCAACGGCCGGTTACTGCGGTAATCTTCAGCCGGGGTATAACGATTGACGATTACCCATGGCCTCCTTAGATTCAACGTAGGGGGATGTATGAAGGATATCCATGAGGTCCTGCGGCGTAAGCAGGCCCGTTACGCACAACTAGGCAAGCAGATCGAGATGCTGCAGCAGGCCGCCGAAAAGCTGCGCGAAGTGGCCCCGCTGCTGGCCGAGATTGAAGACGACGATGCTGCGGTTTTGGCAGACGTGGATGATCAGCCCGTTCCGACGGCAAGAGCGGCGTCGGCTTCTTCGGGCGCTCCAGCAGCTCCCGCCAAGCCGGCGCGCGGCGTTGCTCCGCGCTGGCCTTAAACGTTAAGACCATAAACGCAACCTAACCGCCATATGGCATTTCAAGCGCTTTTGGTATCGAAGGACGAAGAGGCAGCAGCGGTTCTGACACCCGTCTTGTCACGCTGCGGCGTCTCCGTTTCCTGTTGCGGATACCCCGAAGCCCTGTGCCGCCTTACCGAAGAAAAGCTCGATTGCGTGATCGTTGACTTCGACGATCCTCATAGCGCCACCCTGGTACTGCAGAATGCCAACCAGACTTCCTCCGGCGTAAACACCGTGACCGTGGCACTGTTGGGAGACAAGACCAAAGTCCGCAACGTATTTGGCGCGGGCGCAAACTTCGTCCTTTATAAGCCGATCTCAACCGAGCAGGCTGAGTCCAGCCTGCGGGCCGCAACTGCCCTGATCAAACGCGAGCGTCGGCGCTCTTTCCGCGTTCCAGTACAGGTTCCGATTCAGGTTCAGGTGCAGAACGGTCCGCTGCTTGAAGGCATTCTTCTCGATCTCAGCGAAGATGGCATGGACCTTCTGGCCGCACAGCCACTCTGCCCCGCAGCTGCGATCAGCGTGCACTTCAATCTTCCGGACACTGGCACCGAGATCCAAGTCGGCGGCGAGATCGCCTGGGCAAATCCTAACGGACAAGCCGGGGTGCGCTTCATAGATGTTCCCGAGAGCCTTCGTACCACACTGAAAACCTGGGTCGCAGCCAACGCTCCAGAAAATCCACCACCTGATCCCGAGCCAGTTTCACAATGCACTTTGACTGACTTGAGCCTGGGTGGATGCTACGTGGAGACCGAGTCGCCATTTCCCGAGCGCTCCTGCATTACGCTGTGCCTAAACGCGGAAGACATGGAAGTGCAGGCCGACGGCATGGTCCGGGTGATGCATCCCGGATTCGGTATGGGCATCGAGTTCGCTTCCGGCACCACCGATGAGCGTGCGCAGGTGGCCAGATTCATCGGCTTCCTTACCAGCCGCCCGGGAATGCTGCCTGCGCTGACCATTGCTCCACGGGCATTGGCCGCCCGTGATCACTTCAATCAGACTGAATCAAATGATCGGGAAGAACTCGAGGACCCGCTCCTCGAACTGCTGCGCAGCCACGAGGCTTTGAACCAGGACGAATTCCTGCAAAAGCTCCGCCAACAGCGCAATTCAGAAGAAGTCACCTCAGCGTAGTTTCAGCCGAATCCAGCTAACGACAATTACGTGGCGACAAGCGCGGCCGACGACGACCGCCGCCTTAAAACACCAAGAGGCCCGCACGCCGTCTCTCGTGCGGACCCCTTAGCGCCGGGTTTATTCCACCTCGAATTCTCAAAGTGTAGCGGCCAGCAACTGCGGGCAAGTTTCAGCCAAGTTAATATTTCGTGAAATCGACTCCATCTTTTCCACCGCCGATGCCCGCAGTGATCGCACCACATTATCGGAAAGAAGATTTATCATCCAGTCAGAGGACTCTTTGCCTGAGCCGATGACTCGCATCCTCATCGCCACCTCGAATCCGGGCAAGCTGCGTGACTTTGCCGGAGCTGCAACGCCCTTCGGCATTGAAATCGCACCGATCCCTGACTTCGCTTCCCTGCCCCTCGTCGTCGAGGATGGCCTGACGTTCGACGCCAATGCCCGCAAGAAGGCAGAAACACACAGTCGCGGGAACCCAGGAGAAATCGTTCTCGCCGACGATTCTGGCCTGGAGGTGGATGGGCTGGGCGGCGCGCCCGGCGTGCACTCCGCGCGTTATGCTGCCGAAGCGCCTCATCTGGCCAGCGGGAATACCGAAGATGAAGCCAACAACGCCCGCCTCTTGCGCGAACTAAGACATATCCCGGACGAAAAACTCAGCGGCCGCTTTGTGTGCGTGATTGCGGCGGCACGCGATGGACAAACTCTCAATACATTTCGGGGCGTAGCGGAAGGCGTCATTCTGAAACAGGCTCGCGGCAACAACGGCTTCGGCTACGATCCGCTGTTTTATTTTCCGCAGATTGAGAAGACTTTTGCCGAACTGACTCCGGAAGAAAAAGCACAGTTCAGCCATCGCGGCTCAGCTTTCAGACAATTTCTTGCATGGTACAACACTTCCGCAATATGACAGATCCATCGTTCACGACAAAGCCCCCATCACAATCGCCCGGGCATGAATCTTCGTAGTATCCAGCACGGCGATGCCGCGCACGGTGGGATCACGGAAGATCAATGACAGTTCAGTCCCTCCGAGAATCAGCCCCTGGATTCCGTCCCGCCCCTTCAGCCGATCCACAATTGCCAGCAGTTCGGCCTTCGTTTCTTCCCGCACCAAACCCTTCACCAGTTCGTTCAGATAACTATGGTGGATGAACGCCTGGTCCTCCTCATCGGGCACCGCAATTGCGATGCCTGCTTTCGAAAACACCTCCGGATAAAATCGCGCCTGCACGGTAAACGTGGTAGCGAACAGTGCGACCTTGCTCAGTCCCTGGGCCTTGGCCGCATCCCGAGTAACCTCGACAATACTGATCAAAGGAATGGGCGAGCTCTTGCGGACTTCGTCAAACACAATGTGCGGCGTGTTTGCAGCTATCAGGCCGATCTCCGCCCCAGCACGTGCCAGCTGTTGCAATGCGGTCAACAGGTACTCCGCAAGTTGCGCACGTTGATTAGCACCGGCCAACGACAAAACCTTTTTCAGATCAATGCTGTTGATGAGGATCGAAGGATAACCGTCATCGGGTTTACGTTCCATGTAAGTCGCGATCATGGCACGGTAGTACTCAATAGTCGATTCCGGCCCCAGTCCACCAATGATTCCGATTGTTTTCATTTCCGTATTCGCCCGTACTCCAGCTTAGATACGCCCTTGTCGCCGAGGATGACAATTCTTATTCCATCTGTACTGGCGCAGTTTGATTGTCACCCCGAGCAAGCGTTCTTTGCGCAGCGAGGGACCTAGGCAAGCCGCGCGAAGGGTCGCGCCTTTAAACTGCCTACTACCTTCCTTGACTTCCCTTCTACCTCGCCAACATAATAAAAGGTTCCGGTCTCATACTTGAATTCATAAGGAGCATTCTGTGGCAACCACCAGTCCTGCAGCTCCGATGCCGGTGAGAGCAGGTGTAGCGCCGCTGCGCGCCGGCCAGGGATATTCCTTCCTGTTGCGCCGTCTGCATTCGCTCAGCGGGATTATCCCTGTGGGTGCTTTCCTCTTCGAACACATCCTTATTTCGAACGCCACAGCGATCAGTGGTCCGGGCGCTTACGCCCGCCAGGTACGCTTTCTCGCCAGCCTTCCTGTGGTTCCTGCGCTGGAGCTCTTCGGTATCTGGCTGCCTATTCTTTTTCATGCGCTGTACGGCTTCTACATCTGGTATCGCGGCGAGATGAACGTCGGCGAATATCCCTGGAGCGGAAACTGGATGTACACCGCGCAGCGTTGGACCGGCGGAATCGCATTCGCTTACATCCTCTGGCATACCTGGACCATGCGGTTTACCGGTATTGACTTGCACGAATATCCCGGCGCTTCGTTCGGGAAGGTCCAGCACGAGGTCTTTCAAACGCCGCTGTTCTTGTTTTATGTTGCGGGATTGATTGCGGCTTCGTGGCACTTCGCCTACGGCATCTGGCTGTTTTGCGCGAAGTGGGGCATCGTTTCAGGCGACAAGGCACAAAAGCGATTCCTGGTTTTGTGTCTGGCGTTTTTCTTTGTGCTGACCGGCGCGGGTCTGGCCAGCCTGACATCTCTCCGGTCGCATGCGCAACAACCCACGGATCCCGCCGGCGCAAGTCTAGTCGAAGCGGGACCAAACACGGCAAAATAGAAAGCGGTACCTTCTAGAGATGGCATCAAATCCGAAAATCATCGTAGTCGGCGGCGGGCTGGCGGGTCTCTCCGCCGTTATCAAAATAGCGGAGATGGGCGGGCACGTGGACCTGTTTTCCATTGTGCCGGTGAAACGCTCCCACTCGGTTTGCGCCCAGGGCGGAATCAACGCCGCAAAAAACCTGAAGGGCGAAGGCGACTCCACCTGGAAACATTTTGACGACAGCATTTATGGCGGCGACTTCCTCGCCAACCAGCCGCCGGTCAAAGCCATGTGCGAAGCCGCTCCGGGGATTATTGATCTACTCGATCGCATGGGTGTGACTTTTAATCGCACGCCCGAAGGCCTGCTCGACTTCCGCCGCTTCGGCGGGACGCTCTACAACCGCACCGCATTTGCGGGAGCCACCACCGGCCAGCAACTTCTCTACGCGCTCGACGAACAAGTACGCCGCTACGAATCCGAAGGGAAAGTTAAGAAGTTCGAGCACTGGGAGTTCCTCTCCGCTGTACTTGATTCCAACAAGATATGCCGCGGCGTCTGCGCCATGGATCTGCGCTCCATGGAAGTACGCACCTTTCCCGGAGACGCGCTCATCATCGCGACCGGTGGAATCGGCGCGATCTTCGGCAAGTCCACCAACTCAGTTGTCTGCACCGGCTCGGCCCAGTCGGCTCTCTATCAGCAAGGCTGCTATTACGCGAACGGCGAGTTCATTCAGGTACATCCGACCTCAATTCCAGGTGAAGACAAACTGCGCCTGATGTCGGAGTCCGCACGCGGTGAGGGTGGACGCGTCTGGGTCCCGAAAATCGCAGGCGACAAGCGCGATCCTTTGTCCATCCCGCAAAACGAACGCTGGTATTTCCTGGAAGAGTGGTACCCGAAATACGGCAATCTGGTGCCTCGCGACGTGGCGACGCGCGCGATCTTCAAAGTTGTCTATGAAAATAAACTGGGCATTGACGGCAAGCCCATGGTCTATCTCGACCTCACCCACATTGATCGCAAGATTCTCGACCGCAAGCTGGAAGGGATTCTAGAAATCTACGAAAAGTTTGTAGGCGACGACCCGCGTGAAGTTCCCATGAAGATCTTCCCTGGAATGCACTACACCATGGGCGGATTGTGGGTGGATTTCAACCAGGCAACCAATATTCCGGGAATTTATGCGGCCGGTGAATGCGAATACCAGTATCACGGAGCCAATCGGCTAGGCGCGAATTCTCTGGTGTCGTGCATCTTTGGCGGATTTGTTGCCGGCCCCGCGGCAGTACAGTACGCTCGCAGCCAAACCGCAGCGGCAAGCAACGGATACTTCGACACTGAACGCAAGCAGCAGGAAGAAAATAATGCCATGCTGATGAAGTCGGAGGGGAAGGAAAACCCGTTCCGGCTATGGCGCGAACTGGGCGAGTTGATGACCGCCAATTGCACCGTCATCCGCTACAACAAGAACCTGAAAGAAACCGATGGCAAGCTGTGCGAAATGCTGGAGCGCTTCCGGCGCATCAATCTAAGTGACCGCTCGCAGTGGGCGAACACCAGTGTCGTCTTCGCGCGCCAGCTCTACAATATGCTGCAACTCTCGCGCGTGGTGGCACAAGGAGCAGCCCTGAGGGACGAGTCTCGGGGTGCGCACTACAAACCCGACTTCCCGGAACGCGACGACAAGAATTTCCTTAAAACGACCAAGGCATACTTCGCGGCGGATGCCGACGAGCCACGATTTGAATTCGAACCTGTGGATGTATCGCTGATTCCACCGCGTGCAAGAAAGTATTAGTTCCAGAAAGTGTCATCGTGAGCGGAGTGTCCACCGCGCATAGCGCGGCGGACAAGGTCTCGAGTTCCGCGGGGTCCTTCGACTGCGCCGCCGCCGCTTTCGCGGCGTCAACTGCGCTCAGGATGACAGCATAGTAAATAGAAGGGGATATCAAGGTTAGAACGAATGGCTGAAAACAAACCTGTCATTTTCCGCATCAAGCGCCAAGCCAATCCCAGCGACAAACCTCATTGGGAGGAATTCGAACTGACCTGGCACAAGGGCATGAACATCATTTCCTCGCTGATGGAAATTGCGGCCAATCCCGTCACCCGCGAGGGCAAGCCAACCACGCCCATCACTTACGACTCCAATTGCCTGGAGGAAGTCTGCGGCTCCTGCGCCATGTTGATCAACGGCAAGGCCCGCATGGCGTGCTCAGCTCTGGTGGACAAACTCGAACAACCCATCCGCCTGGAACCATTCAGCAAATTTCCCGTGGTGCGTGATCTGGCCGTGGACCGCAGTGTTCTATTTGAGAATCTGAAAGCAGTGAAGGCTTGGGTCCCCGTGGACGGCAGTTACGACTTGGGCGCCGGCCCGCGTATTTCTCCCGAGGAGCAGGAGCTTGCTTACCCGCTGTCGCGTTGCATCTCTTGCTGCTGCTGTATGGAAGCTTGTCCGCAATTCAATGAAGACACCGGGTTTGTCGGTGCGGCCACAATTGCCCAAGTCCGGCTGTTCAATTCGCATCCCACTGGATCCGCGCTGAAACGCGAACGTCTCGCGGCCCTCATGGGCGACGGCGGCATTCAGGAGTGTGGTTACTCTCAAAATTGCGTTGAGGTCTGCCCTAAAGACATTCCTTTGACGCGCTCCATTTCCGAGGTCAGTGGCCAGGTCATGAAACAGGCTATCGGCGACCTCCTCCACAAGTAACCTGCGAAACATGGGACAAGTTGACGTTTTCTGTTCCGAAACACGCCACAACGTGCTATTGTTCAGCCTTTGTTTTTGGATGTGGAATTGGAAGTGGCTGTTTCTGTGGAGGATACGGATCGCAGTCTCGGCATCCGAAAACGGCATCATACCTGCGAGAGTAAGTATTCTGAAAAGGTGCGCGCGGCATGCGGGTAACCAGCGGTAATCTGGCTGAGGATACTCTTTAG
>Ga0206950_1146_pt1 | contig 15121 bp, 22 predicted proteins | sample Alteio_BWOrgHeat_41_FD_152954 | JGI IMG/M metagenome (GOLD analysis project Ga0206950, IMG submission 152954) | Enriched cells from forest soil in Barre Woods Harvard Forest LTER site, Petersham, Massachusetts, United States -... | ecosystem: Environmental > Terrestrial > Soil > Temperate forest >... | reverse complement strand
AACCAGCCTGTCGCACTCACAATGCTAAGGCCAGCATGAAAAGGAAACTAAGTGCCCATTACAGATATTATCGACAACGATATTGTCAACCCGATTACCGAAAAATCGGCGGAAACGCGCCGCGAATTTACAAAGATCGTACCGTTGCCGGTGCGCCTTGGCGCGGCGCTACGTTGGGCGGCGGCAGGCTGGCGAGTATTCCCCTGTATCCCCAATAGCAACCTCCCGCTCATCGAGGACAATCTTGCTCTCGCCACGACCGATCCGAAGCAGATTTCGGAATGGTGGACGGAACACCCTAACGCGAATATCGGCAGTATTCCGCCAGCCGGAATCGCGGTAGCCGATCTTGACGTGAAGCATGGTGGACAAGGGCCGGGGCAGTGGGTGGAACTTGTCGGCGAACAACCCGAGACGTTCACAGTCACGACACCATCGGGCGGCAAACACCTTTATTATGAGGGTGATTTCCCGACCACGAACCAGAAACTAGCAGCCAACGTCGATACACGCGGCTGCGATGGCAAAGGCTATCTGATCCTGCCGCCATCGGTGGTCAACGGTAAGCCGTATGTGGCGAGTGATCCGTACCCGCCGGAAGCATATTTGCTGGCACCGCTCCCCGAGTTGTCGATACCGGAGCGCACCGCAGCCGAGCCGAACAAGGAACTGGCTGCGACCAATCAGCAACACGCGCTGGCTGGCATTGCGGCGATCCCCAACGATGACCTCGGTTGGGATCAGTGGAACAACATCGGCATGGCGATTTGGAGTGCTACCAAGGCCAGCGAGGCGGGGCTAGCGGCGTGGCTGCAATTCTCCGCGAAGTCGGAAAAGTATGACGAGGGCGACGCTGAAGCGCGGTGGGAGCATTACTCAGAAAGCCCGCCCAATAGCATCGGCGCTGGAACTCTATTTCACCTAGCTGAGGAAGCCGGGTGGAAACGCCCGCAGCAAACAAGCAAAGAAAAATGGGGGCCGCTTATCGAGAACATGAAGGCGGCAGGCTTACTGACCGATAGCGAACCGGCTGAGACCGCGTTTAAACAGGCCTGCGGGTTGCGGATTGTCAGCGGCGACGATGTGGAGATCGAAAAGATTATATGGCTGTGGCCCGGTCATTATGCCTGCGGCAAGGTGCATCTTCGCGCCGGGGCACCCGATACAGGTAAAAACGCCACCGCGATTGATACCGCAGCGATCTTAAGCCGGGGCGGCACATGGCCCGATGGCACCCAGGCACCCGTTGGCGACAGCCTGATATGGTCAAGTGAGGATAGCTTCAAGGATATCACCTTGCCGCGCTATCTGGCCGCTGGCGGGGTTCGGGGTCGGCTCTATACGATTGACGGTATTTACTCCGCAGATGGCACTAAGCGTTATTTCGATCCGTCGATTGACGTACCGGAGTTGTGTAGGGTCATCGAGGCAAAGCCCGATCTACGCTACATCATCATTGACCCGATATCTGTTGTGGTCGGTACAGGTCACGGTGCCAGCCATAACGATGCAGAGAGCCGGCGCGCACTTCAGCCGCTTGTCGATCTTGCTGAGGCGCGGGGTATTGTGGTTGAGGGCATTATTCATTTTAGGAAAGGCGGGACGGGATCGAGCAAGGCAACGCTAATGGAGCGGATCATTGGTGCCACCGCCTTCGGTGCCGTAGCGCGGATCATTCATGCCACAGGGAAAGTTGACGGCGCTTACCGCTGGGTACGGATCAAGGGCAATATCACCAAGAGTGATCGCGGGGCCATTGGCCATGCATACACTCTCGATGATGCCGAAGTGCCGGGCTATTCCGACTTTGGCACATTCCCTCGCGTAACATGGGGCGCGGCGCTCAATGGTGATCCCGAAGACTTGCTGGGGGCAGCACCGAAGCCTATGGGGCGGCCTGCTGTTGAGCGTGACGCCGCTGCCGCTTGGCTGACTGAGTATCTGCCGCCGTTTGGCAAGCCGGGGGAAGATATTCGCGATATTAAGGCCGCTGCCACGGCATACGGTCATGCGTGGCGAACAGTCGAAGATGCAAAAAAGACCCTGCCAGCTATCCAGCATAAAAAGAATTTGGGCGGCGCGGGTGCTGGCTGGTCTTGGTGGTGGGACGAGACGAAGGAGCCAGAAATACCGCTATAAATCTCTCAACCGAGTTACTCGATTGACCACGAACCATCGAACCGGGAATGCACGGAACGCACCATGCCGGGATTTTGTAAATTTCCTTACATGGACAAACGCACGGAGCCTGTAATTAAATTGGTAGGTTCAAACCTCAGATGCCATGTGACTACCCCTTATATCGACACATAAGGGTGAGACACCGATATGAAACCTAGAGTAGGGTGATTAACCCTTATGTTGTCCCTTAAGGGTGAGACACCATATTTGGCAGAAATACTGGGGTTTTTCGTGTGTCTCACCCTTAAGTCGAATTACGGGTGTCTCATCCTTATGTCCTACGGTTGGTGCAAATCCTGTTTCCTATACCCACACATTAAATAGCGCTTTTCTGCCTTGGTGTGTTTGACCTTTCCAAAAACATGCACGGTCGCGTTTCTGAGACCCATTTGGCGTCTACCGAGCCTAGTTGGCGTCAGGGGACTTAATCTGCTGCATCACTCATGGCGATCACGGTGGCCTTACCCCGCGCGGCTTCTAGGAACCGGCTGCGGCTGAAACAGGCGTTGGACGCGCGTTCCACCACAGTCAGCGTAGGCTATAGCCTTCGCCAGTGGGTCTGTTGATGTTCACGCGGTCTAAGCGGCTGGTGATCGCGCCTGGGCAGCAATAACCGACTACAGGTCATCCGACAGTGGGTTGCATTACTATTTGCATACAACTGATACGGTTGGTGTCCTGCTACGTTCAAAACTGCCATTTTCAGACGATTGGCATATTCGCAGGATACGACTTCTTATCGTTTTCGGCCCGCCGCTATCCCTAGCCCTTGGCTCCTACCTCGGCCTTATCGGTATACGAGGATGGCGCGGCGCTCAGTCTCGCTTGCTGTATAGCGTGGCTCGTACTCGGATACAGTTGAACGCTAATCATCGCGCCCCATGCCAGCATGTCAAGCCGATTTACTGAGTAGAGTGCAAGCATCCTAACCATAAATATTTGCTTACACACCCGGGGTAGCTCCATCCCCCACTCCTTTAATAGCCTCCTGCGCAAGACATTCCTCGCTTAACTGGCGCGCGCTGGTTTTGTACTAGACTGCACCTATTACAGCGGCGGGATTACTATGCCAATTGGAGCACTAACCGGTTCAAAATTCTCAGCGGGGCCGCGCACGGATCGGCGCACGGAAAGTGGGCAGGGTGTTTAAACATCCTCGGTGAGACCGCTAACCAACAATCAATGGCTTATGGCCTCTTTCAGTAATTATATTTCAAAATATCTATTGAAAAGTATCTTATAGTTACCATATCCAATTAATGGCAACCGACCCGTCCCCACCGTCCCGCATGTCTCTCCGTCGTGGTCAAGCACTGACTGGCTTGAGCAGGGCAGCCTTGGCCCCGCTTCAGGACACTGGCCGTGAAGGCTACAAGGCGCTGCCGCTGTCCGCCGTGGAACGCATCCTTGAGCGCCCGGTAACATGGCAAGATTGGCTCAGGGCCGGGAATGAGATCGCCACTGACGCTGCCTTGAAAGCTGCGCAGTGATTATCAACGAATATGAGGCCCCGCACCGCGCCGGCTCAGGTACACACCAACGCCACGAAGCGGTCATCAATGAACATCGCGGCCAGATTAATGTGCTGCTGTCGAAAGCCCTCGGCTTCTATGGTGTTGGTAAGCTCAACGATGGCGATCTAGCGCTCCGACAGCTTGATCAGCACTTGCGAGTTCTGCGGCAGAAGATCGTAACTGCGGAAACCCAAGCTGTTGCGAACAGGGCGCGGCGCTAATGTCCGCTCTTCGCGACACCTTCAATCAATTCGTCAGTCCGACGCTTTCCGGTCTCCAAAGTGCGGTCGAAAAGGTAGAGGCAGCCGTTGCCAACACCAAGCTTGCCCTAGAGACCACTGAGACTGCCCATACCGCCGCCCAGGAGACCGTTGACGCTGCTGAGGCTCCTGTAGAGGCCCTGGACGAATTAGAGCGCTTGGAGACCCGGATATCGACACTGACTGGCATCCTTGCCCGGCAGACGGCGGACCTAGAACGACGCCGCCAAGCCCTTGATCATCACCTGCGCGCCGATGAGATCGCCAAGGCCGAGAAGCAGAAGAAAGGGCAGGTCAAATCTGTTGAAGAGGGTGCTCGAGCCGCGCTCTCTTGGACCCCGAAGCTGGCACCGGCTCTGCGGCAACTCGCCGACATTTGCGACCAGATTTTGCAGCCAGCTTACCGCGCTTTCAAACTGTACCCCGGCTTTCCCGGTCATGATGAAATCTGCAATCTGATACGTGCCGAAATCGTTGCCGCTGGTCTAGGCGAGATCGTCGGTATCAGGGCACCGGGCGATGACGGCGTTAAGCGCGTCAACTACCGCATGGTCGGTAACGAGCGGGTGGTAATAGAGGAATCGGAACCGGTCCACGTCCCTATTGGCGATGCTCTGAAAGTCGCCTGCGCCCAAGCTGTAGAGAACTACCGTATTCACCTTGGCCTTATCGCACCACCGCCGCAGCCGGTGATCGAGCCTGCTTGGGTTGACCCTGACGAAGCTCGTCAACGGGCCGAACGCGAACTAGCAAAAATGAGCCGTAACGCCGGCTTGTTGCGTGACGGCCTGGATATTCCGCCCGGTGGCTCCCACCCCCTTAACCCGATGAACGAAAGGTAAATCCAGTGACCCCAAAGGAAGCACTAGCCGAAAGAGAGAAGCTTTTTGCCGATGCTGAGTTTTTCCGGTTGTGGTCAAGCGGAGACGGGGCTGCCAAAGAGCGCATGGAGCAAATCTGCAAAGATATTCTTGGTAATCCTGACGGTGATTGGTCCAAGCCGCCCGAGAACTTCGGCCGGCAGGGTCACAACGGATTGGAGATCAAACCCGGTTCGCAACATTGGCGTGGAGAGAAATAATGTCTACCCCATATGAAGTCCAAAAAGTAGACAAGCCGGAAGAGAATTGCTGCATCCTAATCATCACCGGTAAGGATGGCGCGACCTTATCCAAGGAGGATTTGGAGGCAGCCTCGGTTATTGAAAAACGGCGCTTCGAGACTGAGACTGGACGCACCGTTTACAGAATGGGTTTCAATCCCCTAGCTGGCGGGTTACGGCCTCAGAGGGAAGTAACGGAGCAGCTTTATAAGGCCGGGATCGAACGCGAAGAGGCCTTCGGCGTCAGTCCTAATGGCAAGGTCCGTGTTTCTCAGGGTCGTGTCGGGCCGGTTTTGAACAATGGGGCTGTTCGCCCGTCGAATATTAAATCTGGACAACAGGTGATGATATCGACTGGCGCTTTCGTTTTGGATTACTGATATGGCAGCCGTAGTTTCAAAGACACCCGAGCTACCGCCGCAGTCAACAATACCCGTTGATCGGCTCTATGTCTCCCCCAGCGACCACGTCTACGTTATAGACAATGATGGTGTGATTTGGCGCAGGGAACAGGGCACTGAGCAGCATCTTCCTGCCAGTCAGAGAAAAGCCTACTGGCAGCATTTCCCCGGCCCTCACAATTGGGCATGTCAGACAATCAAGGGCGGAAATAACGGCTCACTGTACGGCATGTTTGAGGGCCATCTATTCGAGTACGTCCGGGACACGAGCATTACGTTCGGGCGCACGCTCTACAAATGGTCTGAAATCCCCTTGCCGGATGCGCCGCCGCCTGTCGGGGAAGTGAAACCGCAGCCGATCCTTGTTCATACTGCGCGCCGTACCGAAACGGGCTTCTCCAAGCCTTTTGAGCTTGGCGGTGGCAGTTATGTGACTAGTTCGCAAGCTCCCGTCGCTATCGAGCGTGCCGGCCCCAAAGGCTTCGTGTTCCTTGAATACCGGGACCAAAAATTCGTTCTGCCCGGTCCATCAACACTACGGGTGGATTTTCAAATGTCTCTCGATAACCCCGTTTCTATTTATCTCGATCCGAATGGAGGAAACAAATGAGCAGCAATGGCAGAGCACTTCCTAATATTCCGACACGCGGTTCCGTGTCATTTAGTAGTCTTACGTCGCCGCAAACTGTGACCCTGGACAAAGGTGCATACGTTGTTGTGCTTAGCCAGGTTGACGCTAACAACCCGACCGGTATTACGATCACCGATGCTCATGGCAACGTCGAATACTTCAACAAGCACGCCGCCTTCGCCTACATGGTCGGAAGCTATGGGTGCAATCCGCTCACTGTTGATCTGGTGCGACCCATCACTGGTGGCGGTGTTGATTTCGTCGCGATCAATCCCGCGATGCCAAACGAAGATGGCAGAAGCGGCGGTCTCTAGTGCCTGGGGAGGTTCTTCAATTCGACCGTCCGCTACCGATCATCTCGTACGCTGAGATGCAGGCGGTTGTGGAACTCATTGCACCAATGCTGCACGCCCTCGATGGCAACGTGCATAGGCTCGATAGGCTCATAGTGAAATATCAGGGGAGAGACACCTATCCGCTTGCCGAAATGCTCCCCGAACGTCGCCGGGCTTTCCTGCGCGAATTGCGGGCGTTGAAGGTAGAACTCATGGCCGGCGCGTTGGAGCCGGAAGCCGACCCGCGCGGTATCTACAATTGATGACCGAGACCGAACAGCTAGCGAGCAAGTTCGCCGCGCTACTGGATATCCTGCCGCCCGACCAGCGGATGGTACTTGCCCGGCGTGCGGTTGCGTCATTGCAACCCGAACAGCGGCAGGAACTGCTCACGCCTACCCCCGAGACTAAGCGGCCCTATGGCGCCCGCCGTGGCCCCCGCGACCCTCTCGCCGTGCCGCATACCAGTCAATCTGACCGCCGCCGTCACCGCTCTGGTCACCATAAACATGACACCACTGCCGCGTAAGCTCGCAGTACTCAATCGCGTGTTCGCCGGCCACTCGTTATCGGCTGCGCGACAGCTTGAAGGCTACGCTGGCAAGGGTAAGGGCGGTTACTCGTGGCTGTTCCGTGGGCAAGAAAGTGAAGTGCGGCGACGGATCGCTAAGGGTGAATTACTGCCTGAGCGCGCCGCCCTCGCCTGGAACAACTATCGCAGCGACTTGACCCCCGCGCAGCATCACGCGGTTAGCATCATACTCCGCAAGGCCGAAGCGGACATTTTTAATATCCTCCGCCATGGGTGACGTTCCGCATTTAATCCCCCCGAACGTCAAACGCTATCTTGCTTCTGTTGACCGAAAGGAACAGCGCGAGAAAGAGCAGCGGTCCAAGAAGCTGGCTGAGCTATTGGCAACGGGTAAGACCGAGGAAGCCCTAGCCTTATTGGCATCCGACCGGTCACCGGTACCCGAGCGTGTCGAAAAGCTGATTGAGCGCATGGAACCGGTAAAGCTATCCAGAACCGTTGACCGCTCCGCGCCCGCCACTGAGAAACGCCAACGTGAGCTTGTGGAAATTTTGACTAGCGGGAACCGCTGTAGTCTTAGCCGGGCAATGCGCCTTGTGGGATACGGGAAACACCGCCCGTCACTGGATAGCTTATTGGCCTCGGCAAGTATCCTAGACCTGTTCGCTGAAGCTGTAGCCCAGGGTAAGGAGCTACCACGCCGATATAAGCGTCGGATTGAGGCTGCTTTGGCGATCGCCGAGGATCGCGCCCTGGGTATCGCGTTCACGTAATAACGTCATCAGTAAAACGTTCATACGCATACATGTAGTTCCTCGCCGTTAATAGAAAATACTAGCACTCCTATCTTCCCTATCGCTTTCTTTACGTCAGCTTCGGTATATTTCGTGTCGTCCAAACCGACCCACGCACGAAATTGCTGCCCCGGCAGCACCGCAACACGGCTGAGCCCATCGGGGCGTCGGGCACCAATCGGCAAATTTTATTTGTAAGACGTCTTTGATAAATTGTTTGTGAGTGACTGTGATGGGCTTATATTCTAAAAGGCTCACTTCTACAGGGCGTGTAGAGGCGTTCTCTAATTCTACCCGACATTTGAGCGGATAGTTCAATTTCATTTCGGCGGGTGCTAAGCCGATATCGACTTTCGTAATTTTAATGTTCGGTTCAACATTTCTCAAAACTTTGTCAAGTCGAGGCCAAAATGCCGTGAAGGCGGTTTCTAGATCAGTGTCCTTCCGCGCTCTTTCGGCGTCAGCGGCATTTATAGTTCTCAAAACCCTAAGCACGCCCTCTTCATCGAACACGTTGGCTTGAAACTGATCTAGTGGGCCGCCGATATCGGTCGGTACTAAATTGTATAAAAGCGGAACCACGTGAGAGTTAGTCACCACCTTCGATATCGCCCCCGCCTCGAAATTTATCCACTGAGAAGTCAGATTTTCCGGGGTAAGGCAAAGGATACCAAAATTACACGATTGCAATTCGGACGATATACTTGCGAGCCATCGTGACCCAGAAGGAATATCTTCACTTGACATATACGGTTGAATATTTTGAAGCACAAGTGGCAACCAATCGTATAGCGCCTTTGCCAGATTTTTGCTTCGCTGACCTGACCAACTTATAAATACTCTCATAGCGCTATTATCCCGCTTTGGTAGAAATGGCTCGCTGGCTAGTCCTCTTGTTTGGCCTCACCGAGAAGCGTGTTCCGAATAACCGCCTTTAGCTGAGCCGACGTATCTTGAAGCGACTGCAAGTCCCAGCGAACCGTTTGACGATGGTCGGTGTCGAAATGGGTGCGCTTCGCATCTTCTTTGTCCTTTTCCTTTGCCCGGCAGACGTAGATCACCTTTTTCCCAAGGCCTTCGGCAAATCCTGCCTCCCAATAGGCACCCGCATTGTCGTCGGATAGATCGGCTATTAAAAAGCGGCAGCGGCGGATTTCATCTTCAACGATTGCATCGATTAGGCCCGCTCGCTGTGGCACGGTTCGTAACTCATACCCCGTGGCCGCTACGGAGGGACGAAGACACTTTTCAAAAACTTCGTCTAGTTCAGGATTATCAAAGCGACGGGCAAAGAAAGCAAAATTAGAGGCGATACGGGCCTTATGCAATTCCTCGACCCGTAGCCAGCCCGCATAGGTTAGGTGAAGGATGCGGAGGCCGGGCCTTGGAGGTTGGTCCAATGCAACCATTCCTTGGACAACCAGGCTATCAATGAGCCATTCAAAATCGGCGTGTTCAATGACGCCCACTAATCCGAGCCAAACAGGATCATCTTGAGATCTAATTATAAAATTGGTTCCATGCCTCCCGTCCGCGCGTTCAGCGAGCAATAATAGAAAATTGTCCGCAGCGTCGGTTGGCCCAGGTAAGGCGTGCGATGGCAGACCCTGAAAAAACTCGGGCTTTAAAATCACCCTCTGTCCGGAGCCCGCGAGCTTGCGAATTAGGTAGCTCGCGAGTGCCCTCGTCTTTGGGTTTCGCCAGCCGGGTACGGTATCATCGGCACCCAAGACGATGCTGAAATCCCCACAGCGCGGGCAATTAACAGCATAGCCGGTCGCGTGAGCCTGTATGTTTGCTGCTGTCTCGCAGATCAAACATGGCTTTGAAGGCTGGTCGGGATTGTAGGGCATGAATTTGAAATTCCGGGAGCCACCGCGACGTAAATCCTGCGCTATTTCGTCCACTCAATCGAGCTATCTTGCGAAGCCCTCCATGGCAATCTGGCACCTTAAGCCGGAGCGGCAAGCGGTTTCACAGCGGCAGATGTGGCGGAGCGCCGTGGACCGTGGCTATGACGACGGGTAGTTGATCGACTGCTAGTGCGTTGCGCTTCGCATAGGCGCTGACGATCTTCGTGACGTGGCCCAAATCAGGCATGGCCCCTTCTCCCCGTAACACAACCATTTTGAAGCCTAAGTTGGCTCGGGAAGCAACCCCAGCGATTGCATTCGGGCGTAACGGATCGTAATCACTGAAGGTGTGGGACAGATCGCCAGTCGGATGAACGCGGCAAGACGCCTAATCGGTGCGTTGTTCTTGGTAATGCTGACGGCTCTGCCGGCTGCGGCAGAGAGCATTCAACTTCAGCAATTGCATGGCATCTACATGGTGCCAGTGCAGATTAACGACGCGATTGCGATCCCCTTTGTGTTGGATAGTGGCGCGGCTGAGGTGGCTATCACGCAAGACGTATTCTTAGTTCTTCTTCGAAGCGGGACCGTGAGCCAGAGCGATTTTGTCGGAACCGGGACCTACACCATGGCTGATGGTTCTGAGCACTCAAGCGAGCGTTATGTGCTCCATAAGATGGCGGTGGGCAGCCACATCGTTACAAACGTGATTGCGAATGTCGTCTCTGTCAAAGCCGACCCCCTACTCGGTCAGTCCTTTCTCTCAAAGTTGCCGGCGTGGACAATTGATAACGCCCAGCACGCTCTCGTTCTTAACGACAAGCCTGGGCCGACGGGGGAGCAGCCACAAGCGCAGGTTCGCGTGCCGCGCCCCCAGCCGACGCAGCCAGCACCGGAACCAATTGCGCCACCGCCGATGCCGGGTCTCCCTGCTAAAGATCTGGCACTCCGGGGCGAGCAGGCTCTCGATGCGAAGAATTACGTGCAGGCCCTGTATTGGTTTCGAATGGCCGCCGACCAAGGAGATCCATCCGCGCAGGACAATATCGGGCTGATGTACGAGGTCGGATGGGGTGTGTCTAAGGACTACGCGCAAGCGATGCTGTGGTATCGCAAGGCCGCCGATCATGGTTTTGCCCGCGCTGCGGCACATCTCGGCGGGATGTACGCGGGTGGCCTTGGGGTGAGCAAAGACTGTGCGATGGCCAAGCAATGGATTGAGAGAGCCGCCTTTTACGGCAACGAAAGTGTTCAACGGTTGCTGCGCAATGGTGTAGGCGGCCTGTGCCGCTGGTAACTTCCCCGACTTTCAAACGTCAACGCGCATGAGGCTATTCAACGCATTTGTAGTGATTTTCATCGGCGCTCTGCCGTTCACCGGGTCGCGCGCTTTAGCCGACGACGCGCCTACGCAGAACTATGGCTACTACACGAATAGCGTCGGACACGTCGTACCTCGCCCGTGTGGGAACTGGCAAACGGATACTCCACCTTCCAACGCGACGGCCAAGTGCCGAGATGGAACCTACAGCTTCAGTGAGCACCGCAGCGGGACGTGTTCAGGTCACGGCGGGGTCGCCAATTTCCTTCGATAGTGGGAAAAAGGGGGAGGGACGTTTGAGGCGGTTTGTTGAGTGGTCTCCTATCGAAAAATTTACGGGGCTATTGGTCCTCTTTACAGCGCTCATGGCTATTTGCTCACTGCTACAAGCTCTCGCGTTCATTCAGAGCGAGCGGTCTTTCCTCTCAGTTTCCGCCATAGAAGTAAAAGACGAAAAACCACTTACAGAAGGCAGTCCATTAATTTTTGAAAGCCGTATCTCTAATAGTGGTCGGTCAACTGCGTTTATAGTTAGTGCCAATTATACACTCGTTATTAGTGATCAGCCACTTCCTACCGATCCGTCTTATGTGAAAGGGCCATCTGATATTCTGGGACCTGTCGTAGCCGGCGGCAATAGACAGTTGACATTTTCTAGTAGTACCGACAAAGGAAAGACCATCATTTTATCCAAAGTTCATGCAGATGGGATCGCATCTGGTACTTATCATGTTTATGTTTTTGGGTACGTCAAATACAAAGATGAGTATAGTTGGTTCAGTAATAGAATAACTGGATTTTGTTATGTCTATAACCCGCTAGGAAAATCTACATCGTCTCAGTTCGACGATTGTAGGAGTGATCATTACATCTATGCTAGGTATGGAAACCCACCGCCGGTTGCACATGGTAGACCGACCGGAAAGTAAATAAGCACCTAGCTTGCCCACACAATCGACACGTCAGCGCGGCCCTTCCACCGGCACTCCCGGCATTTTAGCCGGCGTTTCAGATCCAGTATCTTCGTATAAGGCGGTACCCCAGCCGTGCCGAACATGGCCGCCGTTAGGTACTCGATATGGCCGCAAGCGCACTCGACTTGCACGGCGTCATCCGGCCCTAAATCCTCAACCCTGGCAGCGTAAAGGGGAACGATTGTTCTCATAATGTTCTAAGTTATGATTGTAGGCGCGGGGCGGTCAATCCGTCTCAGAACGAATGGTCAATCGCGCCTTTGATCGCCCAAGCTAAGACGATTAGCGCCCCGCCGATCATCACAATCGAAAATATTACCTTGGACATGCGGGCCTCTCGTCGCGCCATTTAACCAACCGATTTTTCACCGCGCACCAGCTGTGACAGCGACGGCTCGTCAAGGGTCTCTAGGCAGTCGGACAGCTTAGCGTCGGGATCGCAGTCAGGCGCAAAACCCGGCCCATAGGTTTGGCGCAATGTTCGGATCAGCGTGTCGCCGTGCTGCTTCGCGATCGGACCGTCCTTGTCGCGGCGGCGGTCATGAGCGCTGTTTCCTTGCATGGTCGTTACCTCCCATTTTGGGCAACGATCCAAACGCTTTAGAGAGCGATTTCTCCCGATCAAAAAATCGGGTTTGCGGGCTTGTTACAAACCGTTACAACGGGGATCAGGAAAGGAGCAAACCAAGGGGCTTCCCATGACGTTAGACAATCCGTTGCGGGTTTTGGTCGAGATACAAGCACCGAATGTGCTTGGCGATTTGATGAATGAAATGCGGGAGTGGCTAGACCGCGAGAAAATCCGGTCGGTCGATTTTAAGCCGGCTCCCAAGCCGGTCGTCGGATTTGAGATTGCATTCCGTAAAGCAGAAGAAGCTGAGCGCTTTCGGGAACGCTTCGGCGGTGGGCTTCGCCCTAGTTGAGCCAGGAAAACCGCACACCGCTACCCGCCAAGGCGATCGCAGTCAGGATCAGGATCAGCAATATTAGCGGCAAGCTCCCGAGGGGAGATTTCGGCGGATCATCAGGCATCGCTATGCAAGATTAGGCCAGCCGAATAGCGTCATTACCACGCTCGCCAACCAGATCACGATCGCCAGCCCTACCGCGATACCGATAGCGGCTAAAATGTTCTGTCTCATTCCCTTCGTATAATGGCGCGGCCTCGCAAACCTTACAACTCGTAAGCTTCGTGGTGTGCCGCCCAAAAGTGAACTTTGGCCTTACAAGCGATAATCATTTACCAGCGGTTTACAATCGAGCCGGGCAGTCGGTACAAATCGGTTCGCAGTAGGGGAGCCGGCGCGAGTGGCCGTAGCGCTTTACTGGCTCATTGTCGGGCTGATTGCGATCCTGGCGCTTTTGCTAGCGGCGATATTTGCCCTCGGTCTGTGGCGAGAGAGACGCGAGAGGCGACGCTAGATGCCAGTGAATTGGACGAACGAAGCCTATAAGAGTGCCGTTTCCCTGTTGACTGAAGGGCTAAAGACGCTCGCGCTGATTAATGGCGGCGCTGCTATCGCGGTTCTTACGTATTTGGGAAACCTCGTGTCTCGCCAAACAACGGTGAGCGCACCGCTGCCCAATCTTCGGCCTGCGCTTCTGTGGTACTGCGGGGGTTTGCTTGCAACAGCCTTTAGCTTCCTCACAGGCTATCTCACCCAGATAAGGATAGGACAAGAGATACAAGGCGAAGCAAAGAAAAATTGGCCGTTATCGCCCCCGTCGCCGCAATAAAGCGGATTGAGCGGTCGCAGATAGGTAGTTGCACAGTTGGGATAACAGACCCGATGAGGGTCATTGTTCGCCTCACCGATGGCAGCATCTTGATTGTTACCAGAGCGTCTTTTGATCGCGCCGGGCTAACTATCGGCATCCGTTTGATTTCGTGATCGAAATCGTAACAGGCTATAGAGGCCGTCCCTTGGGAATGGGTGTGATACTTTACTGCATTAGTGTCGGGATCATGGTCTGCACGCTGGCGATAATGCTCGCCTTTAACGTGATAAGGGCCAGTGGACGGGAGGATGCCAACGAATGAGCGAGGCTAGGCGCTGAGAGGGAACCACAGCCCCGGTTGCTCGTTTTATGGTTGTTGTGAAGCTCTCTATCTGGAACTTGGGCCGCACCCTGGCTTGCTCCCCCATGCTCTGACCGTGCGGCCCATCCTTTTCTAACCCCGCAGTTGACCGCCTTGGCCGGTTCGATACGCTCGATAGCCCGCGCCGCTTGACGTTTTAAACGCACCGAGCGTACATGCCGCCGCCATGTCGGACGCCCTAGAACTGACCAGCGAAGAAGCACAGCTAGTCATGCTGGCGTTGCTTGATGCGTCGATTGGCTGGTCCAGGCGAGAAATCTTCTATGGACCGCAAGGCGACTATCCCGATGAACGACGCCAACGGGATGCCACTTTCAACAAACTGGAATGCCGCAGACTGGCGAACCTACTAATACCCTACGCGGCCAGGTTCACCGCTACCGGCACAGAACCAGCGCAGAAATCAGCCCACTTAGCCATGACCCCACGCCGCAGTTCTAAAAGGTCATCGCGAGCGTAAGCCTTTTTAGTCTCGCTGCCCTCAACGTGGGCTAGGCAAAACTCCGCTACATCATCCCGGATATGCTTATCGTCAACCTCTGCAACTTGTGTCCAAGTACGGAACGATGACCGGAAGCCGTGCATGGTAATCGGCCTTGGCGGCTTCTGCGGGTCCGATCTTTCCGTCCACACCGAGCCATCGGGGCGAAGCAACTCCGGCAACATCTCCCTGACGCTATCGTAGCTGATCGGAAATACCCGGCTGTCTGTGCGGTTAGGTTCAAGCTCACGCAAGATAGCGATTGCCCGGTCACTAAGCGGTACACGATGCACTAGACCCTTTTTCATCCGCTCCGCAGGCACGGTCCAAGTAGCCTTGGCAAAATCGATTTCGCCCCACTGCATTCCGGTACTGTGTTTCGTATAGAGAACTTCGCCGGCGCGAGACGCAGTAAGAATGACAAACTCCATGGCGAGCGCCTTAAGATCGCCCCTGACCCGAAGCGAAGCCGTAAAAGCCGGCATATCATCTTTATCGAGCGCCGCATGTCCGACAACCTTATGGCCGTTGTCGCCAAGGAGATGCTTAAGGCCATCCTCCCATTGCGCAGGATTTTCCCCTTGCCGCCAGCCGTGCGCCGTCGCGTAACCCAAGACTACCGCAATGTCGCGTTGCAGGTT
>Ga0206950_1145_pt1 | contig 15168 bp, 16 predicted proteins | sample Alteio_BWOrgHeat_41_FD_152954 | JGI IMG/M metagenome (GOLD analysis project Ga0206950, IMG submission 152954) | Enriched cells from forest soil in Barre Woods Harvard Forest LTER site, Petersham, Massachusetts, United States -... | ecosystem: Environmental > Terrestrial > Soil > Temperate forest >... | reverse complement strand
TAGATATTACCGGCAGAGTCGAAGATTACAGCAGCCCCGAGCGCCCACCCATCGTGACCGATGCCGAAGTTGTGCAACACTTGGTAGCTCCATCCGCTTGATCCGTGCGACAACTCAAAGACCGTGCCCCCTTTTGCCGAGCCACATCCAAAGGTGGTTCCATACAGATTGCCGGAGGCATCGAATGTCAGACCGGCTAAGGATCCGAAACCCTCACAGTTAGGAAAATTGAACAAAGTGGTTTCGGTCCACGCGCCGCCTGGACCCTGCGACAATTCGAAAACCGTCCCGCTGTCGTTTTGGCCCCCTTCGTAGGTGGTGCCGTACAGGTTTCCGGCGGCGTCAAAGATGGGAGTACTGAAGGGAAAGTCACCATCGGTCTGGCACGATGTGGGACAGAAGCTATATAGCACCTTCTCATGGCTGGCGAAAGCGGGCGAAGCCACTGCGAGCAAACTACCCGTCAACATAGCGAGAACTAAGGCCTTGAACCGGAGCATGGCTGACCTCCCAACTCAGTTCGGAAATCCGTGGGTAGAAGAGCAGGAGAGACCACCCCACGGGTGGCGACTAGTATAGCGCTGTTGTCAATTGGTGAACCATCAGATTTCACTCACTAGCCGCTCACGGTCAGCAACTTACATGCACGACCGGTCTTCTTATGGAAGGCCATTACACCCATTTGCGAAGTGCGGTGCGATGCCGATTTTGCAACTAGACCAATTCTTGGTTCTGCGCTTGGTGTTATCCTGCTTCGGTTATGGAAGCCAAAGGTTTGACTCCGATATTGAACGTGTCCGACGTCGCCGGCACGGTCGCGTGGTTTGAGAAGTGGGGATGGAAGAAATTGTGGGACTGGGGAACGCCTCCGACGTTTGGCGCGGTTGGATCGGGTAAGGAGACTTGCATCTTTCTTTGTCAGGGGGCGCAGGGAGGCCGCGGGCGCGGCGCCAACACCACCACCTTTCAGCAGGCCGGAGACGAAGAGGGCGACAAGGGCGTCTGGATGTCGGTCTGGGTGGACGACGTGGACGAGATGTACAAGCACTGCGTCGCCACCGGGCTGGAGGTCACATTTCCGCCCACCGATATGCCGTGGAACGTGCGCGAGATGCACCTTCGCCATCCGGATGGCCACGTGTTCCGGGTCGGCCGGGGATTCGAGCACGAAAAGTAGAAGCCGAAAAACTCAGGATGTGAGCTGGCTCTTTTTACTACTGCTCGCGAGTTCAGCAGCTTGCCAATAGCCTCGAGGTCCTATGCATGTGTAGAAATATCAAGACTCTTTTCAATTTCGATCCGCCGGTCACGCCCGAGGAAGTTCGGGCGGCATCTCTCCAGTTCGTGAGAAAGATCAGCGGGTTTAACAAGCCCTCCAAAACAAATGAAACAGCTTTCCTGGCCGCGGTTGAGGAGGTAACGGGCGTCTCGACCCGCCTGCTTCACGCGCTGGAAACGACTGCTCCGCCAAAGAATCGAGAAGAAGAGGCTGCCCGGGCACGGGCCCGTGCGGCTGAGAGGTTTGGCGCCTGAATACTCGGAAGTACATGGGAGACTTCTTTCTCACTTGACAGGCCCTGACCCTGCGGGCATAGTTCTGGCACCGAGTTGTCCGGATTGTCCCTTCGAAGCATTTGCCGTTTTGTTTTTGAGTTCCGCGCACTCTTGAGAGCAAGGGCAGACCTGTACAGCCCCAGCGATTCGGACTTGACGCTGGCGGTCTGTAATCCTTGCCGCGCGGATTCATTTTCGACAGATGTGCTGCTGCAGGCCGGCAGGAGCGTACAAGGATGTGAAGATGTTTCCGAGGCGTATTTCATCGTGGGCGGCCGGTGCCGTCTTGTCCCTGTCAATCGTTGTTTTCCTTCCGGTTTTTCGTCATGTCGAGGCGCAGAATTCGGGGGCGTCACTTCGCGCGCGCATTTTGGAGTCACCCAGAGCCCAAATTCTTGGTCGCGCAGGAGCGTTCCTGAATCCCCATGAGGCCCCCTTCGGCCGTGCGCGCCGCGGGGCTGTATCAGGCGGTGATCCTGTCCGACCGGGCGTCGGTCCAATCTTCTTCAATCCGGCCAACTTTCCTTCGGGAGGAGTGCTGGCGTCGTCGGTTAGCACCGGGGACTTTAATGGCGACGGCAAAGCCGATCTGGTCGTTGCCAATCAGTGTCTCAACGGCAACTGCAACAGCGGCGGGGTCGCGGTGCTGCTGGGGAATGGTGATGGGACTTTCGAAGCCGCCAGGAGTTTTGCCTCGGGAGGATATGAAGCATACGCGGTGGCGGTGGGTGACGTGAATGGAGACGGGAAGGCCGATCTCGTGGTGGCCCACGGCTGTCAGAGTGCAACTCAATGCACCAGCGGGGTTGTGGGAGTTCTACTGGGCAATGGAGACGGAACGTTTCAAACTGCTCAGGTCTATGCATCCGGCGGACTGGTGGCCTCGGCGGTGGCGATTGCGGATCTGCACGGAAACGGAAAAGCTGATTTGGTGGTGGCCAATCAATGCTCGGATGCGAGCTGCGTCAGTGGCGGTATCGGTGTGCTGTTAGGCAACGGAAAAGGGAAGTTCCAAAACGCGCACAGTTACACTTCGGGAGGCGTGACTGCCGTCTCCGTAGCCGCTGCTGACCTGAATGGCGACCGGAAGCTCGACGTGGTGGTGACCAACCAATGTCAGAATGGTGGAAGCTGCAGTGGCAACGTCGGTGTGCTCCTGGGCAACGGGGATGGAACTTTTCGGCCGGCACAGAGCTACGCCTCAGGAGGATACCGGGCCGTGGCGGCCACGATTGCGGATGTCAATGGGGATACAAAGGCCGACATCCTGATCGCCGACCAATGTAAGAGCAGCACGGATTGCACGGCGGGCAACGTGGGCGTGCTGCTAGGCAACGGGGATGGAACTTTTCAGAGCGCGAGGACCTATGTTTCGGGAGGCAACAACACAGCGGGGATCGTTGCTGCCGACCTTGACGGCGACGGAAGAACGGACCTGGCACTGGCGAATCAATGCCAGATCCTCGGCGACTGCAATGACGGCAATCTCAGTATTCTGCTGGGAAATGGAGACGGGACATTCCAGCCGCCCCAGAACTATTTGGCTGACGGAGTTTTCGCTCTTTCCGTAGTCGCTGGAGATTGGAACGGTGACGGGAAGATGGATCTCGCAGTGGCGGATCAGTGCCAGAATGGCAGCAACTGTAGCGGAGTTGTGACTGCGCTGATGGGGAATGGGGATGGAACGTTTCAAGCGCCTCCCGGTTATTCTTCGGGAGGCTACAATGCCGACTCGGTAGCAACTGGTGATCTGGACAGAGACGGGAAACTTGATCTGGTGGTTTCGAACGCCTGCGATAACAGCCGATGCGCCACGGGAAACGGCGGCAACGTCAGAGTGCTGCTGGGAAATGGGGATGGCACGTTTCGGTTGGGGCAAAAGTATTCCAGCGGAGGTTATGGGACATCGTCGGTCGCCATGGGCGATTTGAATGGCAACGGCAAGCTGGACGTAATCGTGGCCAATCAATGTGCCACCAGCGATTGTAAGAGCGGCGGTAGCGTCAGCATTTTAATGGGGAATGGGGATGGCACGTTGCAGGCGGCTCAGAGCTACCCTACACGGGCTTTCACGGCCGAGGCTATTGTGCTGGCGGATGTTAACAATGATGGCAAGCTCGATGTCATAGTCGCAAGCTTGTGCCAGACTGCCAGTTGCCAGAATGGCGCGGTCAGCGTCCTGTTGGGCAATGGAAACGGTACATTGCAAGCAGCCCAGACACAGGCCTCGGGTGGACTTGGAACCAACGCACTCGCAGTCGGCGACTTTAACCGCGACGGGATCCTCGATGTAGTGACAGCGAGTCAATGCCTCGACAGCAGTTGCACCAGGGGTGGCGTCGGCGTCCTCCTGGGGAACGGCGATGGGACCTTCCAGATTCCGCAGAGCTACAACTCCGGCGGTGCACAGGCTGATTCGGTGGTCGTCGCGGACTTGAACGCGGACGGCAAACTGGATCTTGTGGTTTCGAACCTTTGTCAGACACCAGGGAACTGTGCAAACGGAACAGTCGGCTCACTTCCGGGTAAAGGAGATGGGACTTTCTGGGGGGCGCGCTCTTTTAGTTCGGGCGGCCAAAATGCTTCTGCGGTGGTGGCCGGGGATTTCAATGGGGATGGCAACCAGGACGTCGTCGTGGCAAATAGTGATGTGACCTGCGTTTTGCTCGGCAACGGCGATGCCAACTTTCAGACCGCGGTTCCTTATTATCCAGGGGGAATCTCTCTGGCTGTGGGCGATTTCAACGGCGATCAGCAGCCCGATCTGGCAATCGGGACAGGTACGCTTTCGGCAGCCACTATTCTGCCCAACGTAGTCGTGGGGTATCGGCAAGCCACCGCGACTACGCTTGCATCCGTTCCAAATCCGTCAAGTGTGAATCAATCAGTCGCATTTACTGCAACCGTCACTACTCAGGCCCACGGCTCGCCCACGGGTACGGTTACGTTTCAAAGCGGAACCACCGGGTTGGGGCAGGTCACATTGGTGAAGGGCCAGGCGAATTTGAATTATGCATTCACAATGCATGGCACCAACACGATCACAGCAATGTACTCGGGAGACTCGACTTTTTTGCCCAGTACGTCGGGGGCCCTCAGGCAAAAGGTCACACCCGCGAATACGACGACTACAATCACATCTCTGCCCAACCCGTCGAACTTCGGTCAGTCAGTAACATTCACCATCAACGTTGCCGGTCAGTATGGCGGAACGCCGACTGGTATGGTGACGCTCAAAGACGGGCAAACGGTGCTGACACAGGTGTCCCTCAAGGGTGGCGGCGCGCGATACAAAACCGCAGCGTTGGCAAAGGGGAAGCACCACATCGTCGCGAACTACTCGGGTGATGCCAACTTCCGGTTTAGCCAGGGAATCGTCGTCCAGACCGTGCAGTGAGGTGCGCCGGTTTCGAGTGGTGCAGGAAGCGTGACGAAAACGCCCCTTATCGAGGTTCAGATACAACGTCGTGGGTGTACACTTGCGGCCTTGATTCGTTGCTGACATCAATGAAATTGGGGTGAAAACCATGAAATGGCGATTGATTCCGTTCTTCGCCGCACTTCTGCTGGCAGCCGCTGTGGCGAGCAAACTTCCGCTGCAGCCTTCCTGGACGCAGTGGGGGCAGAATCCTCAACACACCGGTTTTGTGGCGATCAGCGGGCAGAGCCCGACTAGCAAATTAGCTGCGTTGAGGTACGACCCCTTCGTGAAACTCGAGAAACTCGACTGGTTTGGGAACCTGGTGGTCCACTATCAGACTCCTCTGGTTGAAGGCCAAAGCGTTTACATGGAGTTCAAGACCGGAAAATGGATTCCTTGCAATCCGCCGAGCGCGTGGACATCGGGCAAGCATTGCGGCCCCAACGCCTGGGAATCAGAAATCTGGAATGAGAAGCGCCTGGAATGGAAGAACGGAAATCTGAAGGAAACGTGGAACTTTCAAAGCGACTGGAAGCCAGTGCCGAATGCTGATCCAGGAGGAACGGTCGGCGGCTTTGAACCAGTTTTCCACCCCGTGCTCACACCGGCCTTTTTATACGCTCCGGGGTTCGGAGGAACGCTGTGGAAGGTGGACAAGAATAGCGGGAAAGCGATTTCGCAAATCAACCCCTTCGGTAACAATGTTGACCCCAGCATTTTCGTAAGCGGTCCGCTGACTGCCGACGCGCACGGGAACATCTACTACAACGCGATCCAGTTGAATCTGGCAAAGCCGTGGCTATCGGATGTCGTAAATGCCTGGCTGGTAAAGGTTGCGGCAGACGACACGGCTGCCACCGCGACATTTGGTGTTTTGGTACCGCATGCGCCTAAGGGCACTTCCACCCATTGTGCTTCGACGTTCTTTGATCCTAAAACCCTACCTTGGCCTCCAAGCAGAACGGCCAAGCCGCCGACCCAGATTTGCGGGTCGCAACGCCCGCCGATCAATGTGGGTCCCGCCATCGCCAAAGACGGGACAATTTACACTTTCAGTGTGGCCCACCTGGATTCTCTGGTGGGATATCTGGTTGCGGCGAATGCCGATCTCACGCCCAAGTGGCAAGCCTCGTTGCAAAAGCGTTTGCCCGACGGTTGTGGTGTCCTGGTTCCAATTGCCAAACATCCGCGAACACCCGATGCTTGCCGCAAGGACGCAAACTTTGGAGTGGATCCAAACACCAATGAGCCGGGGTCTGGATTCCTCTGGGACTTCACTTCCTCTACTCCGGTCGTTTTACCGGATGGCAGCATTCTTGTGGAAGTGGAAACTGATTACAACTCACAACGCGGCCACATGATGAAGTTCGGCGCTGGGGGGAAATTTCTTGCGAGTTACGACTTTGGCTATGACGAGACCCCGGCGGTTTATCCGCATGACGGGACCTACTCCATCGTGATCAAGGACAATCACTACCCCGGGCCGCTCTATTGTTTCTATAACAAACCCGCATGCAAGAATCTACCTGCGGGCGAATACGACATTACGCAACTGAATGCGGACCTGAAGCCGGAGTGGAAATTCGCGAACCCCACGATTGACAAGCAGCATCCGACAGGCTACGAGTGGTGCGTCAATGCACCGGCTATTGATAAAGACGGTGTGGTGTACGCGAACAGCGAGGATGGCAACGTCTATGTGCTGAACCACGACGGCACGCTGAAGGGGAAAATCTTTCTGAAAGAGGCTATAGGAGCGGCCTATACGCCGATATCGCTTGGGCCCGATGGGAAGATTTATTCCCAGAACGACGGGTTACTGTTTGTGGTGGGAAATTAGTGGGAGATGCAGCGCGGTCCTCGCCCGTCTGGTCACGCAGATCGTCGCCATTGGCAGTCCGAGGAGCGTAGGCTACGAGGAATCTGCAGTTTGCTTGAAGGGAATGGACTACAGATTCCTCGCTTCGCTCGGAATGACAAAATTAGCGTTTAGTCCTGAACGGCGTATGGACTCGACGCTCTGTACCTTTTCTCAAATTCCTCTCGAGTACAAACCGTTTTGATGTCGGTGATTCGGTCCACGGCCAGAATTCCGTCGAGATGATCTATTTCGTGCTGCAGCAGCTCCGAAAGATCGCGGCCCGCTCCCGCGTGAAGCTCGTGCCATACTGCCTGGAGGTCCTGATAGCGCACGGTGATTTCGCGATGCCGTTCAACCTGCATGAAGATGGACAGAAAACTCAAGCAGGCATCCCAGACAACAATCTTCTCCGCACTACGCTCGGTGATCACGGGATTCACCAGCGGCCATGGCTTTTCACCGGGCAATTGAAGAAAGATGACGCGCAGTCCCACAGCTATCTGTGGGGCCGCAATGCCGCGTCCGTAGCCAGTCTTGGCTCGCCAATGCGCCAGGGTATCGGCCAGGTCCTTGCCCAGAGTTGCAATTTCCGGTGACGTGGGATCTTCGACCGTGCGCGCGACTTCGCGTAGCCGGGGATCGCCGAGTTGCAAAACAGTTTGGACCGCCATGGTGTGCCTAAAGCTTGTTGATGAAATCCACAATCTCCGGCTGGCTCCACTCGACCGCGCCGATAAACTTGCGCCGGACAATCCCGTTGCGGTCAATGATGTAAGTCTCCGGCCATTTGAATGAGCCGTAAAGAGCGCTGGCCTTCTGGTCGGGGTCACGCACGGTGACAAAATCGATTTTGTAGGTCTTTAGAAAATTGTGGTAGGCATCACCGTCCACGTCGATGCTTACCCCAACGACCGTCACGCCTTTGTTGCGGAAGCGCTCTTGCAGCTGCATCAGCGATGGCATCTCCTCCACACACGGCGCGCACCAGGTGGCCCAGAAATTCAGCACCACAACATTGCCGCGAAACTGGGTGAGCGTTACCGCGCGGTCGGAGTCCTGCACCGTGAACACCGGCGCGGGGGTGCCAATGCCAGCGGGACGGGTGCCACGATAACAGCCGGTCAATAGAAAGGTGAGGACTCCGAGCAAGAAGAGGGCACGTCGCACACAGATATAATACCTAACTAGCCTGTGACTACGCGCAATGCAGCGACGGAGCAGCCCATCGTGTCGATTATTGTGCCGGCACGAAATGAAGAAGCTTGCCTTGGGTCATGCCTGACGTCGCTGGTCGCCCACACTGGAGTGAGTTCTGAAATCATTGTCGTGGACGACGCTTCCACCGATCGCACTCGGGAGATTGCGGAATCTTTTCCCGACGTACAGGTGTTAAACGCGCAGCCCTTACCAGCAGGCTGGACGGGCAAGAACAACGCCCTGGTCACAGGCGCTGGGTATGCTCGGGGAGAGTGGTTACTGTTTACTGACGCGGACACTGTGCATCAGGCAGGATCGCTGGCGCGGAGCCTCGCCGAGGCCAACCAGCACGGGGTCGCGATGCTTTCCTATTCTCCGGAGCAGGAAGTGCGCACTTTTTGGGAGAAGGCTGTAATGCCGGTGATCTTTGCGGAACTAGCAGCGACATTCCGGCCGGCGGAGGTAAGCGATCCAGCATCGCCCGCCGCAGCGGCCAATGGGCAGTATATTTTGATCTCGCGCGAAGCCTACGACGCGGTCGGTGGGCACGCCGCAGTTGCCCCGACTTTGCTGGAGGATGTGGCTCTCGCTCGCGTGGTAAAGGCCAGCGGACGCAAGCTATTCTTTCGCTACGGCGGGGATGCGGTGCGTACTCGCATGTATCGTAGTTTTGCACAACTGCGCGAAGGATGGACCAAGAATCTGGTGCTGTTGTTTCCCTCGCCGATACGGCTGGCGGTGTTACGTTTGACCGAGTTTGTGCTGATCGTAGGCAGTGCGACTGCAGCGGTCGTAACCGGATTGAGAGGGCGAACCACGCCAGCGGCCGCTGCTGGCGCGCTAGCCATTTTCCTGGCAGCGCTTTTTCTGAGCCGAATCCGAAGAGCGCACTTTCTTTGGGATGCAAACGCATTGGCGATCCTCGGACTGCCTTTGTTTTCCTATTTGTTGATACGGTCAAGGAGAGCTCATCAGAAGGGAACTGTTTCCTGGAAGGGACGCGGCTTCGCCGGCCGCAACGGTGTACAGGCTGATGCGAGCGCGATCCATCCACCGACCGCTGGCGCTACGGTACTTCCAAGCAGAAGGTAATCATGGTCTATCTAACTCGTAAGGCTGAATTCGCGGCTTCGCATTACTATCACAACCCGCAACTATCGGCGGAGGAGAACCTACGCATTTTCGGGAAGTGCAACAACCCCAACGGGCATGGCCACAACTACACTCTTGAGGTCACGGTGAAGGGTGAAGTGAATCCGCGCTCCGGGTTCGTGGTGGACCTGAAAGAATTGAAAGACACGATGAGCAGGGAAGTACTCGACGCAATGGACCATCGTTTTCTAAATAAGGAAGTGCCGGAATTCTTCACTTGTATTCCGACCACTGAAAATCTGGCCATCTCTATCTGGGACCGGCTTGCTCCCAAGTTGAAGGCCGCGCAGCTTCATCGGGTGCGTGTGTACGAGACGCCGGATCTGTTCGCTGACTTCTACGGGGAAGCATGAAAGCCTATCTGACGCGTGGGTACATGTTTTCGGCCTCCCACCGCTTGCACAATGCCGCCATGTCCGACGAAGAGAACGCCGCGACGTACGGCAAGTGCAATAATCCGTACGGACACGGCCATAACTACGGCCTTCAAGTGACGGTCAGTGGACAAGTGGATGAGGCCACCGGTATGGTCTGTAATCTGGCTGACCTCGACGGATTTGTACAACGCGAAATACTAGAACGCTTCGGCCATCAGAACCTGAACACCTTGCCTGAGTTTGCGCAATTGGTGCCGACCACGGAAAGCCTGTGCATGGCTATTTTCGATATTTTGCACCGCGGCTTTTGCCATGCTCATCTTGAAAAAGTACGGTTTCAAGAGACTATGATGAACTCGTTCGAATATTGGGGAGAGAATGGAGTGACGGATAGGAGACCTCATGAACCGGGAAATGGGGCAGCAGAGTCGAAGTAAAAGTCGGAACAGGATTTGTCTTGATTCAAGGCTGGAGAGAAATTTATTAGCGTACTCTGTCGCGGCTGGCGCAGCGTGCGCGTGTTCGCTGTATGCCCCGCCGGCAGCCGAAGCTAAGGTTGTGTATAAGCCGGTGCACATGCGGCTGCAACACCGCTCAGCATTTCCCTTGTATTTCACTGGCGACAGAAAGGCCAACTTCTTTCTGGTGTTCAACTACATTTATGAAGACGAACCTAAGATCGACTCCCTGGCAGTTTGTCACAAGCCTTACAAAACAAACTACGGGTACCAGTGTGACCGGTCTGGAGGCACATCAAACGCGCTCAATGCGGTCCGCGTGAACGCGTCCGGATTTGCGAGCGCCCTGAAGGCTGGAGCGAAAATCCAGAAAGGAGACCATTTCATAAACAATGCTGAAGTTTCGATCGCGGGGGCGACCTGGTCGTCGAATACATATTCGACCCGTTGGTTTGGCCCCTGGGCCAACAAAGGACGTGGAGTCAGGAATCGCTACGTGGGTATGAAGCTCCACTTCGGTGGCGCGTTTCATTTCGGGTGGGCACGGCTTAGCGTGGGTAGAGCGTCACGCGGTTTTTTCGCTACTTTGACTGGTTACGCGTATGAAGCCATCCCCGGCAAAGGGATTGTTGCGGGACAGACCCATAACGCCGGCAATGGAGACGAGAATAAGTTTGTGTCCGGTGCGTCGCTTGGCGGGTTGGCGTTAGGTGCGCCGAGTCGCGTGAACGCAATTCACGGGAATAAATAAAGAGGTCAGTAATCAATGGGACAGGTAACGGTTACGTCATGACGCTATCGGCTGAAACGGCAACTCTGTCAGCAGCTAGTTTTGAGGATCTTGTGCACGAGATGATCGTGCGCCTGGGGGAAGACCCCACGCGCGAAGGCCTGGTGCGCACGCCGGACCGCGTGCATCGAGCTTACGTGCATCTGATGAAAGGCTACAAAGAAGATCCTGAAGCGATGCTCAAGAAGGCCCTGTTCACGGTCAACTATGATGAGATGGTGATTGTGAAAGACGTAGAGATGTTCAGCCTGTGTGAACATCACATGTTGCCTTTCTTCGGCAAAGTTCATGTTGCTTACATCCCGAACGGAAAGGTCGTTGGTTTAAGCAAGATTCCGCGGTTGATCGAAATCTTTTCCCGCCGTTTGCAGATTCAGGAACGGCTGACCACGCAGATCGCCGAAACCATTCAAAAGGCAATTCAACCCCAGGGCGTAGGTGTGGTCATCGAAGCGCGACATCTTTGTATGATGATGCGGGGAGTTGAGAAACAGCACTCCGCGGCGGTGACGTCGTCCATGCTGGGATGTTTCCGCGACGAACAGGAAACGCGAACTGAATTCCTGTCGCTGATCCGTAATCGGACAAACGGAGTTTAACACTTCGACACCACCACAATCATGAAACCATGAGCATCCGCGCCGCAGCTCAAAAAGGAAGATCCAAAGCGCCCCAGAGTCCATTGCGCGGAAAAGTGGCGTTGATCACCGGCGGAAACAAAGGCATCGGCTTGGCAATTGCCCAGGCACTCGCCAGCGCGGGATGTGATCTTGTGATCACCGGACGCGACCAGTCAACTTTAGATCGGGCCAGCAGAGAACTCAGCCGCAAGACTCGTGTGCTCGCCGTCCAATGTGATGTGCGGTATCCGCGCGAAGTCGAAGCCCTAGTTGCAGCAGCAAAGATATGCTTTCACCGCCTGGATTTCTTGATCAACAATGCCGGAGTGGCCCATCCGAACTTTAGCGCGGAGAGGTTGCCGCTTGAGTCCTGGAGGGAAGTCATAGACACCAACCTGACCGGGATGTTTCTGGTAACCCAGGCCGCTTTGCCGCTAATGAAGCGGGGCAGCGCGATTGTGAATAACCTGTCTATTGCGGCGAAGAGAGTGTTTTCAGGTTCTTCCGCTTACAACGCTTCCAAGCACGGTGCGCTGGGGTTTACGAACACTCTGCGCGAAGAACTGCGTGGGCGAGGCATACGGGTGATAGCGCTTTTGCCGGGGGCGACCGACACTGCCATCTGGAAGGCATTCTGGCCTGATGCTCCACGCAAGAAAATGATGTCGGCGAAAACCGTCGCGGAGGCAGTAGTGAATGCACTCACCGTCGCGCCCTCGAGCACCGTGGAAGAACTGGTGATCCTGCCGAGCGCGGGGATGCTCTAGGAGTGGGTCGGCCCTAGAAAAAGAGTTCGGGCGACACTTGGAACCTGTTGCTGAGCTTGCGGATGTGTTCGGTTGTGAGTTTGCGCTTGCCACGGAGAACTTCGGAGATGATGCTAGGCGTGTTGAAGATATCAACCAGATCTTTTTGCTTCAGGCCGTTCGCTTCCATCAGTTCTTCTAATGCTTCAATAGCAGTCGCAGGCTTCAAGAAGTAATGTCTTTCCTCAAAATCCTCAATCAGTAGAGTAAGCAACTCGGCCAGACGCTGCTCGGCGGGAGTCAGCTTTCCACCTCTGTGGTCGAGTTCCTCGAGTAGGGCGGTGTAGTGGTCATTCTCTTTCTCGCTATGGATGACCGCAGGCAAGGTCTTGGCGAGAAGAGTTGCGTATTCTGGCCGGCTGGTAGCGGTACTCATTGTTTCCATCCTTCGTGATCGTATTCAGCGTGAGTCAGTACGTGCCGAATATACAAGCGCTGAAATCTGTAGTTAATTTCGGTGACGAGGCGACACCGATTACCTTTGATATTGAACACTGTCCACCGCGCAACCGAGTCGGCATTGGCGAAAGTTTTACGGACATCGATCAGGTTCTGCCAAGACGCTCGCTTAGCGATGCGAAACCAAACATCCAATGGGGCTTCGAGGTCCCTGTACCGAGTCGCTGCTTCCTTGAGCTTCTTGCGGCTGATGATGTGCAACGCTTTTACCTCAGCCTGTTTCGCATAATGCGAACTTTATCGTACTTCGCATAATGCGAACTTGTCAAGTAATTCGCAACCGTTCGTTTGTATCTACTTGCAAGGAATGGAGCTGTGACGCTTCCATTGTTTCGATCTTGATTCCGGAGCGGCGGATAGACGTACTACCCTACGCTCCGAAATTAGAAAATGCAGTCAGGAGGTAAATCAGGCCCATCAGGGTAGCACAAATAACAAGTGCGAAGCGCTGGATACCGTCGCTGAACAAACCAGCAAGAAGTGTCACCAAAGAAGAGATGATTCCGACGGCCCCAGAAAGAAACATGAACCCTTGCCATGCCGGACGAAGGTTTGCAGGCTGGGCTGCTGCGAGCCAGAGAATCGCGGTGGTAGTTACCGCAACAATCCCGCTGCTGAAACCAACAAAGGCAGCGAAGTGATGACGGTCGGCGCGACGTTGTTTCCAACTAGCAATAAAGCCGGCTGCCAGCGAGCCGCCGACAATGATCGTAAGTGGAACCAAGACAGTCATTTGGGACGCTCTCTTTCAGGCACTCCCCTCAGAACGCGTCAATCCCCGTGACGCTGGCTCCGATGATCAGCGTGTGGATGTCGTGGGTGCCCTCGTAAGTCTTCACCGACTCAAGGTTCATCATGTGGCGCATTAGAGGGTATTCATCCGCCACACCGTTTGCGCCGAGAATGTCGCGGCCCATGCGGGCGCATTCGAGGGCCATCCAGACGTTGTTTCGCTTGGCCATGGAGATATGCTGATGCTCGACCTTTTCCGCATCTTTCAATCGTCCGACCTGCAGTACTAGTAACTGGGCTTTGGTGATTTCGTTGATCATCCAGGTCAGTTTTTCCTGGACCAGTTGGTGCGAAGCGATGGGCTTGTCATGGAACTGTTTGCGCAACTGCGCATACTGCAAGGCGCAGTCATAGCAGGACATGGCAGCGCCGATTGCTCCCCAGGCGATGCCATAGCGGGCCTGATTCAGGCACATCAAGGGAGACTTCAGTCCGCCGCTCTTGGGAAGAAGATTGCTCTCAGGGATGTGAACGTCCTGCATCGAAAGCCCGGAAGTCACTGACGCGCGCAGCGACCATTTGCCGTGAATGTCTTCGGCTTTGAAACCGGGGCGGTCAGTCTCCACCAGAAAGCCGCGGACTTTGTTGTCTTCGTCTTCCACCTTGGCCCAAATGACGGCGACGTCGGCGATGGAGCCGGACGTGATCCACATCTTTTCGCCGTTCAGGACGTATTCTTTTCCTACCTTGCGGGCGCGCGTGCGCATGCCGCCGGGGTTCGATCCGAAATCGGGCTCGGTGAGTCCAAAGCAGCCGAGCTTGTTGCCTTTTTGCATCGCGGGTAGCCAGGTCTGTTTCTGTTCATCACTGCCGAAAGCGTAAATCGGATACATCACCAAGGCCGATTGCACACTGACGAACGAACGGACGCCGGAGTCCCCGCGCTCCATCTCCTGCATGACCAGCCCGTACTCAACGTTAGACATTCCAGCACAACCGTAGCCCTTAAGGCTGGCGCCAAAAAAGCCCAGATCTCCCATCGGCTTCACCAGTTCGCGGGGAAACCGTCCGGCGCGGTTACATTCCTCGATGATGGGAATGAGGTTGTCTTCGATGAACTTGCGGGAAGTGTCACGAACCAGGCGCTCGTCGTCGCTGAGCAGAGCGTCAAAACCGATAAAGTCAACACCACGGAATTTTAGGGACATAAGAGTGTCTTTTCGCCGTTGCAGGCGTTCGCAACCGTATGAATAGAGGACTCTCCAAGCTAACAAAGGGTTAGGGGTGCGTCAAACTGAGGCGGGAGTTTCTTATTTTACAATCATTTTGCAAACTTGCGGGGCGCGATGCTGTGGGGTGCATCTAAACTGAACAAGTGGAGAGAATTCAAACATTCGGGATGGCGAACCTTTTGAAGCAGAGTGCCAGATGCCTGGGGCTGGTCAGCGCCGTCGGGTTGGCGTCCCTTGCGTCGGCACAGGTGACCGCCTCCGTCTCCAGTGCCGACGGCCTCGATCGCGGCTTCGCTTTGCTATATAACTTGGAGTTTGAGCCGGCAAATCAGGCCTTTCTGGGATGGGAGCGGCAACATCCGAACGATCCGACCGGGCACGCCTGTGAAGCTGCGGGACTCCTGTTCTCTGAACTCAGCCGGCTGGGAGTGCTGGAGTCGCAGTTTTATGAGGATGACAAGACTTTTGAGTCGCGCAAGAAGTTGACCCCTGATCCTGCGATTCGAACC
>Ga0206950_1144_pt1 | contig 15191 bp, 9 predicted proteins | sample Alteio_BWOrgHeat_41_FD_152954 | JGI IMG/M metagenome (GOLD analysis project Ga0206950, IMG submission 152954) | Enriched cells from forest soil in Barre Woods Harvard Forest LTER site, Petersham, Massachusetts, United States -... | ecosystem: Environmental > Terrestrial > Soil > Temperate forest > O... | reverse complement strand
ATAAACAAATTTTCGCTTAAAACAATTGGCAGTGCAACAGGTATTATTTTCGATAAAATAGAAACCAAGTTGCTAGAAGATCAGCTAAAAGTTGTTAGAGGTTATGCAGTCACACTGCAAGCTGATGTCAAAAAAGATCACGCGATGTTGCTAAAGGATGACCAGAAAGTACAAGATATCGATGAGGCAACCAAGCAACTAAAAGCGGCATTGGATGCTTCAGGCGGAAACTTTGGAAATATGATGTTTACCGCCGTGACAGCGGTCAGTCAATCACAAGTAACTAGTGGTGCACAATTAAGTCAACGTTTAGGTATCGACAAGAAGAAACAATAAAAATATTTTGAGATTTTAAAAGCACCAAGGCTTATCGTACATTGACATCCCTGCACGATAAGCCCCGCCCTTTTCAAAAACTTAACCCAAAGTTAAAAATATCAATTTTATTTTAAAATTTAACAAAAGCCCCTATTCCATAGGCCCAACTATCTTTTATTCGAGTTAAAACCCATTGACCCGTCGTAGTTCCAGCGATATTTTCTTGGCTTGTCAGATAATTAAACTTAGAAGTATTTACCCAATTCACTAAAACACGAACGCCATAACATTCAGACACCATGTGTTGTACACCTGCTGTTAAGCGCAACATCCCTTTTTTAGCCGTAAAAGTTCTATTAAAGAGTGATGCAGGTGAAGCAATTGCCGCATTACTTATTAAATTAGTTGTCTGAAAAATGGTCGTTTTTGCAAATCCAACACCACCCACCAAATCAAAATGGTGCTCTTCGCTAACTGGTAAATAACCGAGAATATCGATATGCCAATCCTTCACTTGCCATTTAGATTGAAAGGTCATTAAAGCCGTATTTAATGGGGTAGTGCTTGCCGGATTTCCAAAAACAATAGTCCCTGGCAAAATATTTCTCGTACTTTCTTGAAAAGGCGTGACCGAATACCCAGCCTCGACACCCACATAACGATTAATCCCAATTCCACCAAACACCGTTCCTTGTACATTATTTTTCTGATATAAATTTCCACCACCATCTTGTGGCCAGCTCATTTGCCGCATTTGCGCATCGGCACCAATATAGGGAGATAACTCGTTTACCCAATCCGCTCTGGCATTGGCTGCGGTTGCCACACATAACAAAGTGGCAGCACTTAACAGCGGTTTTACGACATGTTTTGCAATCATTTTCATAAGAAATCCTTTTGTTTACCGATTAATAAAAAGCCACTTAAGGAACAGTATAGGTTAAGAAATCTATATTTCAAGAATCCCCTATTTTAGTGAGTATCACTGCTTAAAAAATTAGTTGTTTGACTCGTTCCTATTCCTAAAGTCATACTTTTATGGCTTGCATAATGGCTTTCATAAAAAGGAAATTTTATCCATGCAGCTACCCGGTGCCTTCGATCTAGAACAACTGATTACCACCATGCCAGGAGCGGCGTATTGGATCGATCGACAGAATGTTTATCAGGCATGCAATGATTTGCAAGCCTTAGTCTTTGGTTTAAAATCCAAATACGACATTGTTGGCAAAAAAAACAGCGATCTTATCAACCGAACCCCTGAGATTTACGATAACCAACATCTCACCGTGATGAAAAACCAAAAAACCCAAATTTTTGAAGAAATGATTACCTTAACCGATGGGAGTTATGCCATGGTTTTATCCCATAAAATCCCACTGTTCGATACAACCGGGCAAGTGATTGGACTCATGGGGATGTGGTTTGATCCCGTGATTCAAAGCGATATTCAACAAACCATACGCATTTACGATACTGCGATTGCCCATGAGATTCACGTCTTGGTTGTCGAAGATCAACGTTTTGCAGCCGATGTCACCAAAATTATCCTAAATGAACTCCATTGCGAAGTTCAAATCGCGAGCAGTGCCAGTGCAGCCAGACAATATGCCAAAACCAAGCGATTTGATCTGATTCTGATGGATATCGGACTACCCGATTCGGATGGTTATGCCGTCACTCAATGGATCCGAACCGATCGCACAAGTCTGAATAGACGCGTTCCCATTATTGCTTTAACCGCTCTCGCTGACGATCAAGACAAAGACCGCTGCCTAGAATCCGGCATGAATGCCATTTTGATTAAACCTATTTATCGCAATAAAGCCCTCGAAATTCTCGATATTTTTGTGCCAAAAGCCGTTAATCAAACACAAATTCCGGTAGCAGCCAATGATCAAACCGACTGGTCTAAGCTTTCAGGCAAGATTATCGATTTAGAAAAAGGCGCTGAAATGTTTAATGGCAATACGGAATTGGCTAAAAAAATGATCGGCACCTTGATTGCCGATTTAGAGACCGAAATGGATAAATTAGATCAGTATTATAAAGCCAAAAATTGGGACTTACTAGAGGCTGGCGTCCATAAATTAAGGGGGGGTATTAGTTACTGCGGCACACCTCGATTAAAAGAAGCCTGCGCCAGATTAGAAGACCATTTACATGCCGGGTATCATGAATTGGCTCCTTTATTGTACAAACAACTCCTAAAAGAAATCGGGGCCGTTAAAGCGAATTACGATTCTAAATAAACTCCCTTCCTTGCTTCCGTCGAAGTGAAAACAAAACTGGAAATAGCGACAAAACTAAAAAACTAAAGAACAACATCCCTTGATATAATCCTTGATCGCCTGTTTCTAATTGCGAAGGTGGAATATAAATAATTAAAAATCCTATCAAACAAGCCACAATGCCCACCACACCCACTATCCACATCCCCACTTTGCCGCCTGGCACTGCAAATGTTCTTTTGGCACCGGACTGGCTGTAACGTAAACGAATGGCCGATGCAAACACCAACATATATTGAGTCATGGTAAATTGAGCAGATAGCGCCGTTAATACCCAATAGGCCGCACTATGGCTATCCATCCATAAAAACACCAACGAGAGTAATGTTCCCAAACTTGCCTGAAAAATAAGCATGCCCGTTGGAACATTGAAACGATTGGTGCGCTTTAAATAGGCGGGTAAAAACCCATCTTCTGCCGTTGCCAAAAGACCTTTGGCAGGGCCAATGGTCCACGTATTAATCCCGGCCAAGGAACCAATTAACACCAAACACGCAATAATAGGGACTGCCCACCCTAAAGAAAAATGATCAAAAAATACTTTAAAGGCTTGGATAACCCCCGACAGCAAACTGATATCTGCCTGTGGAACCACAACGGCAATCGCCAAAGTCCCTAAAATAGAAATAGAAAGGATTAAAATAGCCGCCAGTGCTAACGCACGCGGATAATCTCTTTGCGGATTTTTAGCTTCTCGAATATGAAAGGCTGCAATTTCAACCCCCGCTAGTCCAAATAAAATGCCCGACCATAACACCATGCTATCTAAACGAAATTCAGGAACCAATGCTTTAAAAGAAAATTCAATCGCCGTGGGGTGCCCCATGGCAACCCACCAAACGCCAAGCACAATAATCAACACGCCTGGAATTAAAGTGCCCGATAAAACACCCAAAGAGCTCACCCATCCAGAAGTTTCGATCCCTAAAAAATTAACAAAAGTAGCACCCCAAAAAACGGTGATAATCACACCAAAATAAAAAAATTGACTGTGTAGCAATCCGGGGAAAAGCGGTTCTAGTAAATGCGCGAGCATCGCTGCCGTAAAAGCCAAAATCGCCGGAAACCAGGCAATCGTTTCCATCCAGGCCATCCAAATCGCAAAAAAGCCCACGGGCTTCCCAAAGGCTTCCGATACCCAGGCATAGTTCCCCCCTGCATTAGGCCAGGTAGTCGCCAATTCGGCCGTGGTTAAGGCAATGGGAATAAAAAACACAAGGGCTGAAACCCCCAGATAAAAAATCGAGGCTAAACCATATTCGGCAGATAAGGGTAGATTTCTTAAGCTGACAATGGCTGCCACTGTCATCATGGCCAGGGTAAAAGTTCCTAAAACACGTTTTGGCTGCAAGTGATATCCCCTTTCCCAAAAGGGTCAGGGTACCTCAGACCAGGGAGTCAAGTCTAGATTTCGTACAATTTAAATTTATAACTAACTGATAGAGATCCCATCCTCATTCCCATTCATTCATTCTTTCCCTCTGGGGGAAGATGGCGGTGTTGGTGAGCGACTTCGACTATTGGCGCCTGAGCTATTATCTTGTTTAAACGGATTACCAAAGGACAATCTTCGAGGTGCTGATATTGCCTCTGCTTCTTCTCTTTTTTGCTTAACACCGTGAACCATATTTTTTAATAATCCAAGCCTGTCTTCCTCGGGCATAGGATGCTCTGGTAGAATCAATTTATGCCAATCGCTCACAAATTTCACTATGTCACTGTTTTTAGCGTGTTTCGATTCTAAAGCACTAAAAATTTTCTCATATATAACTTTTTCTTTTGTTGTATCGTTTATTTTTGAGTTGACAAACAATGATAATTCATCCTCCGTTACCTTTGATAGTTTTAGATCTTTTAATTCATTTAAAAATGCTGAATGCGATTGTATATTTGAAAATTCCTGCTTCATTTCTTTTAAAAGTGTATTTCTAATGTCTTCTGAAGAACAGGTTACCATAATAGTTTCACGCCATTCATGAATAAACTCAATGTTTTCTTTTTGTTCTAACTTGCTATCAGCATATTTTAACTCCCATGCGTTAAAGAAATCCTGATAAAGCTGCATCTCTTTTGCTGGTGTTTTATTGTTTGAACGCATAAATTCATTGAGTTCAGTATGACTTTTGTGTAAATGAAGATGCTCTGCAAGAGATATAACTGTTTTAAGCGATTGATTAATCTTCTCATTATCCACGCCAGGAAAATTGTCGATAGTTGGAACAATCAACGGCGTTGTTGATTCCACAGGCGTAGAGTCTGATTTAAAACGCTTTGAAATAGAAGATAACCGACCCTGTAAGCTTTTATTTTCCGGAGTTAGTTCGTTTTCATGAATGGTGCATTCCAAACCTTCAACTTTGTTACTCGAAATTTCTTTAAATTTATCGCAATGAAGTTTAGGTGTATAGCCAACAAAATCATATTCTAAGACAACTGAAGGTGTGTTTTTTTCATCAAAACTCAGTGTTGCCGATACATTGGTTTTTAACAAAGGCAAAAGCTTGATGCCATTGATAATCATTGAACCATCCGGTTCCACTTTTCCGTCTTTAATTTTTTGAACAACTCGATCATCGAGCTCAACTATTTTCCCTTCCTCATTTCGGCCTAAAAAACCCATAGGCCCGGTAGAAAAATATTGAATCGATTCAAAATCGGATCGATAAGCAGAATCATTTAATTTAACAAGGTGTTGTATATCCTTTCCCTTTAGCGTCCCATATTGCAATTCGCCAGGAGCTGAATCCACTTCTAAACCAAAATTTAAACTGAGCGCAATAATCGCCGAATTGCCAATGTCTTGGCAAAGTCCTTGTATTTTTTCTAGTCTTTCCGGGTGATCTGCAATCAGATATTTCTGAAGCAGTCCATCACCATCCAATTGTTTATCTTCTAAAATATTTTTTCTAACATTTGTTTTTTCATGTATTGTTCCACTAGTATCCTGATAATCTGCATAAACTTGATCTGTTCGACCGATATCTTTTCGTAATTGAGTAATTGAATTAGATTTAGGGTTTCTAACTGCTTCATGTTCAGAAAAAAATTCATAAACCAAGTCACCATTTTTTTTACTCTGAATAATATTTTGAAAATTCTGGGTGGCTTCCGCTGTGGAAAGGTTAGGGTTAACCGTTGCATGTATAATAAATGCAGGTTGAACTGTAGGCATAGTCCGCTCCATTCGTGGCCATCATAGCGATTGGATAGACAAAATCTAAAGAAGTTTCCCTCAATAGAATAAAAATTTAAAAATAATAGGTGTAATTACAAAGGTAAGGTAAAACGAAAGGCCGTGCCACCCGTTGCCCGGTTTTCAGCCCAAATCTTACCCCCATGCAAGACAATGATTTTTTGACAGATAGCTAAGCCTAGCCCCATCCCCTGGATATTGGCAATGGTCTGACCTCGATAAAACTTTTCAAATATCTTATTAATTTCGTCTAAAGCAAGGCCCGGGCCTTCATCTTCGATGCTGATAGTCACTGCATGGGATTCCATATGCGTTGAAATACGAATGGGGCTTCCTTCGGGTGTATATTTAATCGCATTTTCAATAATATTAAAAAAAACTTGCTCCATAAACACACGATTAAAATTTAAAATAATGATTTTATCTAACAAATCTAAATTAACCTCGCGATTTTTTAAGCGCTTATGCAGTCCCTTTAAGACATGGTTAACAACTTGATACAGTGAATGGGTGGATTTAGACATTTCAATCGTTTCTGTTTCAAGCTCTACTGTTTGTGATAAATTCTGAATCAAATGATTTAAATCTTCTGAATGACTATAAATATTCCCCCCCAACTTTTTAATGGAAGCCGGGTCTAAATCTGATTGTCTATCGTGCAAAGACTTAGCAGAGTTCATAATATCCCTTAACGGAGAATAAAGATTGCTACAAATATATTTTAAAAGAATATTACGAACCCTGTCCGATTCTATTTTCAATTCTGTTTTTTTAGCTTCATCTTGCAATCTATCCACTTCTAGCGCCATGGCAATCTGATTTGAAAACCCTTCTAAAAAATGCAGCTGCTCTGGAATTAAAAGTTTTTCTGGGTCTTGTGGTAAAATGCGCAATACACCCATAACACCTTTTGAACCTATTAAAGGCACATAAATGGCTTCGCTATCCGGTAATGTTTCTGTTCCATAACCTGCTATTTTTCCCATTTTATAAACCCACTCTGCCACGCTGCGTTCTTTTTGAGTCAATTCAATATTGCCTGAATGTCCCAAAACAGGAACCAAATAATGGTTATGATGTGGAATAAGGGCTACTACTTCGCTTTTAAATACCCGTGAAATATGTGGAATTGCAATTTCCAACAAATGATTAATTCCACGAGTATGGGCTAATTCCTTGCTTAATAAATACATTTCGGAAGTTCTTTGTTCTCTGATTTGATAAGTTCTTACCTGCCACTTTGCACGAACCGACAAATACACAATGACTTCTGAAACAAGCAACATGGTGAATAATTCAATGAAATATTGCGAACTATCTAGAAAAAAACCAAATCGGGCTGGACCAGAAAAGTAGTGAAAGGCAAAAACACTTAAAATGGAAGTTAAAAATGCGGGCCATAAATATCCCTTTTCAGAAACATATAAAACGCCTAAAAAATAAACCATTATTTGTGAGCTTAATCCTAGATATTTAGAGGAGAATAAATTAATCAGCACACAAAGCGATATGGTTAAAAAACCCCTAACATACTCAACCATTGGCATTTTATCTTCAATAGATTTTTTCGTTATTTTTGGATTCTTTTCACCCATTTTTTCAAGTTCGCTTTTCAATAAATAAATATCAATCTCTTCACTTTTGCTAATAATCTCGTCTACCAAACGATTCTTAAATAATTTTTTCCACAAAGATTTTGGACGCTTTCCTAAAATAATTCGGGTCATATTACGACTGCGCGCAAGCGATATAATTTCTGTCACAATATCGGTACCACTCACAATCAGTGCTTCTCCACCCAATTGTTCCGCTAATCTTAAATGTTCGATCACCAAATTATGTTGATTTTTTTCTAGCCCTATGCTTGGTGTTTCGACAAAAACAGCCACCCATTCGGCATGTAGATTTTCGGCCATCCTAAAAGTTGCTCGAATGAGCTTAGAAGCATCTTCATTTGGGCTAACACAAACTAATAGTCGCTCGGCAGTTGGCCAAATTTTTTCAACCGATTCGCCTTTTCGGTGCAGTAAAACTTCAACATCAATTTGTTCCGCGGTCATTCGAAGTGCCAATTCTCGCAATGCGGTTAAATTGCTCGGCTTAAAGAAGTTCTCGATTGCATTATTAATATCTTGTGGGACATATACTTTCCCCTCCTGAAGACGTTTGATAAGATCTTCAGCCGGTAAGTCCACCAATTCTATAGAATGTGCTCTTTTTAAAATAGTATCTGGAATCGTTTCACGAACCGTAATGCCTGTGATCTCGCTCACAATATTATTTAAACTTTCAACATGTTGAATATTCAGTGTGGTATAAACATCAATCCCACGATCTAATATTTCTTCAATATCTTGCCAACGTTTTTTATGTCGAGACCCAGGTGCATTTTCATGAGCCATTTCATCGATTAAAATCAACCCGGGATGACGACTAATCGCCTCGTCTAAATCAAATTCATACAAGATGTGTTCACGGTATGTTATTGTCTTTTTGGGCAACACTTCTAATTTCGTTAATAAAGCCTCTGTTTCTTGACGACCATGGGTTTCCACAACACCTGCAACCACCTCTAAGCCATGAATTAATTTATCAATGGCATCTTGTAACATCGAATACGTTTTGCCAACCCCCGGTGCGGCGCCTAAAAAAATCTTTAATTTTCCCTTTTTTTTCTGTAACTCTTCGTTTTTAACATAGGCCAATAATTCGCCCGGATCAGGTCTTTTTTCCACTGTTTACACTCCTATTATCGAGCTCAAGGTTTAATAACAAAACATTGACTCGAGGCTCTCCTAAAATAAAAAATTGCTTCTTTTCCGTTTTGAGATCAATCAATTGGTACAGTACATCTTCCGGTATTTTTCGTGCTTTAGCGATTCGTGATATCTGATACTTGGCCGCCTCAGGACTGATATGGGGATCTAAACCACTGGCAGAGGCAGATATCAACTCCAGTGGAATGGGTGAACGGTTTTTAGGATCACTTTTTTGATATGGCAATATATTCGCACGAACCGCCTCTAATAAGGCAGGATTGGTTGGTCCTAAATTAGATCCTGTCGATGCCAAAGCATTATAAGGGTATGGCGTTGTCGCACTAGGACGCCCCCAAAAATACCCTGCATCGGTAAATGACTGACCAATCCATTTTGAACCAATCACACGGTTTTCTGTTAAGATTAAACTTCCATTCGCCAGATCTCGAAAAAATACAGTTGCAAATCCCGTTATCACCCAAGGATAAATAAATCCTGTGATAATAGTTAAGACCATGAACAGCAAAAAAGCCGTCTTTAACTTCATACCAAGGGTAACCCCTGTAATAATAAATCAATTAATTTTATCCCCATAAATGGCACTAAAATGCCACCGATGCCATAAATCATCATGTTGCCTCTTAAGAGCTCCACGGCCGAAACAGCTCGATATTTTACCCCATAAAGCGCCAATGGAATTAAACAAACAATAATCAACGCATTAAAAATAATCGCTGATAATATCGCACTTTTGGGTGTGGCTAACTGCATGATATTCAAATGATCTAAAGCAGGATAGGTGCCCGAAAAAGCGGCTGGCAGAATGGCAAAATATTTGGCAACATCATTGGCAATACTAAAGGTAGTAATAGTTCCCCGAGTCATGAGTAACTGCTTTCCAATCTCGACAATATCAATTAACTTGGTTGGACTAGAATCGAGATCGATCATATTACCGGCTTCTTTGGCAACCTGTGTCCCACTATTCATGGCCACGGCAACATCGGCTTGCGCCAAAGCCGGCGCATCATTGGTACCATCTCCGGACATGGCAACCAACTTTCCCTCTGCTTGTAATGATTTAATCAAATTTAATTTATCTTCAGGAGTTGCCTCGGCATGAAAATCATCCACTCCCGCTTCTGCTGCAATAGCTGCGGCCGTTAAATGGTTATCACCTGTAATCATCATTGTTTTAATACCCATACGTCTTAGCTCTGCAAACCGTTCTTTAATCCCCCCCTTCACAATATCTTTTAAACGAATTACCCCTAAAATAACGGCATTATCTGCGACTAATAACGGTGTTTCTCCCTGATTCGCAATCGATGCAATCATCGCTTCATCTGCTTCAGAAATCTTCCCACCTTTCTTGGCAACATGGGCAGTAATAACATCGGTCGCACCCTTTAAAATCTCTCTATCCCCTAAAATAACCCCACTCATCCGAGTTTGTGCCGAAAAAGGCATAAATTTAGCATTTAGTTCCTGCATGTTTCTGCCTCGAATGTCATATTTTTGCTTCGCTAAAATCACAATACTGCGACCTTCGGCTGTTTCATCCGCTAAAGAAGACAATTGTGCGGCATCTGCTAACACTTTAACGGATACTTGCCCAAATGGAATAAATTCAGTTGCTTGACGATTCCCTAACGTAATAGTGCCTGTTTTATCTAATAACAACACATTCACATCACCCGCTGCCTCAATCGCTTTACCAGAAAAAGCAACGACGTTTCGCTGAATCATTCGATCCATTCCAGCAATCCCAATAGCTGAAATAAGTCCCCCGATGGTGGTCGGTGCAAGGCAAACAAAAAGTGCAACCAATATGGTTACCGTAACGACTTGACCTGCCCCCATCGCTTTCACGCTATAAATAGAATAAGGCAATAAGGTTGCCGAAACTATCAGAAAAATAATCGTCATGGTCGCTAATAAAATATTCAAAGCGATTTCATTGGGCGTTTTTTTTCGTTTAGCACCTTCCACTAAACTGATCATTCGATCTAAAAATGTCTCCCCAGGATTGGCGGTAATCTTCATCACAAACCAATCAGAAATAACGCGTGTTCCTCCGGTTACCGCACTTCTATCGCCCCCACTTTCTCGAATGACCGGCGCACTTTCACCGGTGATTGCGCTTTCATTGACTGAAGCGATCCCTTCAACCACTTCGCCATCACCCGGGATATAATCCCCCGCTTCTACCAACACAAAATCCCCGGCTTTTAGAGAAACAGACGTCACTTTTGTGATTTCTGAGTCACGATTTTCATTTGCCAATTTTTTTGCTTCTGTTTTATGACGCACTTTACGCAACGATTCTGCTTGAGCCTTCCCTCTGGATTCTGCCATCGCTTCTGAAAAATTGGCAAATAATACGGTAAACCATAACCAAAAACTCACCGCAAAAATAAAACCTGGGCTCTCTGTCGTATTTAATTCTGTCTCAAACCAAGCTTTTAGAAATAAGCTACTCACCATTAAACTCGCGATATAAATGGTAAACATCACCGGATTTCGGATTTGATGTCGCGGATCTAATTTTAAAAAAGACTGCAATAAACAATTTTTAAATCCTCCCATTTAACCTCCTACCATTTTATAATGCTCAACAATAGGACCTAAAGACAGTACGGGAAAAAAAGTTAATGCGCCAATAATAAGCACAACCAACGCTAACACAACCATAAAAAACAGACCATCCGTTGGCAATGTGCCAGAACTTTTGGGTATCACTTTTTTCTGCACCAAAGAACCCGCAATGGCTAAAGCCGGAATTAAAATCCAATAACGCCCGATTAACATCACGATGCCACCCGCCATATTATAAAACGGCGTATTGGCATTTAAACCGGCAAAAGCACTCCCATTGTTATTGGTCATAGATGAAAAAGCGTATAGCACTTCACTTAATCCATGCATCCCTGGATTTGAAATCCCTGCTGCACCTTCTGCTGTCATTAATGCCAATGCTGTTAAAAAAAGAACCGTCAATGGCATCACTAAAATGGCAAAAGAGGCCATTTTCATCTCGTAAGCCTCTATTTTCTTTCCTAAATATTCAGGGGTTCTACCCACCATTAATCCGCAGACAAAAACGGTAATGATTAAAAATAATAACATTTGATATAAACCAGAACCCACTCCTCCAAAAATAATTTCCGCAAAATCAATTAACCATAAGGGAATTAATCCCCCTATTGGTAAAAAAGAATCCAACATGGAATTTACCGATCCATTGCCCGTTGCGGTCGCTGCTGCCGCCCAAATAGCCGAATTGGCCGACCCAAATCGCGTTTCTTTGCCCTCTAGATTGCCACCGTGTAATGAGATAACATTTTCTCCGAATGTTTTTAACAGAGGATTTGTGTTTTCTTCTACTATCACGGTAATGAATAACAAAGGAATAAAAATCAATAACATGGTGCCTAATATTGCCCATCCTTGGCGCGTTTTTTTAACCATTACACCATAGGTATAACAAAGTGCTGCCGGGATCATTAAAATAGCCACCAATTCTAAAAAATTTGAAAAAGGTGTTGGATTTTCAAAAGGATGTGCCGAATTGGTATTAAAAAATCCACCGCCATTCGTCCCTAATTGTTTAATCGCCACTTGCGATGCCACAGGCCCCATCGGAATCGTTTGAACAGTTTGTGTTGTTTTTTCACTCTTATTTTTTTGAATAGACGAAACTGTTTGATAAGGCTTTATATTTTGTATCACGCCTTGTGAAATTAATAATAACGCGAATACAAAAGACAGTGGCAATAAGATATAAAGCGTTCCACGAACCATATCAACCCAAAAATTACCTAATCCTGTCGATTCCCGTCGTTGAAGACCACGCGTAAAAGCCATTAAAACCGACATTGATGTTGCTGCCGAAAGAAAATTTTGAACGGTTAAAGCCGACATTTGGGTAAAATAACTTAAGGTGCTTTCTCCACTATAGGCTTGCCAATCTGTATTGGTGACAAAGCTAATCGCTGTATTAAAAGCCAAATCGGGTGCGACCCCAGCAAATCCTTCTGGATTAAAGGGTAAAAAAATCTGACATCGTTGAATAATATAAACAATCACTATTCCCAAAAAATTAAAAATCAATAAGGAAACGAGATACGCTCGCCAATTCATTTCTTGATGAGATTGAATTCCGCATAATCCATAGATGCTTTCTTCTATTCGCCTAAATGGCGTGAATACACTCAGCTTACCTTCATAAACATAGGCCATATAGAAACCCAGCGGTTTTACCAATAGTAAAACAACTGTTAAGAAAAGAATGATTTGCAATAATCCATTTGCAGACATGCTTTTGCCAATCCCTTTGCTAATTCCTTTTTAAAAAATTTCTGGTTTAAATAATGCAATCAAGAGATAAACCAATAGGCCAAACACAACGATCCCAGAAATAAGGTACAACGCGTTCACGAGGGATCACTGAATAGAAAATCGAATGCCCAGATCATGCCTAGCGAAAGCATAAAAAAAAGGCCAATTGTGCCAAGATAGAGTAGATCGAGCATGATCTCAGTATGGAAGAGGAGTCTTAAGGGGTCAAATACCCTCACCGGGGCGTAGCTACCTATCCCCTCCCTCGCTTTGTGCGCGGGAGGGTTTGGGTGGGGGGATTAAGTCGCCCCAATCGGTTTTGCATCGGAAACAGAAGAAGTCGCCGTTCCAGCCAAAATAGCTTCGGCTTCTTCGCCTGCTTCTTGCAGTTTTGCTTGATAGAGTTTGCTAAGCGAGGTCACAGAGAAGATCCAAGCCGCAATCACAACACCCACAAAGAACAATAACACGGGCAAATTATCGGCAATCGCACCAAACATCAGCACAATTTGTAAAATAACACCACCGCCTGATTTACCCAAACGACCCCCAACCACATCGATAGCCGCTTTACCCTTCACTTTAGATTCCTGATCTAACGGGATATAGGCCATTTCCTTGGTGGGATCAAACAGTGCATACTTAGTTGCTTTACTTAAAATATTTTGACTTGCACCGACGAGTACTGCAATCCAAAGCGGCGTATACACAAATACCCCTTCAAAATCGTTCTTGTACATAATAAAGGCAAAAAAGATGGCTCCCGTGATTAAAATCATCACCGGCGTTGAAAGGGCTGCAACCAACCAACCCAATCGACGAATCACATTACTACCAATAGTCACTAAGAACAAAGTCGCAAAACCAGTGGTCATCGAGAAATACCCCATAAAGGTATTGTAATCATTCTCGTTGGTAAATTGCGCCCCTAGCTGAGCCTTCCAAACCACTTCAATTAAGTTAATCGAAATGCCGTAGCCCAAAACCATCAACGTAATGCACCCTAAATACTTAGAACGGCTGAGTAATAAAAAGCTCTCTTTTAAACCCAATTTTAATTTGGATTTTTTAGGCGCTCTATCGGCAGGGTTATACAAACGTGGATCGGTTAGCACATTGCTATTCATCCAACGATACGTCAAAATAATAATCACGCAGCCAACGGTAATAGCCCCCATTAACCAATGTAATGTTTGTCCCCAAGCATCGACGCCCGCAGGAACAGAGCTTCGAATATTGGAGAAATAAATAATGGTTAACCCAGAAGCAACCAATGCTAAATTACCCAATTGACCAAACCCAGAGTAGAAACGTTTTGCTTCCGCTGAACGGGTAATTTGATTTGCAAATTGCCAGAACAAAAGCGAAATTCCCATGCTTCCCCAAAGTTCCGACAAAATATAAAACAAGGCATAAGGCCATACCCGGAAAACTTCTACCAATCTAAGCATGGTGTCATGCATACGAACGGGTAAAGAAGAATTAACAAAGGCTTCCAACATATTTGCTGTCTCTGTTGGGCTTATCAATTCTATGTTTGGATAGATAAGAAAGCCAAAAGTTGAAAAGAACAGTAAAAATGGTGCAATCACTGCATAAAACAACGCTTCTGGCTTTAAGATATTACTTAACTTGGCATAGACCAACACAAAGAGAATGGACGTTGGCAGTGTGCCCCAGAATTTTAAGAAAGGCAGCGCCTCTGCACCAGCAGCTGTCACAATCAAGGTATCTTTTGTATCGCGCATAATGGTGTAGTTAAATAAGAAACAAAACATCATTAACACCATTGGTAAAAATTTCTTTAATTCGTGATGATGGATAGGCCAAAATATTTTTCTTAAACCAGCAAATTCCGGCTCTACACCATTGCTATTCATCTTCGAGTTACCTGCGTTACCCATATAAACCATCTCCCGAACTTTTATTTAAAAGTTAAATTAAAAACCCAATACCTATTTCTTCGAAGCGGTATTTTATAAGGGATATTTTAAAATAACAAGGGGAATATTTTGACCTATATCTAATCTTTGGCGACTAGCCAATATAATCGTTCGCGCGCGCGTGTTGCGGCCACATATTGTAATCGAACGCTTTCATAGCGCGCCCGATGGGCTTCTTGTTTTCTTAAATAATCGTATAATTTATCATCTTTGGCTGCTGCCAAATCACTTGCTGAATGAAGCGACCCTAAAATAAGATAGTTTCCCTTTCTCGTGAGTCCTTCTTCCCATAACAACAGTCGTTTGGATTCCGATATAGTTTTTATACTAACTCATGGTACAAACA
>Ga0206950_1142_pt1 | contig 15355 bp, 13 predicted proteins | sample Alteio_BWOrgHeat_41_FD_152954 | JGI IMG/M metagenome (GOLD analysis project Ga0206950, IMG submission 152954) | Enriched cells from forest soil in Barre Woods Harvard Forest LTER site, Petersham, Massachusetts, United States -... | ecosystem: Environmental > Terrestrial > Soil > Temperate forest >... | reverse complement strand
CGTTCCATAAAAATATAGGTGGGCTTTTGGGTCTCCAATTGATTGATGACATTTTCAAACTGGGGATAACTAAAAAGCTCGGTCACCATAAAATTACGGGCCTTCAAGGGGCAGGAATTGAGCAAGGGAAAATAATAAAAAAATGGCCTGCGGTCTGCCCTTTGCAAAAGCAGCAGTTCAAAACTACTTAAGACAGCCGCTTTTCCGTCAGGGGGTGTCAAGCGTTTGATCAAGGCCGCATCTTCGGGCCAGGAGGTCTCCTTAGTAAAATACGTTTTCAAATCTTCATCGCCGGCAAAATCCTTTTCATATCTAAAGCCTTCGTCCTTCTCACCCAAGGAATTGACCGGCAATTTATAGACTTCGGGAAAATCAGCCAGGAATTGATGAAAATAAGGCAACTGACGGGGCCCCACGCGAAAGGACGTGCGGCTGTCCGTTATGGGATTCCTGGAGAAGCTTAATAAATTCGGATACCCGGTAAACAAACGGTCTGTCATAAGGCAATAAAGCGCTGCAAGCACCAGCCCCCAGGCCACGCGCCTGCGCCAGAATAAAGGGGTCTTGATACTCGCTTCCCCTATCCAATAAAAAAATAAAAAAATCCCCGGTAACCCCATGGTAAACCATTGGGTGGCCATCACCATGTAATACGCGTGCATGCCCAACCCATAAAACGCCAAGAGCCCGGCAAAAACATCGCGCCCGCGCGCTTGGCCCGTGGCGACCATACCTGACGCGTATAAAAAAGTCGCTAAATAAAACACCGGATAAAGCAGGCCGCCGATGCCAATGGCATAATCATGCCGTATCAGCGGCGAGGTCAGAAGGCCTGAAAATGTGCCGCGGATAAAATAGCTGTTATACTCAAGCAGGTTTTTCCAGAATGTTCCTTCAAAAAAGTGCCCCCCCACCGACAAGTAAAACCACAGGCAGGCCCATAGGAAAACACTCGCCAGCACCAGGGCATGGTTCCGCCACTGTAGCCGGTCATTCCCGCCACCCAGGCAGGGCATAAAGGCCGATGCAAGGGCATAGAGGGAAAACACCAGGAACATGGTTATGCCCGTCGTCAATACATGATACAGGCCTAATGAAACAAAAAAAGCGCCGGCGATTAAAAAAATCAAGCGGCGCTTTTGGATATGCATCCACAACATCCAGAAAACTGCCGCGTCAAAACAAAAACGAAAAACAGACGCCATCACCGGTGCCCAGATAAAAGGTTCAATGGTCAAATTAAACATCTGCATGCGCATGGCGCAAATAATGGCGGCGAAAGCAAGAAGGTTTGATGCCAAAAAACGCCTGAGCAATAAAAACCAGGCCATAAAATAAATGATCCCCACCCACATCAGAATGCCGAGCATTTTTGAATATTCAAAACCGCCCATCAAGTTGATGATTTTAGCGGACATCACGGAGGCGCCGAAACCATAGGTGGTGATCACATCAATGCCGGGAATGGCCCCATGGGCAATTGCATACACGGCCCCGAACAAGCACACGTCCCAATTATGAAAATACTCGCCCATGTATACCATGGCAACAACCGCCTGCAGGTCAGGCATATAAATCACTAAAAAAATAAAGAAACACCCTAAGACGATCAGCACCCATCCAGGCACTTTCAAGGAGGCGTAATAATTCTTTAAAAATTTTATCCCCGCGATAAATTCCGGCCAAAACACAGACGCTGCTGCCCCCGCGGCAAATGCCCCCCAGAAAACCGGCCAGGCCCAGACCGGCTCTCCCATGGCCACGATCTCATAAGCGGCGTGAAGCATTAAAAAAACCACGAGGGCATGGACCATCAAAAATGGCCTTAAATCCCAATTTTGTTTTTGGTTAAACTTATGCCTGAAGGCAAGGAGAGCTGCGGCAATCACCGATCCAAACACTATCAATGAAGCATAAAAGAATAAATTCCGCTGAGAGTGAAAATTACGTTGCGTGGAGAGCACCAGGGAATGGACAAAAGCAGTATCCACGGCAATGGGGACATGATTCAACAGGACAATGGTCACCAACAATAGCTCAATAGCCAGCACCGTCGCTGTTAATGCAATGACTATCATGGGTGCTGGTCTCACCATTTAAAACACACGCCCTTGCGGGCGCACTGGGCGCACATCGCGTTTCCGGCCCGGCCATGTTTATTCATGCCCTGGCGCATGGCTTGGGCGGCCTTTCCCTGCCAAACCGCTTTCAGGTCGGTGGTGCCGTTTTTAAGGTTTTCATAGGGCTTGGCACCACTCCAGACAACCGCTTCGCAACAAGGTAGGACATCACCGTTAAAATTGACTTGCAGGACCTTCCATAATAGATCACAGGAGATCTTTAAGGGCAAATCGAGCCCTGCCGTCAAAGAAGCTTCTTTCTTTTCCAATCCCCCATAAGGATTGCCAGGGCGTATGCTCAAAAGCAGGCCCCATTCTTTACAAAATTTCCTAACCAAAGGCAGTTGGTGCCGGTTGTAATTATAAAGGATAAAATCAATCAGGATCACCGTGCCGTACCCGCCTTCTTTATTCATACGCGCCAGCATGCGGATATTTTCTTTCAAATGTTCAACTTCTCCGTAACGGATTTGGATGCTGTAGACCTCCTGGGTCCATCCACCGAGTTGGATCTTTATAAAATCAAGCCCGGCCTCTAAAAGCCCTTTTGCGTTTTCCTCAGTAAATAAAAGGCCATTGCTGGCAATCATGGTGGCCAGCCGGCGGTCTGTCGCGTATTGGACTACTTTGACAAGGTCTTTGTATAAAAGAGGCTCCCCATTGGTGTAAAGGACCGCGATCAGGGCATCCTTGCCCAATTGATTGATGATCCCGGTCGCGGTTTCAAAGGGCATTTTGCCCTTACTGATAACACCGCTGCCCTTTGCATTTAGGTCATGGATATTCCCCTTTTTGTCCCGGCAGAACAGACACCCCGCGTTGCATTCATTCCATAATTCCATGCTTAATATATAGGGAGAAGGAGAGCCTTCTTTAATTTTGAAAAAGTAAGCCAGGTCGCATAAGATGATGTTACCTAATTTGCGAAAGGAAAGTTTGCCCTTGGTCAGGGCCCGTAAAAAAATGCGGAATTGTTCATAATAATAACGGTTGCGCTCTTTTTTAACGGCAATGGCCTTGCCTGTCCTTGCTTGGGGCTTATTGTCAATCGTTTCTATCGGGGACATGGGTTTTCCTGATTTTAGACGGGATTAATCTTAAATAAAATCAATGACTTATGTTTTTTATAAAAAATAATATACCACAAATAAAAAAGAAATGAATTATTTCTTGTGTCCCTTGATCGTCATGTGTTATATTGTTTCCGGTTGAAATTTTCTATGAATATTTTATACATTGTTGATACCTTTTCAATCATTGAACCCATGGGCACGCTGCAGCTTTCAGCGATCATGAAAGCCCGGGGCCATCAAAGTTTCATTTGCGCCATTGATGACGGCAACGCTTTAAACCGGATTGCAGAGTGGCGTATTGATGCCATTGCCTGTTCCTTCATGTCCACCGAGGCCGGCGGGTTTAACGCCCTGGTCCGTGAGATCCGCCAATACTACCCTTCCATCCCCATCATCGCCGGCGGCCCGCACCCCACGTATTATCCGCAGATCGTTGATTCTTGGGGCCTGGATGCCATTGTTGTCGGTGAAGGCGACCATGTGATCGCTGAGTTGATGGAAAATCTGTATTCCGGCAAAGACATTTCCCATCTGATGAACGTCCATACCAAGCAATTTAAAAATCAACAGGGCAATTTAGTAGAAGACTTAGACACCCTGCCATTCTCCGACCGCGAATTGCTTAAAGAATTAGCCCCGTTTAAATATATCCCCATGAAATCTTTTTTCGCCACCCGCGGATGCCCTTACAGCTGTTCCTATTGCTTTAACAGCGCTTTTAATAAAATGCATAAAAACAAAGGCGAGGTCTTACGCCGGCGGTCGGTCGAGAATTTGATCCAGGAGCTCGAAGAGGTCAAAAGCAATACCCCGATGGATTTTGTCCGTTTTGGGGATGATACCTTTGTGATGAAATACGATGCCTGGGTGGAAGAATTTTGCGATAAATACCCTAAACGGGTAGGTATTCCGTTTTATTTTTTGATCCACCCCAACCTGGCCAGTGAAATTTTGATCAGCAGTTTAAAAAAAGCCGGGTGCCATTCGATCATGCTGGGGATTGAATCAGGAAACGAGCATGTCCGCCGCAAGGTGCTTGACCGTTATGTGGCGGATGCCACCATCAAAAAAGCTTTCGACCTTTACCGCAAATACGATATCAAGGTCTTTAGCAATACCATTTTAGGCCTGCCGGAAACGACACTCAAAGAAGATTTGGAATCGCTTAATTTCACCCTGGACTGCAGGCCGTTTTATTCAGGCTTCACGGTATTTACGCCTTTTCCGGGGACGGTCTTGGGTGAATACTCCAAGCAAAAAGGCTATGTCAAAGGCTCTGATGATTTTGCCGAAAGTTTTCCCATCAGCATGCAGTCAGGATCCATGCTTAACACCGTCACTGACCGTCAAAGGGACATCCACCGCAATATCCTGGTGTTGGCCCCTATTGCTAATTTATTCCCCTGGCTGCGCAAGCTCGTTGTAGAAAAGCTGATTTACATGAAACCTAACTGGTTTTTTGATTTTACCGGCTTCCTGGCGCGTAATTATTGCAATATGAACATCTTCCCTTTTGGCAAATCGTTATACACCTTTGTGCAAATTTTCAATAAGGTCGTGCGTATCGACAAGAAGAATTACGCCACCCAAAAGAAGGTCCTTCCTGCCAAGTTGCCTGTTTTAGAAACTGTAAAAGTATAACTCTTCCCCACACCCATAATAATCAATTGACTCCTGGAAAAATTTATTTATAATGCTTTTCATGTTGGCCCTCATTATCATTGTTTTAGGTATTCTCTCGCGTCTCGTCGTGCACACCCCTAATTTTTCGCCGGTGTTAAGCCTGGCTTTTTTAGCTGGGATGTATCTCAAAGGCCGCCAGGCAGTTCTACTGCCTTTGGCATTGATGGTCATCAGTGATTTCATCATCGGTTTTTACCCTTTAATGGTTTTAACATGGGCCAGCATTGTGTTGATCAGTGTTTTAGGGCTTTGGCTCAAAGAGAAAAAAAGTTTGGGTGTTGTCTTAGGCGGTAGCCTTGCCTCAGCTTTAATTTTCTTCATCGTGTCCAATTTTGGCGCCTGGCTGACCTTATACCCGCATACGATTGATGGCTTGAGGCAATGTTATATTTTAGCCATTCCGTTTTTTAGAAGCTCCCTTATGAGCACCTTGGTCTTTAGTGTGGTCTTTTATGCCGGGTACACATGGGTATTAAAACGCAGCCAAGGCACGGTTTTGGCGCGATTAGTTTAAAATTTTAGTGTTTTCAAAAAACATACCTGTCAGGGAAATCTCGTGTGATTCGAGAACAGTCCCGCTACGGTGACTCCTGTTAAGGGAGAAGTCCGAAGGCCTGAGGGGTATTTAAAAGCTGATGACCTGCGTGAGAACAGGATTTGAGGCGCATATATTGAGTCGTGTCGGGAACACCTCAATCATTTAATAATGATTGAGGTTTTTTATTTTTAAGGAGAAAGAAATGAGAATACTTGGTTTGATTTTTGCCTTAAGCCTGTCCTTGATGAATTTAGCTCACGCCGATATTGCGTCTGATTTAGAGCCCATTGTTGTAGAAGCTTCACGCAGCAATGATACCGTTGGCCAAATGAATAAAGATGTAAACATCATTACTTCGGAGGATATTGCCAACGCACCGGCGAAGAGCTTGCCGGAGTTGTTGAGCACAGTGCCTGGCGTTGATTCAAGGATCAACAGCAACATTAAAGACCAGCAGGTTGATATGGGGCAATTTGGAGAGTCGAGCGGATCAAATGTGGTCGTATTGCTTGATGGACGGCGTTTGAATAAACCTGACAGCAGCACCCCGGATTTGTCTTTGATTAATTTAAATTCCGTTGACCATATTGAAGTCATCCAAGGGGCCAGCACCGTGCTTTACGGAGACAATGCCACCGGCGGGGTCATTAATATCATCACCAAAAAAGGCCTTGAAAACACCAGGCCATCAGTCACCTTAAGCAGTGAAACCGGCTCTTATAAAACCAATAAAGAAGGCATCGATTTAAGCGGCGGGCTTCCCAAATTAGCTTATCAATTTGATTACGACCGTCAACAAAGCAATAATTACCGCACAGAGGATAATTATTGGGCCAATGATTTTGACACACGTTTAAGCTATGACCCCACGGATATCTTTGGTGTTGATTTTTCGCAAGGGTACCACTTAGACCGTTACCGTCAGCCAGGCGGAATAAATATTAATACTATTGATTCAGGGGGCCCAAGGGGCGTGAACCAAAGTAGCATTTCATTTGGTTCGACTTCTGATTCTCATTTTGATGTCACACCGCATGTAAAATTTGACGCAGGCACAAGCCTTGTCGATCTTTCATTGCTCACCTCAGCCAGAAAGAGCGTTACCAATATCACCTACCCGTATTTTTCGCCGCTTGAAACGCTAAACACCGAAACGGAATCCTATGAATTCCAACCAAAACTCATCCTGTCAACGCCTTTAACAGACCGTTTAAACAATAAATTAACCACCGGCTACGACTATATTTATTATACGGAAAAACGGCGCATTTATTCTACCGGTAATCCTCTGGACTTAGTTTTTGCCAATGAAGCTTCACAAGGCGTTTATTTGTTAGATGAGATGGTCCTGGATGAACATTGGCTGCTCAATACCGGAGTCCGGGGCGCGTGGGCCAATTATGTTTTTAACCAAACCCAACAAACACCTGCAAAATTCCATCGTTCAACGACAACCGAAGGATATGAAGGTGGCTTGGGCTATAAGTATAATCCTGATTCAAAAATATTTATCGATTATACCCGTTCTTATAGATTGCCAAATCTGGATGAATTTTTTCAGAGCCCTTACCAAACAAATGGGGTGGACCATCCCGCGCTCATAAACCCTGGATTGACTTATCAAGTGGGAAACCAGTACCAATTGGGAATCAAAGACCATAGCTTTAAAGGCATTAACTTAGGGATTTCGGCCACCGAGGTCCAATATAAAAAAGAGATTTACGATGATCCCGCTATATTCTCCAATGCCAATTATGACGGTAAAACCAGGCATTATAGCCAAGAAGCAGACGCTTCCATTGAATTGTTTAACAATAAAATCGAGCCATTTGTCAACGTGACCTTCCAACAAACGGAATTTATCAAAGGACAGTTTTCAGGAAAAGAACTTCCGGATGTGCCCAACCAAATAGCCCACGCGGGGATAACCTTTCGACCGCTGGAGCGCTTAAGCACGAGCATTTCAACGGATTTTGTGGGAAAACGTTACGGATTAGGGGATGAAGCCAATATCTATCCTAAGGTGAAACGATACAATACTGTTAATTGGAGCGCCAAATATGGATATAAAAATATAGAAGTGTGGGTCAGTTTAAATAATATATTCAGCACCCATTATTTTGTTTACGGTTCCAGCTTTGACGCGGCCAATAACGATGAAGTTTATTACCCGGCACCTACCCGCAATGTGGAGGCGGGCGTAAAAGTGAAGTTCTAAATAGGGGACAGCGCCCTATTGTCGAAAACAATAGGGCGCTGTCCCCTATTTAGGGCGCTGTCCCCAGATCGTAATACCAAAAGGCGGTGTCCGCGGTTTTGCAGCAGGTGCAGTTTTTATCATCGTCTGGGTTTTGGGGCTTGGCATAGGTACGCCTGACTTTTTCTCCGATAGTGAAGCTTACCGGAGAGGCGAATATAGGCCCGTCGAAGACAAAGGAGTGGAACTCTCCGTTCTCGCCGCAGGGATCGACATTAGCCGGCAAATCTGCCAATAATGAATTGTCGATCATACGGCCACAGTAGGAAGCATCCAAATGGCTCTCGTCGGTGCAAACCAGGATGGATTTGAAGCCTAAATCTATAAACTCGCGGACAAGTTCCGCCGTAGGCCTTTTCCATATAGGGAATACGCCTTTAAGCCCTACTTCAGCCAGCCTCTCTTCACGGTATTTCCTCAAATCTTCCAAGAAAATATCTCCGAAGATAGAATACTCTATCCCCTCATCCTTAAATGCCTTGAGCATTTTGGCCATGGCAGCATCATACGCCTCCATCGTCGGCATACTTGGCATATAGATTATCTTTAAAGGTATCCCTATAAGTTCAGCCTGGCGCTTTAACAAGGACACCCGCACCCCGTGCATGGATATTCGTTCGAACTCCTGACTGCAGGAAGTCACCAAATACTTGATAGCGTATTGTTTGTCCTTCAGCACATGGTAAAGCGCCAAGGATGAATCCTTGCCGCCGCTCCAATTAAAGATCGCTTTATTATTGTTCATTCCTGGACGTAGCTTTCTTTTCCTAAAAGGGCAAATTCACACTTTTTAAGTTCCTTGCCCAGATACGCGGCATGGTCTTTTCTGCTAAACCATTTAAGCTGATGTTTCTTCTCATATTCAAATATAGTGTAATAAAGGTCCTGGGCCTTGCGGCCGCGAAAAACCTTTATGATGGTATGCTTTTTGTCGCAGAGGGCCACTTCCATCAAGGAATGTTCAGGATCACAGCGGATAAGGACATAGACACCGGTGGGATCACGGTGAAAATCTTTGATGGGGTCATACACCGGGCAGTCGATGATTTCCAATTCAGGAGATATCGACTGCTTGTGCCAAACGTAAGGCCGGCTTTTAGGACTGGAATCCATACGTTGAACTCACAATATAGCTGGGACGCATTTTAGTTTGCTCATGGACGGAATTTAAATATAACCCTATCATGCCTAAGCAAAATAACTGCACTCCCCCGATAAAAAGGATCACCACCATCAAGGCTGTCCAGCCTGGAACGGCTTGCCCGGAGAATTTCTCATAAAAGGCGTGCAGGACAATGATAAAATCCCCTACAATCGCGCATAAACCGCAATAGGACGCGATTTGCAAAGGGACGGATGAAAAATTAACAATGGCCGCGTTTAAAAAATTACTGATCACTTTCTCACCCAACACAAAAAATTTGCTTTTCCCCGCGAAACGGGCTTCGCGGTTGTAGGGAATAAAACTTTGCTTAAAACCCACCCAGGCAATGATCCCGCGCATAAAAGGTTTATTCTCTTTAAAACACAGGACATGGTCAACAGCCCGGCGGGAAAGGAGTTTAAAATCACCGGCCTGGGCCGGGATGGACACATTGGAATACCGGTTAAGGATGCCGTAACCGATTTTTGTGATAAACAATTTAAATTTTGATTCGCCTTGGCGGCTAATCCGCACGGTGTGGACCACTTCAAGCTCGATATCACTAAGATAGGCCTCCAGCATTTTGATGATAAGCTCCGGCGGGTCCTGCAGGTCCGCGTCCATATAAACAATGGCGTCTCCCTGGGCATGGGCCAATCCCGCCATCACACAGGGGGCGACACCGAAGGTGCGCGACATATTGACAATGCCTATGTCTTTTTTCCCGGCGGCCAATTCCAATAAAAGGGCCAAAGAATTATCACTGGAAGCATCGTTCACAAAAACCATTTGATACCCCTTGATCAGTTTTTTTTGGATTGCTTCGCTCATGACCGCGCGCATACGTCCGACGAGTTCCCGGAGGACATCGGCCTCATTGCGGAAAGAAAAAACAATCGATAAAAAAACAGGGGGCTTTTTTTCCATGGCTCCAATCAACAGGACGCTTTTTCCTTGATAAACCCTAAGATCTTTTTAAATATTTGGGGGGTTGTCAAACCCGCTTCCCGGCGCAAATATTCATGGCTCCCGGTTTTGTGGATGGTCAAATCCGGGCAGGCGATCACGCGCAATTTCTCAAGCTTTAAGCCCCGTTGATTGGCCAATTCCATGACAGCACTGCCAAAACCGCCGGCCAGATTATGCTCCTCGATGGTGAAAACAAATTCACACTGATTAAAGCTATCCATGATTTGGGCATGGTCTAAGGGTTTGACGCTTGGAAAACTCAACAAACGCACAGTCAATCCTTCCTTGGATAATAAGGACGCCACGGCATTGGCTTGGGGTAATAATAAACCGTTGACTAACAGAGCGATATCATGGCCGTCTTGCAATTGAATGGCCTGCCCCCAAGCGGTCTGAAGCGCTTGCTGATGTACGCAGGGCTCTCCCGCGCGCCCCAAGCGGATATAAACCGGCCCTTGATGGCGATAGGCTGCTTCAATCGCCCACCTGGCCTCATGCGGATCACCCGGGCAAATGACCGACATCTCCGGCAAAACACGCATCAGGGCCACATCATTTAAAGCATGATGGGTGGGGCCATTAGGTCCATAACTAAGGCCCCCTCCGACGCCCACTAATTTCACATTCGCGTTATTAAAACAAATATCATTACGGATATGTTCAAAGGGCCGCATGGTCAAAAAACTGACGATGGAATAAGCAAACGGTATCTTCCCCTCAAGCGCCAGCCCCGCGGCCAGGCCGATCATATTGCTTTCAGCCACACCGACGTTTAAAAAACGGGGAGCAAAACTTTTTCTAAAATCATCGAATACTTTAAACCCTAAGTCCCCTGTTAAAAGCAAAACGCGCGGGTCTTTTTGGGCCAAGGCCTGCAAGGATTGGATAAAAGCCTGCCTCATTTAGACCCCAATTCCGTCAAAGCCTGATTGACCTGTTCTTGGGAAGGGATTTGATAATGCCACAACAATTCATTTTCCATAAACGAAACACCTTTGCCTAAACAGGTGCGGGCGATCAGCACCTTAGGCTTGCCGTTGGGCGCATTCATTTTTTGAATAGCATCCAAAAGGCCTTGCGCATCATGCCCGTTAACCTCAAAGGTTTCCCATCCGAAAGCGTCCCATTTGTCCTTGAGCGGTTCCAAAGCATTAATGGCGCGTGAATTGCCCAAGGCCTGCATATGATTATCGTCAATAATGGCCATAAGATTATCCAGCTTGGCCTGCGCGGCATACATGGCTGCTTCCCATATTGAACCCTCATTACATTCCCCATCGCTTAAAAGCACAAATACTTTTCCCGGAGTTTGGTCCATGGCACGGGCCAGGGCCATGCCGCTGGCTATCGACAAACCATGCCCCAAAGACCCGGTGGTGACCTCAATGCCCGGCACAGAGCCGCGATGGGGATGCTCGCCTAAAACACTGCCATCCACGGCGTATTCCTTCAGGCGTTGGACGGGAAAAAAGCCCCGTAAAGCCAGGGCCGCGTACCAGGCCATGACCCCGTGCCCTTTGCTTAAAATAAACCGGTCGCCCTGACGAAGCCCCAGAGGATCAATGTCCATGACATGGAAATACAACACGGCCAGGATCTCCGCGCAGGAAAGGGCCGAGCCCACATGGCTGGTTTGACCCTCAAAGGCCATCTGGACCACCTGCCTGCGGATGGCAGTAGCTGAAGTTTGGAGTTTTAAAATAAGATCGACAGGTGCCATAAAAGTGCCCCCATTATAGTTAAAAAATTACTTAATATCAAATAATGAAATTTTTGGTATAATAACCTTCAAGTCTAATCCAGGATATAATCACGCATGCAGACCATTGAATCTTTGGGACCTTCCCCCTCGACAATTGCGCCGCAAAAGAAAAAAATCGAAAATTTTTCCTGGAACCGCTACTATCACCTGATGCGTTCCATGACCTCCGGACAATTTACTTATTTAATTTTCTTTGTCACCGCCCAATGCAATGCCCGCTGCCGCATGTGTTTTTACTGGAAAGAAATCGACGAATTCAAAGAGCGCGGCCTTTTGTCCATCAAGGAAATCGAACGCATCACCAAAGGTTTCAAAAACCTGGCCTATATCAGCCTGGCCGGGGGCGAGCCCACCCTGCGCGATGACTTGGATGAGATCATCCATTTGTTTTATAAAAACAGCGGCACACGCTATGCCAATTTTACCACCAACGGGCTCTTGCCGGACAAGACCGTTGAGATCGCGGCGGCTGCTTTAAAAAAATGCCCTGATATCCTGCTTAAAATCAACCTGTCCATCGACCATATCGGGGACAAGCACGACTATATCCGCGACGTGCCGGGTAATTTCAAAAAGATGACGCAAACCCTGACTAAGCTCAATGCGCTTAAGAAAAAGCACAGCAATCTGGTCTTGGTCATCTCCTCGGTGCTCAACTCTTATAATAAAGATGACATGAAAGAGATCATTGACTATGTCAAAGATGAACTGGGGCCTGACGCGCACAGCATCGGCCTGGCTCGCGGTAACGCCCGCGAAGTAGCCACCAAGGACGTGTCCATACCGGAATACCAGGAAGTGATGCAATATTTGTACAAACGCAATAACTCTAAAAAAGGCCTGATGCAGGTCTTGCTCAACATGATGATGGAAATCAACAGCCAGTTTTTAGCGACCAAGAAAATGGTCATCCCCTGTGTGGCGGGCAAACGCATCCTCACCATCACCGACGATGGGTTGGTGGTCCCTTGCGAGATGCTCAAGCAATTGCAACCGGACAAGGATTTTGTCATGGGGGACATCCGTAAGCACAACTACGACATCAATTCCATCCTCAAGACCGAAAAATACAAACAGATCGTCGAGCATATCCGAAAGACCCATTGCGCCTGTACCTTTGAATGCGCCACACTCTGGAACATCACCCTTAATCCCCGTCTCTACCCGAAAATCCTTAGCCGCTTGTTTTCATGAACATGCCTAAAATATCGGTGATTGTCCCTTGTCATAATGCCGCGAGCACCATCCGTGCCTGCGTGCAAAGCATCCTGGCTTCTTCCTACCCTGATTTTGAATGCATTGTGGTTGATGATGCAAGCCTTGACGGGTCAGTTGAATCCCTTAAAGGTTTAAATTGCCGCCTCATCCGCCTGCCGGCCAATGCCGGGCCCGGGGCATCCCGTAATGCAGGCGCCCGGGAGGCCCGCGGTGAAATCCTGGCCTTTACCGACGCGGATTGCCGTGTGCCGCCGCAATGGTTAAGCCGCATCCGCGAGGCCCTGGACGACTCAACGGGTGCCGTCAGTGCCGGCTATAATCAACCGCTTAACCGCGAGCCCCTGGCCCTTTTCCAATTTTATGACACCCTTTTTCGCCAGCGCAATACGCCTGAATTGATCGAAACCTGCATCAGTGCCAATCTTGGCCTTACTAAAAAAGTTTTTGAAGAAGTCGGTGGTTTTCTGCCGCAATACTACGGGGAAGACACTTCCTTGGGACTGGCCATCAGCCGGAAGTATACAATTAAATGGGACAGAAATAACGGGGTGGCCCATTATTTTAATGCGGGCCTTAGAAAATTTTTCATCAAGCATCTGCGATGGACCATGGGTCTGGTGCCTATCGCCTGTGCCAATCGCAATATGCCCTCTAAGAAAACCACCTGGTCATTTCCTGAAATCGCCAGGAATTTGATTTTTTTGGCAGGATTTTATATCAGTGTTTTACTTTTTTGCTTCCTACCCTTTGGCGGCATGGCGGCACTCCTGCTATTGGCCGCCTACATTCTTAATAACAGCGTGTTTTTTTATTTTGTTGCCCGCCGGGAAAACTACAAAACGGCCCTAAAGCTATTGCTCTTTATGCCGGTCCGGGACAGTGCCTGGCTCTGCGGGCTCTCCTTGGGCACCCTTAAAATTATCTTCCGCCGATCCACTTCTTGAGCACACCGGCAATGGCATCAAAAATAAAGAAAAAATTCTGTTTATGGCCCGCCCGGTACCGGCCATCCTTTTCGATGATATCGCCTGACCCTATCAAGCGCTGCAAACGCAAGTTCACAATTGTTTCATCGTTGTAAGAGCCTAAAAGTTCATCCAGAGAAATACCCTTTTGCCCTCCCCGGGCAATTTCACGCACCAGCCGCATGCGCATCGAGGTTTCATAGGGCCCAAAAACGCAAAGCACATACACCAGGCACAATAATCCCTCGATCAGCAAGGCCAAAATTCCCGCCCACACCCATTCCTGCCAACCGGCATCAGCGGCCTTCAAAACATAAAGGACAGCCATCAAGACAAGCGGTAGGCCCATCATGGCCATCACGCAGCCGAGCAAAGATTTCAACAATTGCTCAGGACGGACCCAACGGAAAGTGATCCCATGGACCAGGAAAAACACCAGGAATGAAAAAATCCCCACCCCCAAGGTCAAGATATCAATGCCCATCAATCTCTACCCCCCCCGATTCCGGCCAAGGACAAGCTGCATAAAATCTAAAGTCGCGGCGATTTTTCGACCCTCGCTCGTCAGGACATAACGGCCCTCGATTAGCTCAACACACCCGCTCATGCATAAATCATTTAAACGTGTCGTGATAAATCCTTCCTTTTGCACGGAAGCCAAAATATCCGCGCGTGATGATTCACCTTGCCGGGAAATAGTTTGAAGTATTTTCTTAGAAGGGCTCGTCAATTGGGTCAGCACGTAAAAACACAGGTAAACAGGGGCCAATAAAATATAAATGATCCCAGCACTAAATTGAAAAGGCATGCCCCAAAAAGAATGGACCCCGAGCCACCTTGCGTGGGCTATGCATAAAGCGGACCCTGCGTAAATAAACAGAAAAAAAATGGCCCTAAGCACAAAAGCCTTCGCGTGCAGGCCAGGCCCAGGCATCTTACGGCAAAATAATATATGGGCCATGACAGAGGCCATGAACAAAGCACAGGCCAAGGCAATATACAACATATTAAGCTTCCCCCTTTACAGTGCGCGTTGAGGGACCAAGGCCAGGGAATTTATCCATCGGCACACAAAACACATTGCGCGTCACTTTTTGGCGTGTATAAAAGTCCCTTTCCTGCTCCTCATCAAAAGTCAAAAACGCGTCGCTGGCATGCGCGTAGGTCAAAAGCTTATACGAGCACTTATCAAAATAATCTTTAAACAAAGGATAAAGCTCCGGGTTATACTCGATCAGGACGACCGGCCGGCAGCGTCCAATCGTTGCGGTCAATCCCCGCAGCACTTCGTAATCAAACCCTTCCGTGTCTATCTTGATAATGTCCGGATTTAAATTCAATTCATCCAAAGGCACAATCTCCACCGTGTGTTCAACGATCACAATATTCTTATCCCCCACAGAGATATGCTGCTCGTTCATCGTGCGCAGGGCAAAGTCTTTTTTTAAGGAAGCCGCGGTGTATATAGGCACGCTATTAAATACAGGGATATATAACGTCATCTTTAAACGTTCCCGGCCCGCCCCCAGCAATAAATAATCAAAACGCTTGAGCCTTTTCTTTAATTTCTTTAAATGGGCCTCATGGCATAAATTAGGCTCAATGGACAAGATCCGGTAATCGCTG
>Ga0206950_1059_pt2 | contig 15540 bp, 17 predicted proteins | sample Alteio_BWOrgHeat_41_FD_152954 | JGI IMG/M metagenome (GOLD analysis project Ga0206950, IMG submission 152954) | Enriched cells from forest soil in Barre Woods Harvard Forest LTER site, Petersham, Massachusetts, United States -... | ecosystem: Environmental > Terrestrial > Soil > Temperate forest >... | reverse complement strand
CCTATCAATAATTGCTTATATTCCTCGGGCAGAATAACCTGCTCTTCAACCGCTTGCCGAACCGCATCAAAATAACACTTAAAATTACGCTCTGTTCCATCTTTTAAAGCATCTTGTAACGGCGTAAAACCACTATTATTAGGGGATAATAATAAACAACTCAAAACTCTTTTTCTTTCCTTTGGATCTATGATTTGGTAACAACGTTTTATAATTAACCCAAAAATCATAAGACTTTTTTGACTCGCGACTGTTTTATCCGCACAAATTTCAAAGGGTAAATGCATGCAATCTACTAGGTGCGTCTCACCATTCATACTTTTTTCTGTTAAATCATTAGGTTCAGCATTTCGGAGTGCTTCTTCTAAATTCAAATGCAGAGATTCTTCAACGTTCTTTGCTACGATAAATGTCATTAATGCATTATGAATTGCGTGGGCTTTTGCACCTCGATAGCTCATTGTTTTCTCCAGTGATGAAAAAGGACATCATTTAACACAAAACAATCTTATCAGCTTATTACCTAAAAAACAACCGTCTTACCTGGTTTCTCGATCAGGGTTATCCCACGCATTAGCCGTTTACTGATAAAGGCTACGGTTCAAGAACCATGGGGGTTTACAAAAAATTAACCCTTCACTGGCGAATAAAAGTTAGTTATATTTCTTTAATTTTTACTTGAAGCGTTATAGCCTTTCATTCAGACAAGGGCGGTTTTGACTCAAACTAAATGATTAGCATAAAATCAACCTAGTTTGCCGTCCGTTTCTTTAGATTTTAATTATTTCAAGGAGGTATGGAGTTATGTTTGGCCAAACTATGTCGTATCAAACCGCAGAAAGTGAACTTGAAAAATTTATCGCGATAGAGAGGGAAAAGATAGATAAAGCCCTTGCTCAAATGGATAAAATGTTACTAAAAGCACAAAAAATAGTAGATGCAAGAAATCTCGCCATTCAAACAGCAATGAATGAAAATAATAAGTTTTTTAACTCGTTTTCTTCCGTTTTAGCCCAGGCAAAGCTCGCCCTTGCAAAAAATATGATAATTTTTAGCAATACTATGCACGAAGATTCTGTCATCGACAAAACCGAAATAGAGCGTATTAACACCATTGCACATCAGCAAAACAAAACTGCCTCCGAACCTCTAAACACTTTTCTTAAAAATGGGGACTTTGCAAAAGCCAAAAAAGATTTTGAAGACATTGTTGACAACATAACCTTAGCATTGCATGAAACTGCGGATAACCTTAAAAACATAGTGAACCACTATAATTGTTTTGGTATTGACACTATTGAAATCACCCTCCAAGATGCCAGAAAAACCCAACAAGAAGCATTATTGGCAGAACAAAAATATCAGGATAATTTAGCTTTAATACCAAAAGAAAAACAGGAAGAGGTTGACGCTTTATTAAAAAACGAATTAGATGAATCCCTGATAATACAACAAGCTATTGAAATCATTATAGGTTCCTATGAAACAATACAAGCGTCTCGTTCGGATCTGCTGAGAGAAAAAGAGAAAACTGCTCAAGCAATGAAGGAACTCAAAGAATCGAGGGAATCGACTCAAAAAACCCTCGAAAGACGTATCGATGAACTGAACAGTAACAACGCAGATGATGAAATTGATGATTTACAACCCCCAACAGCCGCACTAGCTGATAGTCTACAATTGACGAACGATCAACGAAGGAGAGAGCACAGAGAGTTTTTGATTAAGCGAAATTTGGCTCAAGAATTGGCAGACACTCAACAGTTTTTAGAAAAGTTAATGATGAAGGATACTGCTCTGCAGGCACAAGTAGAAAGCACAAACGTTTCCAGCTTGCAATTTGCGGTTGTCACCAATAAAGAAGATAAATCAAACATAACCACAAACAGTAACTCCCACAAACAGTAACTCAGTTTTCATTCAATTTCACTCTCTTTAAAGGTCCCCCAGTATTATTATCCCTATCCTGATTATTGTTGTTATTAGAATCTGTTGCCACCGGAAAATTAGGCGAAAACCCTATGGATTGTTGATGTTCACCGTTATTGTTATGTGATGGATTATTATTCTGAGTTCCGTAGATTTCAAGTGCTTTCAATGCTAGTGCATAATTTTGATCAGCAGCTTTTTGGAATAATTTTACAGCTTTTTTTGGATTTGCTTCAACGGCAAAACAGACAATAGAACAAATTCCTAATCGGGTATGCGTTTGGCTCTGTTTTAATCAGATCTTCTTCCTTCACATCTGCATAACCTGCAACGAATGAGACAATTTTCTCAAACTTATCCTAATTTAGCAATTGCGGCACAGCCTGTGTCGCAATTGCCATGGGGTCATATTATACGACTCATGCAGCTAGTAAAAAATCCAATAAAAAGGGAGTGGTATATCCAACAAACCATAGAATATGGCTGGTCTCGCTCTATTTTAGAAATGCAAATTGAGACTAGGCTATACGAACGCCAAGGCATATCTGACCATAAAGTCACGAACTACCATGAACGCTTACCTGCCCCCCAGTCAGATTTAGCTAATCAACTTTTAAAAGACCCTTATAAATTCGATTTCCTAACCATCCAAGACGACGCACATGAGCGAGCCATCGAAGATGCGTTGATTACCCACATGAAAGATTTTCTCCTTGAGCTGGGTCAAGGTTTTGCCTTAAATCAAAAAACAAAGTGGTTGCTGAATATGCACTACAAAACATTAAAGCACCTATTGGTATTTCGAAATACCAATTATCAAAAGCACTTCCTCAAGAATTGAAAACCAGTCTGCCTACGGTTGAAGAGTTGGAGGCTGAACTTTCTAAAAATTTTGCCATCTCGGACGAAAAACAATAATGCAGCAGGCTGCTGCACAATTGACATAGAATCATGGTTTCTGGCTCCATTATGGCAAAATGTAATACAATGTTCGAGACTAGCGAGGGTAACCATGCCATTTGATTTTAATATCTTATTTGAACAGCCCGCATTATTGTTGGTTTATCTTTTTTTAGCTGCTTCGCTGATATCCCTATGGATTAAAAGAAAGATCTGGGTTTGGGGCGGGTTGCTATTGTTAGCAACTTTCCTTGCGGTTAGCATCGCTAGGATACAATGGCCTGCACTGCTGTTTATGTTTTTCTATGGTATTTTCACTTACTTTACTTTTCACGCAAAAAAGCCTGTTATTAACTATTTAAATGGTATTCTAGTGCTTATCTTAAGCCTTTTATTATGGTTTCATAAAATACCAGGATTTTTAAATTGGCAGATTGCTAGCCATATCCAATTGAGCAATAATGCCATCCCTTTCCCCTTATACTTAAACTTTGATAAAGCGCTTGTTGGTTTATTTATCTTAGGATTTGGTGGTTTACCACTCATCACAACCATGGAAAATTTCATCACCACTCTGAAAAGAACAGGAAAAATATTAATTTTTGGGATTTGTCTTATTATTCTGCTCTCATTAACGATTGGTTATGTTAAATGGGATCCCAAATTTAATACCTTATTTCTAGTTTGGGCTCTGAACAATTTAATTTTTGTATGTATTTCAGAGGAAGTGCTTTTTCGTGGGTTTTTGCAACACCACCTAGAAAACTTATTACGCCCCTATCGGTGTGGATCTTCTCTTGCATTATTAACGGCTGCGTTATTGTTCGGGTTAGTTCACGTAGGCAACATGACTTATATCTTAATGGCAACTTTTGCGGGATTATTCTATGGATTTATTTATCAAAAAACTCAAAAAATAGAAGCCAGCATTTTTACGCATTTCATATTGAACTGTGTCCATTATATAGGTTTTACATATCCCGCTTTAATGCCATAACAATGGGTATCAAGTCATGGGAAAAAGGGGTCGGGTACTCCAGCAACCTGCTGGAGGATTTTTTTTAGCCTTCCCCTTGACACCCCTCAAATTCGAACGTATCCTACGAATATGAGGCCATTAAAACGGAATATTGCCCAAAAAACATTAAAATTGCTGGATTTATTTCCAGTTATTGCAATATTAGGGCCACGGCAATCGGGTAAAACCACCCTTGCCAAAACATTGATGCCCACTTGGACATACTTTGATTTAGAAAAAGCCGAACACCAGGAAAAAATCACCTATGATCCCGGTTTCTTTTTTGAGGAGTATCCAGAACATATTATATTAGACGAAGCTCAAAGTTATCCTGAGTTGTTTGATACGCTACGCGGTGTTATTGATGCCAAACGATCTCAAAAAGGTCGATTTATCCTAACTGGATCGAGCAGCCCTTTATTATTAAAACAAATTTCAGAATCACTGGCCGGCAGAATTGCCATTATAGAATTGGGGACATTAAAGGCCAACGAATTTCATGAAACACTCTATAGTCCTTTTTATCAATTTTTTAATGAGTCCAAAAACCCTCTCACCAGAGAGACATTAGATCAACTATTGCAAGGATCCACACCACTTTCTTATGCGCAATTGAGTGAATCATGGTTGCGCGGGGGGTTTCCAGAACCCACCTTAAATACACAAGAATTTTTTCAATTTTGGATGGAACAATATCGAAATACTTATATCAATAGAGATATCGCCAAGTTATTTCCAAAAATTAACCGTCAAGCTTATAACAGATTTTTAGAGATATTATGCCAATTATCCGGGACTATTTTAAATAAAAGTGAAGTGGCGAGAGCCATTGAAGTCAGTGAAGGATCAGTGCGAGAATACTTGCAGATCATCGAAGGAACTTTTTTGTGGCGCAGCTTACCAAGCTTTGAAAAAAATGTTGTTAAATCAATTGTGAAAATGCCAAAAGGGCATATCACTGATACCGGCCTACTACACTATTTATTGCGTATTTCGAATAAAGATGTCTTATTCATGCATCCTGCTCGAGGGCATTCCTTTGAAACCTTTATTATTGAAGAAATAATAAAAGGATTACAGGCAAGTTTTATTACCAATTGGAATGCATATCATTATCGCACTAGAGACGGCGCAGAAATTGATCTTGTTTTAGAAGGTAATTTTGGTGTGGTACCTATTGAGATTAAACATGGTTCTAAAATAGATTTTCGAAAATTAAAAACATTGGAAAGTTTTGTTGTAGAACATAAATGTCCGCTTGGCATTTTGATTAACAATGCGACTCATATTGAATGGATTCGACCTCAGATTGTCCAGATTCCTGCTGGTTGGCTTTAAAGATTTCGCCATCTAAGTTCTCTTTCTCTCGTCCTCGAACATCCCGCTGGGATTTCCTCCCCAGCAATACACTGGTGCCGGAGAGGTGAATCGAACACCCGACCTACTGATTACGAATCAGTTGCTCTACCAACTGAGCTACCCCGGCAATAAGATGGAAACAGAGTCGCTGATTATAGGGTACCCCCGATATCGGTGCAATATCGGATTGTGTCGACCCGCTCAGTTCTTGAAAATGTCTTTTTTTAACCAACAAAGGAAGATATTCATGAAAGCGATTATTCAAGCACCACGCAGCCAAGCAGGTTTTTCCATGATAGAACTCATGGTTGTCGTTGTTATTATCGGGATTTTAGCCAGTTTTGCTATTCCCGCCTACCAAGACTACATCGTCAAAACAAAAGTCATGGAACTCTTTACGGTGGTACAACCCGTTAAATTGGCCGTGACAGAAGCGTTAATCAATGGAAAAGGAATAGAGACCATCACGCACGAATCTTTAGGATTAGGTGAAAATGAAGGTGCAGGTGGCAGCATTAGTCGTATTTCTGTTGCAAACGGGGTTATCACCGTGACTGGAAATTCACAAACACTGGGCCTACAAACCCGGCCACTGGCGATTACCTTCACACCAACCCTAGAGCAGCCCAGTGGGATGATTCGATGGGCCTGCAGCACAATCCCCGCCGAGATGCGAAAATATACGCCCGCTAGCTGTCACGCAGAATAAAGTTCTCGGGGTCGACTCCTTTCGCATTATCTTGCGTTTCGCTGTCAGCCGAGGCATCGCTGGACTTATTGCTTGAACTTCCCTTCAAATCTAAGTTCTTCGTAAATTCTGGCGTTGCCTTAGGTTGCTGGTTCGTATTACGCGGAGAAGAATCATTCAAAAATCCTCGCATTCTTTCTTCTTGCGCCTCTTCTTCCGCCGGCGTACCCGCTTGTGGACGCGGACAACCTGCCAAAGACAGTGTTAAAAAACATAATAGTAAATATTTCATTAATTTCATTCAAATCACCCTAATCCTAAACCACCAAAAATATCCGTTACAATATGCAACAAAACCTCGATCACAATCAACCAAATAATGGTCCACTCTAATCGAGAAGAGTGCTGGTGATTAAGCTCGGCTGCCAACATATCAAATAATTCCTGCAAAATCAGCAATCGTTGATTTAACACACTAATGCGCCTATCGCGATCCAAATAATGCGCCATCAGATTATAGTAGGGCTCTAGATCGGAATGTTCCCAAAAAAATTCAGGGGTATCCAGTAATTCTTGATGCAAATTAACTGAGCTGCGATCGATAAATAACCGCCCCATCATCCGCCTGATATCTTTACGCGATAATTTAATACTGCCTTGACGCGCTAATAATTCAGGCAACTCTTTGGTCAAATCAATCGTTTTTCGAATTGTTCTTTCAAAAACACCCAATTTAACCGATTGAGCAATTCCATGGGAAAATGCTAATTTTGTTAAGATATCGTGGTCCGGTAGGATAATTTCATCATCAATCACCCTTGCCTGTTCCCCATAAATATACTCAAATACATCATCTTCGAGTACCTCTAGGGGTTGCTGTTCGAAAGGACGAATATCCGCCTGGATTTGAAGTTCCAATTTTTCCTTTATATTCCAACAAACAATGGAACCATAAGAAAAGAAAAAAACATCGCCTATCCCGGCTGTGTGTTCTGGCGAGGTATCATGTCCTTTCGGAATAATTTGAATATGTAACGCATCTCGATAACGAGTGACAAGATAAGAAGACCTCAAATAACTAATCAGTCTAACTAAATCAAAAGATGTTGCAGTACAGTACGCTACGCATCGCATATTGCGATCATCGATCCTTTTTTGAATATGATATAATCCTAGCACAAAAGCGGATTCTACAGGTAGGCTTGAATTAACTAACTTAAATTAACTGTTCTAAAGAGAGTGTGATGTCACAATATATTTTTTCTATGCACAAAGTCGGGAAAATTATCCCCCCCAAACGCGAGATCTTAAAGAATATTTCGCTTTCTTTTTTCCATGGCGCAAAAATTGGAATTTTAGGTCTGAATGGCTCGGGTAAATCCACTTTGCTTCGGATTATGGCCGGTATCGAACGCGAGATTGTCGGAGAAGCAACCCCGCAAAAAGGGATCAACATTGGTTATCTGGCACAAGAACCCGCGTTGGATCTCACCCTAGATGTGCGCGGCAATGTTGAGCAAGGCGTGCATGAAGTAAAAGCACTATTAAATCGCTTTAATGAAATTAGTTTAAAATTTTGCGAACCCATGACCGACGATGAAATGAATGCGCTATTGCATGAACAAGGCGAATTACAAAATAAAATCGATAACGCAAAAGGTTGGGAATTAGATAGAACCTTAGAAATGGCGGCCGATGCGTTACGTTTACCGCCTTGGAATGCCAAAGTTGAAAATCTTTCAGGCGGCGAGCGTCGCCGCGTGGCTTTATGTCGATTACTCCTTTCCACACCCGATTTATTACTATTGGATGAACCCACCAACCATTTAGATGCAGAAAGTGTTGCTTGGTTAGAACATTATTTACATGATTTTACCGGAACTGTGGTCGCTGTTACCCACGTTCGTTATTTCCTAGATAATGTCGCTGGTTGGATTTTAGAATTAGATCGCGGCGAAGGCATTCCGTTTGAAGGCAATTATTCTTCCTGGTTAGATCAAAAAGAAAAACGACTAGAAATGGAAGCACGTCAAGAAGCGGCGATGATGCGAACCATTAAATCAGAATTAGAATGGGTGAGAACCAATCCCAATGGACGACGCGCCAAAAGCAAAGCGCGTTTGGCCAGATTTGAAGAACTCAATTCTAAGGAATTCCAAAAACGTGCCGAAACCACAGAACTTTATATTCCACCAGGACCTCGTTTGGGCGATTTGGTGATTGAAGTGGATAATGTCAGCAAAGGATTTAATGATCGGCTGTTATTTGAAAATTTATCCCTGCGTGTCCCTAAAGGCGCGATTGTTGGGATTATTGGCCCCAATGGTGCCGGTAAATCTACTTTCTTTAAATTATTAACCGGGCAAGAAAAACCAGATTCGGGAAGCATTCGATTTGGTGAAACCGTGAATTTAGCGTATGTGGATCAATCTCGCGATACCTTAAATGGTGAAAAAACCGTTTGGCAAGAAATCTCCAATGAACAAGATATGATGATTGTCGGACAATACGAAATGCCTTCTCGCGCCTATGTGGGGCGTTTTAATTTTAAAGGAAGCGATCAGCAAAAATTAGTGGGTAATTTATCCGGTGGGGAGCGCAATCGCGTGCATCTCGCTAAGTTATTAAAAAGTGGTGGCAATGTGTTATTGCTAGATGAGCCCACCAATGATTTAGATGTCGAAACCTTACGCGCTTTAGAAGAAGCGTTATTGTCTTTCCCAGGTTGTGCACTTGTGATTTCGCATGATCGATGGTTTTTAGATCGTATTGCAACTCATATGTTAGCGTTTGAAGACGAAGGACGAGTGACTTGGTTTGAAGGGAATTACAGTGAGTATGAGGCCGATAGACAAGCCCGTTTGGGAACGGATGCTTTACAGCCTCACCGCATCAAGTACAAAAAGCTACAGACGGTGGACTAGGTTGTGCCTACGAGTTATTCAATTTTTTATAACAAAGTACACACTTTTATTCATTGACTAGGACCCTTAGGCTTGTTTCTATTAAACACGTCCTCTGCAAGCGTTTTACCAGGTTTCCTAAAAATTAATGTTTGCTGATTAGCTCTTGAATCCGTGCTTTCTCTTTCTTCTAAAGAATTTTTTACCAATGAACGCTTTATTGATGCTTCAAGTCGCGAAGCTTGTTCATTCTTCTTCGAATCATTTTGAAAACCTTTCGGCATGCTTTCTTTAACAAACCTTAAAGCTTTCTCCATTTCTATGCTCTTATCTTCGCCATAATTAACGCTTGTTTCAATACTAGTAAAAATTCCTTTCGATTCCTTTTCTGTCATTGTCTTTGATGTTACAATGTTATCAAGACCATTCCTAACCGCATTAAGAAACTCCTGTTTATCAACTGTTTTATTAACTGTAGGCATCGTGCACCTCCACATTATGATGAATAAATAAAGTCAACACTGAATGAGTCAATCTCACTCCTACAATAGAAAGGTAGACACTCAACAAAAAACCTACCAGCAAACATTCAAAATAATTTTAGCCTTTAAAAATAGGGGGATTTACACGCATACTCACTACATTTTGTTTTAGGGATCAAATAATCAATAGTATTTTTACAAGTTATTGAAGCAATGGTAAATTGCGAGGGATTTCACCAATTAAAAGGCCTAGACCAAGCTCATGTAAAAACTCGGCCTAGGCCTCTTAAATATAAAGCAACACACTGTTACTGAAAGGTTACTGGTTGTTATTACTATTATTGTTATTGTTTGAATTGATATTCGCACGTTGATTAGCCACTAACTTTTCTAGTGCGTTCTTAATTGGCGTATGAAGCACTCTATTGCTTTGCAATCGCCCTTTCGTTTCAATATCATCGTTGTAAAGCTGTAATAGGTTCTGGCTATTAACTTCCATTTTTTTTGCAACAGCCCGCTTAATCAACAATTCTAAAACAAGTGTCACAACGCTATCATTCGCATCCGGACGATATCCACACCCTTTTAAATCTCCTAGCAATTTTCTCGCTTGATCGGAAATTTTTTCAGAAGCCTGTTTTTTTTCAAAAACATGCGCGTTACTGCTAGCTGCTGCACTAAAAGCAAGTGTTGGCGAAATTGCATTGTTATTATGATTACTATTGTTATTACCTTCCGACAACATTGAAACTCCGGATAAAGATAAAGCCAAAGCGTGTTCGATCGCTGCCTGTTCTTCTTTCTCTATTTCTGCTATTTTTTTTAGACGTTCCGTTTCTGCTTCTCGACTGAGTCTCAGAACTGCTTCCTCATCATCGTCGTCGTTATTATCTTCATAACTCGAAGCGATACGGCTTTGCTCTAAAGCTTGCGCTAAATTATGTTCATCGTCTAATGCCGCTGCATTCAACCCATCATCGCCCTGTTCTTGTTTGAATGCATCCACTGCATCTAACGCAGCTTGCAATCCTTGAACTTCTTTCCATTGTTGATCAGCTTTATCGGCTCGTACAATCGCTGCAAGTCTTGTTTGTTCTGCTAACACTGCTACTAAATCTTCTTCGCCCAATGCTGCTAATACTGCTGCTAAATCGTCTCTATCGGCACTCATATCTCACCTCTTATAATAGTAGTGTAATAATATAAATAATTGATTTCTTTAATTTTATCATATTGTTATTTATAAAATCAACTTATTTTTCAGGGAAAATATGTGTAATTACAAGAATCAAATCTGGACAAAAATATGAAGGATTACACCAATTAAAAGATCTAGTCTAAACTCATTTATAGACAAGGCTTGTTTAAAAACCGATGCCCTACAGCCAGTTGTAATTACACGGGACAGTTTTCGAGAAGCAGGAAACTTTTTATTTAAAATGCTGTCAAAGGTTGTATAAGGGTTTAAAAAAGGTTAGCCAATGATAATATAGGGGAAAGATATGATAAACGAACAGGAAATTAGAAACATACTAGACAGAGACCTTCAGAAAGAATGTTTTGAAAATAATACTGAGGGCACCAGAATTTTTAATTTACTGGTCACAGACAATACATACAGTACAAACCCAACACAAAAAGAAATTCAACAAAAAATACGAGTTTTATTTAAGCACTTAAAAGAAAAAGAAATAAATCAAGACGATTTTTATCTTGCATTAAACACTTTGAAGATTGGAATTAACCAAGGAAACGAAAAGAGCAATAATAACATTGCTAACATTCTAGATCATATCATGAAACAACTAGAACCCAGTTTATCTGAAAAGACTCGACTCGATTTGGAAAATATTCATTTCAACTCGATCATCCCAAAATATACTAGTTTAATCAGCCCAAAAGATGATATGAAAGACAATATGGCAGCAAGGTTTGCTAAACCAACGCCCTTTCTTTTCCAAGAAGATAAAACACCAAACCCTGTCAAACAACAAATAAAACATTTATTTGTCCAATTAGATCAAAATAAAATAAATCCACTACAATTTTACACACAATTAGAGACTATTAAAAACACGCCCAACCAAAATCCTGATGTCTTTAAAACAGCAGAGCATATCCTAAATAATTTTAGAGAACAGAATAAACTTTCAACTTTAAGCTTGTACGCCGCTAGAATGAAGCAGGGTGCTCAAAATTTAGGAACCAATATAAATAATACCTTCAAGAACAACTGATTTAAAGCGCTTCTTCCAAGCGTTTCACCAACTGCACTTCCATGCCTTCGATAGGCGTTTTAGGTGCATTGCCAAAAGGAACAATGGCGCGTTTGAATCCATGTTTAGCGGCTTCTTTTAATCGTTCTTGTCCACTTTGCACAGGACGAATTTCACCCGCTAATCCCACTTCGCCAAAGACAATTAAATCATTGGGCAAGGGTCTATTTTTAAGACTTGAAACAACCGCTAATAACATCGCTAAATCGGCAGCGGTTTCGGAAACACGCACACCACCCACAATATTCACAAACACATCTTGATTGTAAGTAACAACCCCGCAATGTCGATGCAATACCGCTAATGCTAACGCTAAACGATTTTGTTCTAACCCAACGGTAACACGTCTGGGATTGGTCAAATGGCTTTCATCCACTAATGCTTGCACTTCGATTAACATGGGACGACTGCCTTCCCAGGTGACCATCACCACGCTACCCGCAACAGGTTCGTTATAACGCGATAAGAAAATAGCCGAAGGATTGCTTACTTCTTTTAAGCCCCGGTCGGTCATCGCAAAAACACCTAATTCATTCACTGCACCAAACCGATTTTTTACCGCACGAATCACCCTAAAACGGCTGTCTTGTTGTCCTTCAAAATACAAAACGGTATCGACCATATGTTCTAACACACGTGGCCCTGCCAATGTGCCTTCTTTGGTCACATGGCCTACCAAAAATAACGCCGTTCCTGTTTGTTTAGCATAACGCACTAATTGTGCAGCACTTTCTCGCACTTGCCCAACCGATCCCGGTGCCGATTGCAATAAATCGGTATACATGGTCTGAATAGAATCTACCACTAAAATTTGCGGCCTTTCTTTGGCAGCAACTGTTAAAATACGCTCAACCGAGGTCTCGGCTAATAAATTTAAACTGAAATCGGCAACGCCTAGGCGATCGGCACGTAATTTAATTTGTTGCAAGGATTCTTCGCCAGTCACATACAAAGCCTTACTTTGACCCCCTAAGTTAGCCAAGGTTTGTAATAGAACAGTCGACTTTCCAATCCCAGGGTCACCTCCAATCAGAATCGCTGATCCGGCAACCAATCCACCCCCCAACACCCGATCTAACTCAGAAAGCCCAGAAGAAACCCGAACATTATCCAGCATCGGCACCGCCGATAAAGCAACAACGGCCGATTCATCCAAACCGGCATAGCCCTTAAATCGCGGATTATCCTCATGCGTATTCGCACTTTTGCTGATAACAACTTCTGTTAGGCTATTCCAAGCCTCGCAATCGCTGCATTGACCGCTCCACTTTGGGCTAAAAGCCCCGCATTCTGTACAGGTGTAAGAGACTTTGAGTTTTGTCATGTATTCATTCCTTCAGGCATATCCCATTGTATCAAGGTTTTTGGAAACTGGGCCGATAAAATCAGTATGCAAAACATTGCTTCTGAAATACTACTGAGTTCTTATCCGATTACACGGCAATTGGATCGAAGTGTTTACGAATTTATCTTAAATGACCAACTTAAAATCATGGGTTGCATTCGCTTAAAATCCCGAATCAAAGCCACTGCCGAGCCTGTGAGTGATTTATTCAATGCGTTGGATGGAATGTTATTTGAATTACAACATGTACGCGTTAACCCTACTTTGGATAATTCGCATATTATCGACCAGCTCACCGAGCGGTTAAACGAAATTGGTGTGAAGATAGGCGATAGGCCAAATGAAAAATCGATAGCGATGTGTTTTAAACCTTTGGGGGAGATAAGCGACAATGTTCGCTTCTACTTAAGTCAGGAAGGAAAAATTGTCTTCCTCTCCCCCGCAGCAACTAAGCCTAAACTGGTTTATTCTAAACCAGCCACAGACTAACGATGACCTTCTTGTAACTCTGTTTCCTCATCTATTTTTTTTTGAGCGCCTGTTTCATGTTCATGGCTTTCATGCTGTTCTGCCCGTGCTTGCCTTTTGGCATGCTTACGCTGACCTCTTTTGCCACCCTTACGCTTTTTCCCACTTTTCTTGGTAGATTCAGCCTTTACAGGTTCACCTGCTACTACACCTTCTGCTGGCTCTGCCACTTCGTCGATCGCGTAGGCGGCTGGCATTGCCAAAGCACCTGTTACCAACAGACTTACTAATAAATTCTTCATAACACTCTCCCTCTTTTGTCTAAAAAAACGTTCAACGATACACAACCAACCCTCATGTTAGCCGATAGTGCAGAGATCGTAAAGCCCCCTATTACGCTTTATTCCAACATTTATTCCAAACTAATTTTTTTCTGATAGTCATTTTTTTTATATATATGTGGGTATTTCGCTGTTTTTAATAAAATTTAAACTTCTAAAAAAAACCATACTTCCCCTATACATTTAAATTTCCCTGTGTTTTAATGACCCGAGGTTTAGTTCTGGGTAGTTGTTATTCAGATAACAAAGTTTATTTGTAGCGCATTTACCTTCAAATAATCGATTGTTTTAAATCCGCATTCAAAATAAAGAGAGGAGATTTCAAGTGAAGAAAAGTTTAAGTTTAATTGCAGCAACCGCGTTGCTAGCAACATCTACGATGATTCATGCAGATGATGAGCTTTGTTTAACGCCTTATGTCGGTGCGGATGCACAATTTCGGCATATGAATTTTAAATCCAATTATGGGGATAATTTATTTGAACATCACTCCCCGCAAGGGAATGTTTATGCAGGCATTAGAGTCAATGACTATTTAGGCCTTGAAGCCGGATATGAGTCCTCTTTTCGTACCAGTCGAACAGTTGTTTTAGGCGCTGGATATATCTCTGCTGGTGTCCCTGCAAATCCTGCAACGACCAGTGCACAATTTACCTCTACGCTTCGAATTAACGGGCCACATTTAAATATTTTGGGGGTTTTTCCTATTTCTGAGGAATATCGCTTAAAATTTGTTGCATTGGCCGGAATTGCTTCTTTGAAAGCAAACCTCCAGAGACGACTGAATTACACAACTGCCGCTGGTGGCACCACTGTTCTAAATCAACTGACCACGTTCGAGAATAGAAAAACTGTTCTACGTTTCGGTGGCGGTTTGGAGCATATGCTCACAAAGCATTGGGGCGTTCGTGCTAGCTTAGTTTGGGAAAATACAGCCAGACTCCAAGTGCCGTCCACCAACCCAGCAAGCCCTAGAGCATTAGTTCAAACCAAGAACACGACCATTTACAGTTTGGGCGCGTTTTTTAAGTTCTAATACTGTCGAAAGTAGATGTATTCAAGAGGCATCACTAATGATGCCTCTTTTTTTATCCTTCTAAAAATCATTCTGCAAACTTCTTAGATACGCTGCATGCTTCTCTGCAGCTTCTTTCTCTAATCTTTCTTTTTCTGCTTTTTCTAATTGTGCCGCTTTTTCACGCTTTTCTGCCAGCTCTAGCTCAGATTTTATCTTCGCTGCTTCTGCCATTTGCCTAACGCTATCGGTAAATGCTGTCAACATTTGCTTTTTAATCTCCGGGACAGCGATTTTATCAATTAGAGATTGAGTGCTAGAAGAACTAGAAGCAGTCCCTTCTAAAGAACTCGAGGAGCTTGAAGAACTCGACGAGCTTGAAGAACTAGAACCTAATTGTTTGGTTTCCTCTTTGAGTTTATTTAATGCAAGCGTTACTTCTGCAGCCAATGACTCTTGGAATGCGTCATAAAGTGCCATCAAAGAATCGTAAAGTTCACCCGCATCTTTAAAGGCTTTGTCCCTATCTGCATTTAAACCCTGAGCAAACTTCTCTTTATCACGAACATATTCAAACAAACTAACCGAAAGATCTGCTCCAAGACGTGCTCTATCTCTGTCCTCTACCGCTTTTTTCAACGCTTCTTTTTGCTCAGCGATGATTTTATCTTTTTCAAGAATCGTTTTCTTAGCTTCTTCTAATTTCAATAAAGCTTCTTCTTTCGCTTTTTTCTCTTCTTCCATCTTTTTTAAGGCTTCTTGATGGAGTTTTAAAGTGTCTTCTGTTTTTAATTTCGCTGCTGCTACTTCTACAGT
>Ga0206950_1139_pt1 | contig 15643 bp, 26 predicted proteins | sample Alteio_BWOrgHeat_41_FD_152954 | JGI IMG/M metagenome (GOLD analysis project Ga0206950, IMG submission 152954) | Enriched cells from forest soil in Barre Woods Harvard Forest LTER site, Petersham, Massachusetts, United States -... | ecosystem: Environmental > Terrestrial > Soil > Temperate forest >... | reverse complement strand
CAGACGGTCAGCGATCATTTTGCTGGCGTCAGCAAAATGATCGACCTGGGCAAAGGTGCGCAACGACAAGTTGATGACATTATGTTGAGGTGTCCGAAAAAATCGGACACTTGAAGAAAAAGAAGCCAAAGGTTTACCGTGCTAGCATGGTGATAGCATAATAGGCCGAAACAGCATCAAACAGCACATACCAGGCAACAACGCAAATCATCGTAAGCCCTAACACCCTTAAGCATTAGCCAACAACCGCAACCATCAGCAACATCGCCGATACAGCTCATAACCTGGAGGTCATAGGTTCAAATCCTGTCCCCGCAACCATTGAAAAGCACTCCGTCGAAAGATGGGGTGCTTTTTAATTGGCCCCCCATCATTGTTTACGATTATACCCAGGTACAATTGAATCAATTTTATTTATCCCTAGAATAAGATTGCAGCGGTTGTTTACGAAAGTTTCAAAATGAAAGAATCCATCTATAAACTAAAATCAAAGGTATTATACAAACGTAAACAGATTGCCTATATTGTTGATGATGATATCTCTGTGTGCAGGGCTTTAAAAGTATTGTTAGAACAGCACGGTTTTAGGGTTGAAACATTCACAGGTGCAGCAGATTTCCTATCATTTAATCATCTTAAAGCACCGTCATGTCTGGTTTTGGACGTCCGCATGCCTGGCATGAGCGGACTTGCCCTTCAGCAGGTCATGACAGAGAAACAACTAAATATCCCCATTGTTTTTATTACTTCTTTCGGGACTATCTCTGTGAGTGTGAAAGCTATTAAGGCTGGGGCGATAGATTTTCTTGCTAAACCAGTCACTGAAAAAAAGTTGCTCAATGCTATTGAAATGGCCATTAATCAAAGCAAGGTCTTAAATAAACGACAAGCTGAAATAGACAAGATCAAGGGAGATATTAATACACTTTCACCAAGGGAACTGGAAGTCTTTCATTTCGTGATCCAGGGAATGTTGAATAAGCAAATTGCCGCGAAAAGAGGCACTAGCATTCAGACAATAAAAGTTCACCGTGGCAATGTCATGCTCAAGATGCATGCAAAGACTCTAATTGAGCTCATCCGTCTCGCCAACGTCGTTGGTATTGCTTCTATCCAAAATTAATTACCCGTCGGTACACTGTACTATACCTTAGTCTAATTGATTCCTTTTGTCTCCTTTTCTAGAATGCAGTTATTAATCAATAGAAATAAATGAAAGGGGACATGAATTGTGTTGGTTAATTCATTATTAACTTAAAAATTTGAAACTGTTCGATTTAAAGGGAGATTAAACAAATGAAAAATAGAAAAATCGCCATCATTGATGAAAATAAAAGAATCCAAGAAGAGCTTCAAGAAATTTTAGTTAGGAGTGGTTATACCCCAGTTCCGGTTATAAATCCATTAATAGCTGTAGAAACTGTCATTCAGCATAAACCAGACATTATTTTAATGGAATTGAAAATGCAGCAAAAAAGTGGATTTGAACTGACACACACGATCAATGGAGTCTTTGAAGCAAAGAAAGTCCCAATTATTGCGATGTCTGAGTCCTATAAAGATGAATTTCGTTGGCTTTTGGATTTTTGTGGAATAAAAAGGTGGATTAAGAAACCATTTCAACCCCTTAATTTGATTTGGGCAATTGAGAATGAAATTGAGGAAGAGACTGGGTTTAAAATGGAAAATCGTTTAGCAGGTATGGGAGCTGTGGTTTAGCTATACCTTATATGGAGAAGCCTTTGAAGAACAAGCAAAAATTACAGTAGGAGAAATAGAAGAAGAATGAAAGTATTCGTATTTGTTGTTACCTTAATATTTTCTTCAACCGTCTATGCTGATATTATTCCAAATACCGTCGCTGTGCGGATTATAGTCAGTGAAGGAGCAGATCAAGGGTTAAGGGGAATGATATGTATTGGTGAAGTTTTGCGCCTCCGGGCAAGTATAAAGGGATTTTATGGTTACAAATCAAATAGAAAGGTCCAGCCAAGATCTGTATGGCAGATGGCTGCAAAAGCTTGGGCCAAATCCGCGTATACAAATTATACGAAAGGAGCGGATCATTTTGAAAATATCCGCAGGTTCGGTAAGCCCTGGTGGGCCAGGTATTGTGTAAAAACATATGAATATAAAGACCATGCTTTTTATAAGGAAACTAAACATTATCGAATGTAGTAAATTAGCCGTTTCTGCCGGAGACATTGCGATATATGAAATTATGTCAGATGGTAAACCGCCTCGGGATAATTTTCCACTTCGTTTGAAATTAACCACCCGTCGAATAATATTTATTATACCCCAGTACAATTGATTCATTTTTACCTATCCCTAAAATAACATCATGAATGAAACAGAAGAATTGCCACTTAAGAATTACAAAATGCCCTTAGAAGAAAAACAAATTTATATTTTGGATGACGACGAGACAGTGCTTCGCTCGCTTAAATTACTTATGGTTTCTTATGGGTTTGCCGTGGGTGTATTTTCTTCTGCAGAGGATTTTTTTAGCGCTGTACCTAACAGTGCCCCAGGGTGTTTGATTTTGGACATTCATATGGGGGGCTTAAATGGCTGGGACACCATGCAAAGGCTTACGAAAACAAGATCCACCCGCCCGGTCATTGTTATTACGGCGGATAAGGATGACAGTTTTAAGGAAAGAGCGTTAAAAGCAGGGGCAGTAGGTTTTTTACAAAAACCATTTGAGGATCACTATTTACTTCATATGGTTAATCGAGTGTTTAATAAGTCAGGATGAAAGAAGGTGTTTATGAGATCAGAAGAACTCTATTACCCACCTCTAAGGTGGTATGAACCGGAAATCAATGTGGCAACTATGGATGAACCGGTCATTTCTAACAAAGAGCTTGAAGAGTTATTTCAAGAAGTTCAAGAAGACGATTTTTTGTTAGGAAAAACTCCGGAAGCTCTGCCTGATTATTGGGAAGAGGAAGAATAGATAGATTTTATAAACTCAGCTCCATTAATAAGCATAACAAGGGGGTAGTAATGAATCAGCAAACACAGGATAAAGAGCAGACCAATAAGGGAAATAAAGAAACTAAGAATCAACCTGAATACAAAGACAAACCAATACAAACTACACAAGATAGGCAGAAAAATTTTCAATCTAAGGACAATTCTTGTGGAGATGACGTTACCAGTAGGCCTCAATCTGCACAAGGGCAAGGTGTAAGTTCAGCCACCAAGAAGGCAGCTGAGAAACTTGTGGCGAAGGGTTTTAAGGTTAAAGCCTATGAAGGCGGCATTAAAGAATGGTCCGAAGCTGGTTTACCAACTGATAAATAAGAAAGGAGAAAAATATGGGAGTAAAAATATTGCAAATTTTAGTTTGCGCTGCCTTACTTGTTTCCCTTCAAGGGTGTTTTGTTTGGCATAGTACGACCGTTCGAGACAGAGATCCTTCGCAAACAACGACCGTTTATCATGAACCAGCAGGCGATACAGTTGTCACGACGACACATTAAAATCTAATAAATGAGTAAGATTAAAAGAAAGGTAGTTCAAATGCAAAAATCAGATACAAAGGATTCACACGTTGAAGCACCCTCCTTATTAACAGCTAACAAAGCCAGGGAGTCCTTAAAGAAACTCGATGGTTGGCAATTAACGGATGATCACAAAATGATCTATCGGGAATTCATATTGCAGGATTTTATGACCGCTATTGATTTAATTGATCGAATTGCTCTTATTGCACAAGACGAAAAACATCATCCGGATATCCATTTAACGCAATGCCGCAATCTGCGTGTTGCACTGACAACTCATGATGTAGGAGGCTTGTCTCAGAAGGACTTTACTGTAGCTTTGAAGATCAAGGATCTTCCCATACTTTTTCACCAACATAATAATGGGGTAGTCATTGATCAACGGTCACAGAGTAAAAAACAGGCCGGTAAGGAAGAGGCCGTAAAAAAGAATAATCCAATTCCAAAACCAAGATATGAGCAGAAGAACGTTCAACCTAAAAAAAGAAAAATCATAAGCCCAGTGCTTAAAAAGGAAAAAAATGTCAAAACACACGCATCATCAATGCAAGGCAGAGCAAATTGATAACAAAGCACACGGAACGCCACCATTTCACTATGATCCTTATCAAACCGGTGAAGTAGTGAAGTCGGAAGATATTCAAACGAAGGGTGCCGAGCAGGAAAGTTCCATAAAGCTTAAGGCTTACCAGATTCATCTGGAAAAAGGGGGATCTGATTTAGATAACTGGCTCGAAGCTGAGTCTCTTGACCGCGAACTTGGGGCACGTAAATAAGTAACGTGTGTCAAAAAGGATGGCTTATGACAGGGATATTTGCACTTGTAGTACTGGTTTTAGACATCATTGCTATTCTTGATGTTCTCAAAAGTTCAATGGACAGCGGCAAAAAGGCATTATGGATTATTTTAATACTTGTTTTGCCTGTTATCGGTATGGTCATATATTTCTTGATTGGCCAGAGGAAATAGTCCAAGAGAGTACATGTTAAAAAGGAGAAGATATGGATGGTCAAGTAGATAAAATTAAGGGACGTATTAAAGAAGCTGTGGGGGATCTTACTAACAACAAACGTTTAAAAGCCGAAGGTAGGGTTGATGAGTTCCGTGGTAATGTCAAAAATAAGATTGATAAAGTCGCAGATCAACTCAAAAAGCAAGTATAGGATTCAGTTTCATAAGAAGACTGTATTTATAATACCAGGAGCGTGATATGAAGAAATTTTTATTATTTATGTTAGTTGGTTTATTTTTATCAGCTTCATTAACGGGATGTAATACGGTTCATGGGGCAGGACAAGATATATCAGATACTGGGCACAATATTCAACATGCCGCCAGTTAGCAAAAAAATATCCGTTTCTACCGGAGCCATTGAGATATATGAAGTTCCACCAGATGTGCGCAATCTCAAGGACAATGCACGACCAGAGGCCGGTCACGGCCTATGGTCCCGTGGTCAAAAAATTAATTCTTGACAAAAGGGGAGATCAATTTTATAATTAGACCAACTGGTAGGTATGTAAATGAAAAAAGCGCAAGAAAAACCAATCAAAAAAGAAAATCTCCTGGACGCGGCGTTTGAGCTGATGATGGCCAAGGGCTATGTCGCCACCAGTGTGGATGAGATATGTGAAAAAGCAAAAACAACGAAGGGGAGTTTTTTCCATTATTTTGAAAGTAAGGAAGATTTAGCAAAAGGCCTTTTGACACGCCAATGCTCATCGCATCAAAAAACAAAAGATGAGTTGTTCGGTAAGGACCCCTATAAGCGGGTATTTGGCCAGGTCGATATGGCCATTGAAATGAGTAAAAATCCCAAAGGGAGCGCGGGGTGCATTAAGGGGATGTTAGCTCACGAGCTTTCAGATACCCATCCGGAAATCAGGAAGATTTGCAGTACATTATTTGAAAACATGGCCAAGGATTTTGCAGATGATTTAAAAGAGGCTAGGCCCAAGTTTGGGGGGAGTTATGACCCGCATAGCCTTGCGGAACTTTATATCGCCATTGTTCAAGGAGCGCATATCTTAGCCAAGATCCAAGGTAATAACAAGGCCGTTATTGGGAGTTTGGAGCATTTTAAAAAATATCTTCAAACATTAATAAAAAAGTAAGGTATTTTTTGTTCATAATATATACCAACTAGTTGGTATTAAAAGAAGTAAAGATGAAGAATATCACAGATAAAAATCGAAGATTAATTTTAATTTAATCTTTTCTTTGTGTTGCATTAGTAATACTCATGAGCCAATTGTCAAACTAATAAGGAGGGTTAAAGACCATTATGAAATCGAATCCAATATCCGAAGAAGCAATGGAAAAAATTTTTACCAAGGCCAGGACCCATAACGGTTGGGTTTCTGAAGGGGTGGATGACAAATTACTCCGGCAAATTTATGATTTAATGAAATGGGGCCCTACCAGTGCCAATAGTTGTCCGGCAAGATTTGTATTTGTAAAGACTCAAGAGGCAAAAGAAAAATTGCTTCCCTGCATGGCCCCGGGTAATGTGGAAAAAACAAAAACGGCACCTATAACCGTTATCATAGCGAAGGACATGGAATTCTATGAAAAATTACCCAAACTTTTTCCACACGCGCCTGCGCGTTCATGGTTTGCAGGAAATCAGCCATTTATTGAATCAACGGCGTCTCAAGGCTCGACCTTGCAAGGGGCCTATTTTATAATTGCCGCACGTTCCCTTGGACTTGACTGTGGTCCGATGGCAGGATTTGATAATGCAAAAGTGGATGAAGTTTTTTTTAAAGGAACAACTTGGAAATCAAATTTTATATGCAATATAGGTTATGGGGACCCCAGTAAATTATATCCCAGGTCTGTGCGTCTTGAATTCGATGAAGCTTGTAAGATTATTTAACCTAAATAAAGGAGATGATGATGAAACTATACTATTCGCCCGCTGCATGTTCCATGGCATCACACATTCTTTTGAATGAATGGAATATCCCTCATACAACAGAATCCGTCGACCTGAAGACTCACAAGACATCTAAGGGAGAAGATTTTTACAAAATCAATCCTAAAGGGTATGTGCCAGCTCTGACTCTTGACAACGGTCATACGCTCACTGAAAACATTGCTATTTTGTCTTACCTTAGCGATTCCAAGGGCGCCCTCAAAGGTGACCGGTATCAGTTTTTAGAGTGGTTGGCTTTTATTTCCACCGAACTGCATAAAGGCATCGGCTCCTTGTTTGGCTATCCTAATGGGCCCGAAGAAGTAGTCAAAAGCATTAAAGACAAAGTGGCCAAACGCCTTCAATGGTTGGATATCCAACTAGTAGGAAAGGAATTCGTTTTTGACAATGCTTTTTCTGCTGCGGATGCGTATTTAGTGACAGTATTGAACTGGTGCCATAAACTTAAGATCGATTTAAACCTGTATAAAAATATTAATGACTATCAGAAACGCATGATGGCCAGGCCTTCCATTCAAAAGACTTTACAGCAGGAAGGATTAGTCAAATAAAATTAACACTAATATTCCGTATGTGTTAGGTAATCCATTTGACAACCGTTACCCAACAATATATACTGTAATCATGTTTGTTGGGTAATAGGAGGGGTTATATGCGGGGTGTCATTAAAGGCGTATTGGCTGAGGAGTTGAAGAATTCTTTGAAGATGCAGAAGGATTATGAGCGCTCTTTGAAAGCTTTGCCGCTGGGATGCTTATCCCGGAAAGTGATCAGGGGGCGGCCGTATTATTATCTTGTTAAACGGATAGGAAAGAAGGTCGTTTACAAATATAAAGGGATCATTACTACTGAGGAGATTGATCGTTACCAAAATGTGAAGAAAAAGAGGGCCCAGTACCGTCAGCTTCTTTCACGCGTGAAGAAACAAGTGCGTTATTTGAAAGGAGCTCTTCGTGGAAAAGAAGCAATATGACCTATTCATAGAGATCCTTCGGCGTTTTCATAAGGCAGGACTACTGGCCGATGTCATTTTGATTGGGAGCTGGACCACCGTTTTGTATAAGGTTTATTTTAAGGGATTCCAGCGGTTAAAAGGATACTCCCTGGTAACGCGTGATCTTGATTTTTTAAGGGTATATTCAATTAAAACACCCTGACTTGATTGTTGAATTCTTGACACCTGAGAGGGGTCGTGGTGTAGATGGCCCTGTTCCTTTGATGAGATTGGTGTTATTTTGCCACACCCTGCGAGATTTGCTTTGCATAAACTGGTTGTGGCTCAGAGACGTAAAAATAAGGATAAAGCCCGGAAAGACAATATGGTTGCGTTGGATATTTTAAATGATCTTCTTGATAGTGGTGAAGAAGGTCTGATTCGTTCTGTTTATCGGGAATTTAGTTTACCATGGCAGAAGAAGATATCAACCGCGTTAAAGGCCCTTGACGCTGATGCAATTTTTAATGTATTGAGTATTGAGGAAAAATAGGGAAAAATAGTGTCGGGAGAACTGACACTAATATTCTTTTTCTTTACACTAAATACCAACCATTTGGTATTAAAAGGAAGTAAAAATGAAAAACCCCACCGTTGAAAAACTACAAATCGGTGTCGATAGCTTCGCAGCCGTATCTACCGACCCTAAAATCAGCACGTCAAATACCTTAAGTCAATTGATTGAGCGCATCGAACGTGCCGAGCAAGTCGGTTTAGATGTGTTCGGCATCGGCGAGCATCATCGCCGGGAATTTATTGATTCCGCTCCGGTAGTCATTCTTGCTGCCGCGGCGGCGAAGACGCGTCGTATCCGTCTGACGAGTGCTGTGACAGTCTTAAGCGCGGCGGATCCGGTACGCGTGTTCCAAAATTTCGCGACCCTTGATCTGATTTCCCAAGGACGCGCGGAGATGATTGTGGGACGCGGCTCATTTATTGAAGCTTTCCCTTTGTTCGGATTAGAGCTTACGGACTATGATGAGCTTTTTGCCGAAAAATTGGACCTGCTTCTTAAAATCCGGGAAAACGAGCACGTTCATTGGTCCGGCAAACACCGTGCCGAACTGACTGGCCAAGGCGTCTACCCAAGACCTTTGCAGGACCCATTACCGATTTGGCTGGGTGTGGGCGGAACACCTGAATCCTTTGTCCGGGCCGGAGAACTCGGACTTCCTTTGATGATTGCCATCATCGGCGGAGAAACACGCCGATTCCGTCCGCTTATTGATCTTTACAGGGAAAGCGGCAGGCGCGCAGGTCACGCACCTGATCAGCTTAAAGTAGGTGTTCACGCCTTAGGTTACGTTGCCGAAACGACGCAACAAGCCATTGACGATTTTTTCCCCGGCTATGCCCATTCATTCACTGAGATCGGTAAAGAGCGTGGATGGTCACCGGTGACCCGTGCCCATTTCGACGCTCAACGAAGCCGTCATGGTGCGCTGATGGTGGGAAATCCTGAAGAAGTAGTTGAAAAGATCATGGAACACAGCAAAGCCTTAGGGGGCATTTCCCGCCTAAGCTTTCAGATGGATGTGGCTTCATTGCCTCATGAGAAACATATGCAAGCCATTGAACTTCTTGGGAGCCGAGTAGCTCCCGCTTTACGAACTGTTTAGATATAAGAAATTACAATCAATATAGACACCAGAAGTTCGGCGTTGGATAATATCTTTGTTAAACGGCCATGGCATCATCTCAATAAAGAGGGGATATGATATGCAGGGAATGACTGTAATTATTAGAATGTCTTTAGTAATATTTTTAATGTTTGCTGCCCGTGCCACTGCCTGTCAGGTTCCAACGGGGCACATAGAGGGCAAGACCCCGGTCGAATATTTACAGAATTGGCTTAAAGCCACACATTGTTTCAGTGAAGATTATATAAAAGAACATTTTCGTTTTCCTAAGGAAAGCCCCATTCCCTCTGAAATTTACGGTACGAGCGTTTGGTTTCAATTTTTAATTGATGGGAAGGTGGTTTCAGGTCCGGATAAGAGAGGATCAGGAATGGCGGATATTTTTGGAACTTCAAATAATTATGAGGTGCACCAATATATTGGCCCGCTCAAAGAGTATGAGTTGAAGGTTAGTCAACAAGACGCTCTTGAGAAAGTCCAAGCAGATAAATCCTGTGTAATTTCTCAACAAGGAAATATTTTAGATTCTATGAATTTAACAGTACAGGACGTGTTTAACCGGCCTTCATACTATTATTTTGATCCCCAGGGATTGCGTTGGGTTATTCCTATGTCCCCTTCTTCTGAATACCTGTGTTCTGTTGATGCCTTAAATAAGAAATTGTTTAAACTAAGGTGTGCCCATGGTTTTGGACCGTGTGTCCAAGGAAGACCTTGCCCTAAGAAACCAGTAATTTATTTTTACCCGTCCAAGGTACAAGAAGTCTCCGTTAAGCTTTTTTACCAAGGTAAGATCACAAGTTCGTATCCGGAATATGATAATAATATCAATGGGTGGAAGATTATGGCTTATCCTGATGGCCATTTAGTTAATCTTGCGGATAATGCGGAATATAGTTATTTGTTTTGGGAAGGCATATCGGATAAAGAGACAGTCTATGATTTTACTAAGGGTTTTATTGTGGCTGGAGAAGATACGGCTAAGTTTTTGCAGGTAATTTTAAAAAAACTTGGCTTAACACCAAAGGAATATAATGAGTTCATTGTGTATTGGTTGCCAAGAATGAAAGATAATAAGTATAATCTTATCCATTTTGCCGGTAAAGAATACACAGACACTGCCCGATTAGATATTCAGCCTAAACCGGATGCGTTATTACGGGTCTTTATGGTGTATAGACCCATAGATAGCAAGATTGATATTGTTCCTCAGGACATTAAGCCATTCGCAAGAAAAGGTTTTACTGTTGTAGAATGGGGAGGTACGGAGTTAAAGTAAAATAGTGTCAGTTCCGCATAATTCCATCTATTGCAAAAGTTTAAATTCTAATTCGAATGAATAATGTTTCACTAATTGAAATTTATACAGTTCGGGAGATATAATATTCCGGCACTTATATTCAAATGACAAATATGACAAAGAATATGACTGTTGTGTTTTACATTGTGGTGTTGATTGCTGTAGTCGTTAGTGTAGATTTACTGTTCTTTAAGAATCGATTCTGGGAACGGCTGATTGTGAACATCGGCATTGTCTTGGTGTTTGCAGCCTTCTATTTGAGTTTTCTAAAGAAACCATAAGCTATGCCTCGTTGACTGTAATAGCTTCTACGAGGGGATGAGTTGTTGGAGATAAAGATATGAAAAAATGCCCTTATTGTGCAGAAGAGATTCAAGATGAAGCCATCAAATGTAGGTATTGTGGTGAATTTCTTAAAAAACAGGATGAAGAAACTTTATATGAGTTCCATCCTTCTTGGTTTAAATATTTTGGGCAAATTCTAGGCCTTATAATTTTGGTCGGTATCTATATTATCTGTGTGTTAAATCAATTTTTTAATTCAACTGTTGCTATGATTTTTCCAATCGTGATTTTATTGGTAGCTGTGTATGTTTATTATGCTCGTCATAGAATTACCTATAAGATTACAACTAGGCGCATAATTTCTATGAAAGGGATAGTCAGCAAGAACACAGAAGATATAAGTCTGAAAGATATCCGGGCTGTTAATGTAAGACAATCCTTTACGGATAGAATTTTAAATATTGGGAGCATTACTATCGTCACCGCCGCAGGTGGAGCTGGATACGAGGTTATGAGTGATATTCACAACCCAGATAATATTAGGGATTTAGTTTCTAAATTAAAATTGTCAAAAGAATAATAAATAAGTAGCCAGATCGTTTTTGCCGCAAAATGGCTTTTAGTAGATTTGAGTGGTAAACTTTAATTAAATTCAAATGTCTTAATTTGCTCAAAGTTATTTGGCGTTGATAATATACATTAGAGAGGATAAAAATGTTCAAACCGAATCTGGAAGATATTAAAAAACATATTCAATTAAGAAAAGAATCTCTGAGTTTATCAGATCAACAGGCAGAAGAATTAGAGAAAAAAATAGTTCTTGATCCTAATGATTTGGACTCGAGAATACAACTAATGTCTTATTATCAGTTGGCTTCCCTAAGAAAAGTCGAATACCGATCATTTTACCAAAAACATATACTATGGATGATTACAAACAGACCTATAAATATAGACGATACCATATTGACCTTAATTCTTTTAACCCCTATTTTGGATAAACAATTTTGTCAACAAGCTAAAGATTTATGGTTACAACAAATTGATAAATTTAAAGATAATCCTGAGATTTATAAGAATGCAGGTATGACCCTTATGGTATATGATCAAAAAACGGCTGTGAATATCTTAAAAGAAGGACGTGCTCTTGATCCTGCTGATCCTTTGTGGGAAATTTCTTTATGCGCGGCTTACAAAATAGTAGGTGATATAGCCCAAATAAGAACTACTAAGATTGAAAGTGCGCAGATGGCCTATCAGGTATTATCAAAATCTTACGAAGATTTAGACGATGAAAAGAAATATTATCAATTAGAGAAAATGGCAAAAATTGCTTTTGAAGCAGGCTACTTAGATAAAGCAAATGAACATGCTCAAGAATTGCTAAAACAAGCTTCAATTCGACCCAGAGATTGGAATTATGGCAATGCTGTGTATTCTGGCAATTCTGTTTTAGGAAGGATAGCGCTTAGGAATGACAAGGTTCAAGAAGCTAAAGATTATTTAATTAAAGCAGGAGAAACCCCTGGTTCTCCAGGACTTGACATCTCCGGTCCTAATATGATTTTGGCAAAAGAATTGTTGGAAAAGAATGAAAAAGAGGCTGTAATTAAGTTTTTTACTTTATGTTCTAAATTTTGGACGAAGGGACAAGATCGCCTTAATTTATGGATTGCAAATATCAATGAGGGTAAAATTCCCGACTTGGAAGCAACTTTTATTTTTTAGGTAGAAAAAACAATTTTACCGACCCAAGAATATGGTGACACACAACTTAATTCCATGGAGACATTTAGAAAGGACAAATACGTGTTTAATAAAAAATTAAATCAGAATGCCTTAGAGTTGCCGCCAATAGCTCAAACTGATCCAAAAGCGATTGAAGTATTACGAGTTTGGGCTGTACCAGATGGTCCCAACCAAGTCATTTTACGTACTACATGGGAAGAATCTGGCGCCTGGGGATTGTTGCTTGTTGACGTGGCTCGTCATGCCGCGAATGCTTATGCACGTGAGGGGCTCGACCCAAATGTAGTTTTAGCAAGAATTCGCGAACTTTTTGATGTTGAATGGAATAATCCGACTGATACGCCACAAGATATAACTGAGTAATAGAGGGGATATTTGACTCTCCTTTTCATAGAGAGTGTATTGGATTTATATGGGACCAATCATAATGCTTGATAAATGTGCTTTACAGGCACTCACTGACATTGAAGTCGATTTTTTAGGGCATGGTAATCTTAGTACTATAATTTACACTACAAATATTATTTATGATATAATTGTAGTGTAAAGGAGGTTTGATATGGATGTCTTGAAGGGTGTTCTCTTAGAAGGGAAAAAGCATTATAGCGATCTAAAAAAAAGGATCGCAAAGGACCTGAAATCCCTGCCGGCAGGCAGCATCAAAGAACGCAGGATTTCCGGGGCGGTCTATTATTATCTGCAGAAGCGGGTTGGTGATAAGGTGGTGCATAAGTATTTGGGAAAAGAAAAGCCTTTGGCTTTGCTTAGGCAGATATCACAGAGGCGATCACTCAAGGGGGAACTTAAAAAAGTTAACGAAGGGTTGCGGATGGTGCGCAGGGTAGAAGGAAGAAGACGTGCTTGAGATAATCGATGAGATTTTAAAAGTTATTGCGAAGGAAATGCCCGTTTCTGCCGGAGCCATTGAGATATATGAAGTTATGTCAGTGTCACCACAAATAGTAATGTCGGAAAAATAGTGTCAGTTCCGCGTAAATCCATCTATTGCAAAAGTTTAAATTCTAATGAATAATTTTTAACTATTTGAAACTTATCCAGATCGGGAGAACTAATATTCTCTAATACTCTATAATTTCCTTACAGGCAGGGGGGTAACGATCTATGGTATCATTCCCAAACACGTCACTTTCCTATATTTGATAAGTATATAAATATAGGGTATACTTTCGATATGAATTTGAATTTACATATAAGAAGTATTGTATGCTTAGGAGTGCTTTTTGTCTTTTTGGCTAATACGGTTGGGCCTATAACTTCGGCCCAAGCGCAGGATTTTCATTTGCCCGCTCCTGGTGTGATGGTTCATTTAAGCCCTGAGTTTAACCCTCCGATTTTAAAAGGTATTAAGGTCCATCCTGATAATCCATTTAAGTTTGATTTTATCCTTGATCAAGGAGACAGCCAATTATCTGACAACGCCCTTAAAGATGAATCCAGCAAGCTTATTAAATATTTCCTTGCCGCATTAACTATCCCTGAAAAAGATTTATGGGTCAATCTTTCTCCATATGAAAAAGACCGAATTATTCCTAACAGTTTTGGTTTAACGGAAATGGGACGTGACCTGTTGGCAGAAGACTACATGCTTAAACAGATAACAGCATCATTGATTTATCCCGAAGACGAGATTGGAAAGAAATTTTGGAAACGGGTATACGAAGAGGCCTCTAAAAAATTTGGCACAACTAATATACCCGTGAATACATTTAATAAGGTATGGATAGTCCCGCAGAAGGCGGTGGTGTATGAGAATATTAAAGCCGGCACAGCTTATGTGGAGGAATCAAGACTTAAAGTTATGTTGGAACAGGACTATTTATCGATGACAAAACATAACGTAGGGGACGGTTTAGAGCCTTCCCTTACGGAAACCAACCAATTAGGCAGTCAGATCGTTCGTGAGATTGTTATTCCGGAATTAACCAAAGAGGTAAATGAAAATAAGAATTTTTCCAAACTTCGCCAAGTATATAATTCGCTTATTTTGGCTTATTGGTATAAAAAGAAAATCAAGGATAGTATTTTATCACAGGTATATGAGGCTAAAAACAAGGTGGCTGGCGTCAATATAAGCGATCCGCGAGAGAACGAAAGAATATATCAACGGTATCTGCAAGCGTTTAAAAAAGGCGTTTACAACTATATCAAAGAAGAGCAAGACCCCTTGACTCAAGAACTAGTTCCCAGAAAATATTTTTCAGGTGGCGAGACCTTTAATGATAATGTCATGTCAGGGGTCATAGAGGTTGCTAAACAGCCACCGAACCAAAAGGATCGATTCCAACTAAAAAGAGTTGCCATTGATTTGGCAATAGCGCCACAACCTATGCGCACAGTTGAGAATGCCCCATTAAAGACAGGGGACCAGGCGACGATTGCTTCTCACAATGATGAAATTGATGATGTAGCAGCCCCTATCCTGAAGGACGAAATATTAAATGTCCTTTCCGCAAAGGAAAAGTTGCTGATAGACAGGACAATTGAATTCAATAAAAGAATTGAGGAATTAATAAAAAAACGTTTGCCGGAGACTTCAATTGCGGCAGAATTAGAAAAAATGGATGTCCATGTATTAAAATCTGATTGGCAAAAGTTATTGCAGGAATCGAAGGGTATAGGAGGAATATCAGTAAGTGTGTTTCCTATTTTAAATCTTTTAACAGAAAATGACCCTACCTTTGCACACATCAAAGATTCGGAAATATTAAGATTGAGAATAATCGATGAAATGAAGAAAAGGTCTTCAATAGCGCAGGGTGATTTAGGCGCGGATGATGGTATTAATTTAAAAAATGATCAATCCACGGAGAATATCGGCCGTGTTGCAGAGAATCTTGTCAATTTAATGAATCCATCCGGTCAGCGCAACATTCATGATGCGTTTATCCGTTTTTTTGATCGGGTCGTGTTATATGCGGCATCAAATGATAATGGCATAGCTCAAGCGGCCAGATCAATTCTTGAACGGTTTATCATGGCTTTATTTAATAATAAAAATGGGAAGTATTTAACGCATGAGATGTTGCTTTTTAACGAATCCATTGTTTATCATCTGTTGGATGAAGAGTATGCTAAAAAACACAATATTGTGGTTGTTTATTGCTTTTCTGGAGCTAAAGCTTTCTATGAACAAGCGTTACAGATCGCTGAATTTGCGAACCGGGAAGGACATCATATTGATGTTTCCCGTTTAAAAGGGC
>Ga0206950_1138_pt1 | contig 15658 bp, 5 predicted proteins | sample Alteio_BWOrgHeat_41_FD_152954 | JGI IMG/M metagenome (GOLD analysis project Ga0206950, IMG submission 152954) | Enriched cells from forest soil in Barre Woods Harvard Forest LTER site, Petersham, Massachusetts, United States -... | ecosystem: Environmental > Terrestrial > Soil > Temperate forest > O... | reverse complement strand
GCTTCGTCAAGCCATATCCTTGCGAGACGATTCCGCGAAAGCTTGAATGAGTGAACTATGGGATTCCCCAATGGGCGAGCCATGCATTATTGAAATATTCAGGAAACTGCTGAATCACCTCTGGATGGTAGAGGCTGAACGGCGACACTCCAGCCTGCTCCAGCGCAGCCGAATGCGCCGCATCATAGCTCAAACCAGAGGCCATATGCTGCGCTTCGATCAACTCGTGATTGTAGAAATTGGCATCGGCCCCGGTCACATGTGATCCAATTTGTGACGAAAGACGATCGATCATGGCTTGGTTTGGCGGATGATCGCCAAATTGCGCTAGGTGACTAGTAATTTTCTCTAACCCCTCTCGAGTTACCTTTACCGTCCCCTCCAGAGCGGTGCTTTCCGCGCTGCCGCCGGGATAAGCTGCGATTGCTGCCATCGCCCAATGTCCACCGCCGCAGTTGCTGAGCACCGCGCATCTGATCAATGCCCAACCCGGTACAACATCCAGAAAATCGTCGCTATACGGATAGAAGTAACCGTTTACGGTAATTGTCTCGAGATGATCGGGAGAAACTTCCGGGCGTGTCAGAGATACGGACAGCCCGGTGTTCGCATGAGGTCCAGAGATTAACGCGTCCATCACAGCGTTCGAAAACCCCTGGATGAATGCGGGATCAACATGCCATTGGTGGGCCGCGACGACGACTTCAGACAGCGTGTTGTTGCCGTCTGCGGCCGCCAGCGGGACCGTGTTCCCGAACGATTGTAAGGCTGGCACCCTCTGAATCTGGCTGGATATGTCTATTCCGTGAGATTGGGCCAGCCGTTGGTTTGGCGTTAGCGAAGGTCCGCCAATCCCAAAAAGATTCGAAAAACCGAAGAGCTCCGCGGCTTCAACGGCAACGGCAGCGACGTCGGCCCACGGATTTTCCGGCCCTCCAAGTTCCCCAACAACTGTGATCGCATCAATCGGGTCGTAACCAGACGGGTCAACGAGACTCAACGGATTATTGTTGACATAGCCGTAGCGATTGAAGCTTTGTGTATTGCCAGGGTCGGAGACGTATGGATCCGGAGAAAGCAGCATTGCGCCACTTGCGTAGTAAAGACGCCCGTCCATGTTGATGAGATCAATACCATTGATCCCCTCATGCCCTGTAAACTGATGTCGCGTAATACCCGCAATAGTTGTGTTCTCTGCCGCTGTATTTTCGCTCCAGCCCAAGGCGGAAAACTTTTCCTTCACCAACGACGCCCCAGTGGGATCCGATATCACAGCGCTACTACCCAAGTGGTCTTTCGAAATGTAGTAGGTCGAATTCCCACCTGTGCTTAGCCGCGTGTACATGATAGTGTTATTGCCAGCGGGAATGTAGTGACGATAGGCATTTCCGCTTGAATTGCTCATTTTCTCGAGCAGTCCTCCTACATAAATGGTGTTTTCCACCACCCCGCCACTACTTGCCAGCTGTTTGTAACGCTGGTGATTTGCGTCGTAGAAAAACTGGTTGGTACTAGCACTGCCACTAATTTCGCTGATTTTATTGAACCCCGTCCAGGTCCACGTTCCCGACGCCGCTCCATCATAAGTTGTCTTGGTGACGTTGCCGTTGGCATCGTAGCAAAAGGTCCCCACATGGGCGCCTTGCGTATCCTTACGCACCGCATGCGGCTGGGCGTGATCTGGATAGTAAGTGCATCCGGCCTGCGGCGTTACGTAGTCTTTTACGTTCGCCGTTGCGCCATACGCCTCCCAAGTTGCAATTCGGCCCATGGCGTCGTAGCTCATCTGAGTGCTAGAGTCTCCTAGCGTGTGGTCCAGCCGGTAAAGGCTGTCTGGAAAGGCGTTCTCCGTCACTCCAGCATTCCCGTCTTGCCGCTGCGTCAAGTTGCCTACTGCGTCAAATAGGTACGAATTGTTTTGCAAGGCACTGCCGCCGCCAACACCGGCTTGAATGTTTTGGACGTAACTAGTTACTGCGTCAAAAGTGTGGTTCACGATGACCCCATTTCCGAGCGTCTCCTGCAGGATTTGTCCGCGCGGATTTATCGTGTTGGCAGACCAATAAACCGTGCCCGGGCCACCTGGGGTGACGTCAGAGATGTGTTCAAGAATCCCGTTTACGTACGAGTATTGCAGCTTCAGCTGATAGGACGCCGTACTTATCGGATATTGCAGCGTGTCGAGCAAGCCGCTCGAGTTGTACGCGCTGGTGTATGTATACGACGCATCTCCTGGAATCGAGATCGTGTCTGTCGAGAGTCTGCTAGCACTGTCGTACGCGTAAACTTCTGAATAGGTGCCTGGAGCACTCGTCGCTGAAACGCTTTGAAGTTTTCCTATATTGAAGTTCGCGGCACTAGAACCCCAATTCCAGTTGGTAACAAAGTTGACGCCGAGTGGATCGGGCTCCGTTCGCTGCGTCGGCCGTGATAGCGCATCGTACAGCAACGAAGTTGTTTGACCTTTGGCGTCAGTGTAGGAAGTCAGCTCGCCAAAGGAGTCGTACGACCATACCCAAGGACCGAGATCCGCGTCGGTCGCACTAACTTTGAAGGCGTTGATGCCGTAAGCATAGACCGCAGTCTGAAGAGTAATTGCAGGAGATGAATTATCGGTGGCAGTCAGCAGAGAGCCAAATGCATCATATGTGAAATTCACGCTGTATCCATTGTTGTCTTGGGTCTTGGCCAAAAGACCTGACGGCAATAGTATCTTTGTGGTGACCCTGCCAGAGGGATCGGCGGTAGTTGGTGGGTCGGTGGCCGTGGTCGTTCGCCCCTGATATGTGAAGAGCGCAGTCAACGGGGTGCTCACGGTTGCGCTAGTCGGCCGTTGAACGCTCGTGAGACGATTGAGCGCGTCATGCGTATAAGTGGTCCAATAGGTAGTGCCGAGAGCAAGCGTAGACGGCGTCCCTTGCCTGTGTACGTTTCCCACGTTGTCGTACTGCACTTCGTTTAGATCATACGCATCGGTGAGCTTTTGATTGCTTGTCGCGAGAACCCGATCGAGAGAGTCCAAATATGCGTTTTGTGTGTTGAGGGTCGACCCGTCGGTCTTTAGATTCTGTTGAACCACTATACTTTTGTTATTGCTATTGAGACAGCCGGTGCCACATGAGTTGTAAGCCCAAGTCGTAGATGTTTTGTCCGGACGAACCTCCTTCTGTTTGCGGCCAAAATCATCGTAAGTCCAGCTAGTTTCTAATTGATTGACCAATGTGTAATTTGGATCCGTCTGGCTCGTAAGCCGCCCGGAATTTGGATCGAATCCGAGCGTGATCGATTGTGAGAGCGGGTTTTGGATGGTCGTGGGAAATTGTCCGGTGGTGCCCCAGTTAACAGTAGTATTTCGCACCGCTGGAACACCTGCGGGAACGTGAATGCCTGTGTCGGTCACTCCGTTAACGTTTCCGAAGCCGTCGTACGAAAACGCCGTGTCGAGCTGATACAGCGAGTTACCACTCTCTACGATTCTGTGAGTCACTCTGCACAGAGTCGAATCGGAACCGTTGCTAGTGAAAGTAATGTGACGGGTAATCGCCGGGCTTCCAAGAGATATCGGCGGAGCTCGGGTGACGTCCTGCTCCGTTGGCAAATTGAGACACCACGTACTGGTGTTGGCCGGCGAATATGTGGTTGCGGTCGTCGTCGTCCACACATCATTCAAGTTAGGAGAGTTAGGATCATTGTCTGTTACTGAGGTAGAGATATTCGTAGCGTTGCCGTTGGCGTCATAGGTCCAGGTCGTGACGGTTGTCGAAGTCAAATCGCCATTTAAAGCACCTCCGAGCTCGTAGTAACTTGCTGTGGATGTTTGCACGTAGGGGAAATAGCGCTGATTATTGGCGCTAGAGTCTAGTGTTACCGCAGCCAAGGTCGGAAAAGTATTGTTCATCTTGAGACTGAACGTCGCTGCGGTGTTCGGCTGAGACACCCAATCCAATAACGGCATCTGGCTAAACGGAAAATCCCGACGATAAAACTTCACATCCCAAACGCCGTTCCGGCTATCTAGGTTCCCAATATCGTTGAAGCCCGTAAAACCGCGGCCCTGCAGATTCATCCACGCGAAGAAGTAGCTCATCGTTTGCGTGTAAGTGCCGCTGGGCAAATTCGTAGGGTCACTAAAGGTTGTCTGACTGACGACGTACTTCGGACCAATGTAATTCTCGTAAGGATAGGTCGCGTCTGCCCGATTCAGGTACACAGCGCTTGAGGTTAGCGGGGCATACGTTGGCTTGACGAAGTTGCCGTAGCCATCGGTAAACGAATTCGCAAAATCTGGTCGTGTCCCTGCACCGTTATGCAACCCGTAATAAAGCGCATTGCTGACCGAGCCATTGGCGAACACGAGATCGTCCAACCCGTCGCCATTCTGGTCGGTCACAACCCAAGTTCCGCTGCCGATGGAAATACCGGTGGGGACGCCCGGAGCAAACGCGTTGCCTTCAGATCTGTAGAGTGTCAACGCACCCCCGACATTGGCAAGAATGTCGCTGCGACCATCCCCATCCCAATCTACCGCCAGATATGCTGTGCCAGATGGAATGTTCAAATCCAGAAAACCGTTACTGTTGCATTCGGAGATTTGTAGTGTCGCCGAACCCATCAGATCGGTACACGTGTCGTCGTTAAAGTTAAGGGCTACGAATGGCAGGGGGCTGCTTCCAGTTCCCAGTGACGCACCTCCGGTTTGAACAAAGGAGGTGCCGTTGTATGCGTATTCCCAAGCAATCCAACCAAGCGATACCTGCTTGCCTTCAATGATTAGATCGGAGCGCCCATCCCCGTTGAAGTCAAAGTGACTGACCGGCGAATTGGGTGATTGATTGTCACCATACATTTTGATTCCGCTAATGCCGGAGAAGAAAAATGGCTGTGAGATTGCTGGAGTCCCGGCAAATGAAATGCTACCGGTGGTGCTATTGTTTAACTGGACGGACAAGGTGGAAGTGCCGCCAGAAGGCGCTGTCAACTGCACGAGGTCAGGTCTGCCATCACCGTCAATATCGGCAACGCTATAGAGCGAAGTGGTGACTACGGGAACGGTCGTCGGTGTCATGGTGAATGATGTGCCGTTCAGTTTGTATACAGACCAGAAACCACCCGAGGGTGCCAACAATTCATTGCGCCCCGCACCGTCAAAATCGTCAAGCAAAATAGTGCTGCCGCTCGCACCGGTACTAATCGGTGTTCCGTAGCCGGTGGCTGTTGCAAGTTGCACCCACCACAGTCCGCTAGAGGTCTGAAAGACCAAGTCCTTCTTGCCATCGCCATCAATATCAACGCTGTACACGGTACCGTTCGTCGCCCCGCTCCCTGTCGCCATCGTTGGTGTTGGCAAACCCGCGCTACCGCTCTGATATCCAATGCTGGTCGGCGTCGAATAGCAGTCGGACCCTGCGCTGCCACCGCACTCCTGAATCGACGTGAGTGTTGCTCTGAGCGTAGTCTCGGATATAGTGTAGGAGAGATTGTATTCGCGAACGATCGTACCGGAACTCTTGATCGTTATGTTTGATAGCTGCCTCGTTTGCTGAATCTGAGAACCGGCTACAAATTTGTAGGTCAGGTCGTTAGCTGCCCTTGTGCTGTAATTAAAGTTGACCTGATATGGGAAGGTCGTGGATCCGCTCGGAGCGGTGTATTGGATGCTCAAGGGAACGTACGCCCCGCCCGCTTGGAAGTAAGTGAAAGTCATCTCGTTGCCAGACCGATCGGTCACCTTATCGAGTGCCCAGATGTACGGTGTCGTCGAGCTCGTGGACGGAAAGATTCGCGAGTCCGTCGTATTACCATATTCGTACATGAGCCCGTCTTTGCCCTGTACGGTAAAATAGGACGGTCCATTCCCGGCCGTGCCATTCGCCGAAACGTTCGAAAAATTGGCGATCTCGGTCTGATAAGTAGTTCCTGCCTGTCCGTACGTCGAAAGCACCTCGCTACTCGTAAGCCTTAGGCGATTGCCATCCAGGCAGAAGGCGTCGGTTGCACTCAGCGTGATGGGCGCGGGGGCAGAGTCTTGTGCGAACGTTCTATTGCAGCGAGCGATGACGGAGAGTCCATTCAGTGTCCAACCCGGCCCCATCAATCCGTAAGACAAATCACTGTCGTAGGTGAGCGCGATCTGCGGTTGAATCCCTCGAATTCCTGGAGGCGTCCAAATGGGAATCGAATATCTCGCACTTCCCGTTGATGAGACGGCATACTCACCAGGGGTCCGACCGAATGAGTTTGCGTTTGCAGTCTGATAGGAGGCGACGACAATGAGCAGAGTGCAAAATAGTCGGCTTTTCATGATTGAACTGCCCCTTTTCTATTCAAGATGAGGAATGCGCAAATAAGTCGGCACAATTTGAAGTCGCGTCTTGAGCTGCAATGCGAACTTGCGCTGTTGCAGACAGGAGACGTTTCGGTAGCACAAGGCGCCTAGCGACTGATTCCACAGTCGGACATGCTTGCGACACGCAAACCCCGACCGAGGGGTAAGGGGTCATCAGAAGAATAAATGTTTGCACCAAAGGCTTCCTTGCGTGGCATAGGTGCGAAGAATTTGTGATTCTTGCGCACGTCGTCCCATTATCTTGACATCGAAAAAACCTACACCCCTACCTCTTGTTCGTCAACATTGAACAACGTGTTCTTGTTCGACTGACGGTCACAATCAAGCAATGATCTTGTCGCATTATCCTTTTTGTAACCGTCCTTACTTGCACCTCCCCCGCAGCCGATATTTGCATTCTTTAGCTGTTGCTGACCGATGCCACAGAATCCTGACGGATCCGTATACGACATCGGGTTGTTGTTCACGTAGCTGTATCGATTGTAATTTTGCGGACTATGTGCGCGGCGTCGGACTTCTCGATCTCAGCACCAAGGCGGTGGTGTGGTTGCCGATGGAAGGCAAACATGCATTGAATGGCATCGATGGTCTATATGTGGCCGGCAGCTCTTTGATTGCCACGCAGAGTGGCACTGCGCCGGAGCGGGTGATTCGATTCGCCGTCAACGATTCGAAAACAAACATCGTTTCCGAGGCCATTATCGAGCGCGCAACACCGACGCTGGGCGCTCCGACACATGGGGTCATCGTCGGCAATTATTTTTACTTCATCGCCAATTCAGGCTGGGATGTTCTCGATGATCACGGCGTCTTGCTTCAAGGCAAATCTTTGCCGACGGCTTCGATCAGGCGTGCGAAGATTACTAATTTAAAAGGCTTTCCCCGCCAACGGCCGGACATCCTCGACCAGATGCACCAGCACGCGGCCCGGCTCCGCGACCTGGATGATGTCGCCACTCCAACAGCGGGCGCGGCGTTTCCGATTGGTTGTCGCCCCAACCATGCCTCCCTAAGAGCCCCAGAAAGCCAGAAAGCGGCTAAGGGGGGAGCATGCGCCCGCCCCCCCCCAGCGGCCACGCCGCACCGACGCTCAGGATTCCAGTCCATGCTTCACAGCGGCATGTCATAGCTCGTGACGGAACAGCCGCTTATGGATGAGACCCTTGGACCGATCGATATCCAGACCCTGTCTGGTGCGAATCAGCGACATTGGGTTACTGCCCCTAGCGATCAGGGGCCTTCTTTCCACTCTCGACCAGATGCTTGCCGATTACCGTGATCTGCTGTCCCTTCTCCGCCAATCCAGCTCCGCAACGCTTCTCCTCTGATACATAGTCAGCATCTGTCATTTTGCGAGTCTCCTCGATTATCAGGTGTTCGATGTCGAGTTTTGGTACGCGTCCGTCTAATCGCCCTATGTAGTACAAGGTCAACAAAAACCCCCTCGACTGATCGGGCGAGTTCGTGGCCCCGGCCAGTTTCATGCCAACAATGACACATCGTATGTCAGCGATGTTCACAGCCTCCTGTGCACCAATTCGCATCGAGGCCAGTCCCAGAGTTGCCACGAGCATGCTCAATCCGCGTTTTCGCACCGACACTCTCCAGGAAATTTCTGTGTATAGTAAAAAAAACACCTGGCTTCATTGATCTGATCGGAGAAGCAGCGGGCAATATGAAGTCATGAACGGTCCGTCGCCACTGCCGCACATGGGGCAGCGGTAGAGAGGATTTCAAGAGCGTGGCGAAGCGGCGCTGCGCTTCTTGTCGCGATATTCTCGAAGCTCCTGCACAGTCGGGCCAAGGTACCGCATGACCAGGAACAGCACGACGAACGAGGCGGCGATTAGCCATCTCTCGGATCTTCCAAACAGGCCCCACCCAAGGTAATAGTTCGCGACGGTCACTATGCATGGTGCGAGCGCACAGCCCACAAATGCTCGACGTGTCTGGAGGGAGAACTTCCCTAGACGCTTTCCTGCGAGCTCCATCAGTTACCTCCAGGACAGTTCACTTGTTTCGGTGCGAACGCATCAATCAAGCTTGTAAAAAGATCGTTGACCCCGCCGGTTGCGGTTGCCGCCCCGCTGGCAAAGGCATCGGCGGAACGCTGGCTTACCGTCCTGTAGCCGCTAACGGCAGGCCCCGTGATACCTCGGGCCAAAGTAAAACCGGTGGCTAAAGACAGCGCGGCGTAACCAGAATTGCTGTACCCACCGCCGCCGAAGCCCTGCGACAGACCGGCGCCTAGTTGAAGAAGACCGGCACCAATGTTGCCCACACCACCGGTCGCGGCAAGTGCAAGCCCTGGAGCAACCACCTCTGGCTGCAAGGTCACGACCCCAACACCCGCCGCACCCAGACCGACCAATTCCAGTTTTCCGGATGCGTCTCCCAACGATTCAGATCCGCTTGCCAGCGAATTACCCGCTTGGCAAAGCCAGCTCTTTATCGGATTCTGACTTTGCGGCCTGCTGGGCGCACCAATACCAGTAATTGTTGGTATTCCGTCGGGACCATCGTCGGTGTAGAACTGGCCCGGTACGCCCGGTGTCGGAGTGTCGTCCGTATTCTTGTTGCCGGTGCCGGTAACAGTTGGCACTCCGTCGGGACCATTGTCGGTGTAGGTCTGACCCGGTACGCCCGGTGTCGGGGTACCACCGCCACCGTCGCCCCCTCCACAACCGTCTCCATCGTCGCCACAAATATCCTCAAACCCCGTCGGATCGATACGCGTCAGCGGATTATTGATGACGTAGCTGTATCGATTGTAACTTTGCGCGTTGCTGGGATCAGGGATATGCGGATCCGGCGACAGAAATCGCCCCAGGATCGCATCCTCCACCCGACCGTTCATATGATTGAGTCCCATGGATTGACCGAGCGATGTTTGAAAGGTGTATCCCTGACGGCTTAATCCGGCAATCGTATTGAGGTCTCCAGTAACGGGAGCGCCGGACCAACTGGTGGGATTGCGCCGAGCTCCAAAAGCAGAAAAGCTCTCATTAACGGCGCTGGTCCCAGAATTGGACGCGATATTCGCAATGCCGCCCTGGTGATCTTCGAGCATATAGCTCATCGTATTAGCGCTGGCTGACGTGCGGCTGTACACCGCAACGGGTTCTTTGCCGGCATATATGTAGTGACGGTAGTCTGTAATGCTGCCACTAATTACCAAATCCACCAATCCGCCGATGTAATAGGTGGTCTCAGTGGTACCTGGAGCGGTGTAAATCTGCTTCCACCGTTGGCGATCGGGCCCATACGAAATCTGGACTTCTTCGGCTCCGGTGGCATCGTTCGCATTGATATCAGTTGGATAGTTATAGCTCGACCAGCCAACAATCGAACCTGCTCGGCTGGTCATGTTGCCATTTGCATCGTACGCAAAACTTGGATTTGTAATGCCATTAAATGTGCCTGTCAGTGAGGTGACCGCGTGCGGCCGAGGTTGCCCCGCTGCCGGGTATGTATATGTGCCCACACCCGTCTGCGAAGTAATATTGCCAGGTCCTGCAGCCCCGCCATCATAGGCCAAGGTTGGAGTGGAGCAGGTACTCGAGAGCGCTACGCAGTTCAATCGCTGGTCCGCGTCGTAGGCAAATGACTCCGTTAGCCCAAGATTATTGTTTTGCCGCTGGGTAATGTTTCCGTTGTCGTCTTCAAGATAAGATTGATTCAATAGCGTCGCACCGCCCCCGACGCCGGCGGTCGCGCCGCTTAGCCAGGATGTTACGGCATCGTAGCTTCTATTGATCACCACTCCGTTACCGAGAGTCTCCTGAGTAAGTTCGCCAAAACCATTCATCGCATTGGCGGTCCAGAGCGTGCATGTGCTTCCGCAGGTGGTCGTGGTGTCTGTTGTGTCTGTCACAGATTGGAGCAATCCATTCTGGTATGCGTATTGAATGTTGAGGGCAGTGCCCGTGCTAGTGGGATAGGTCAACGTATTGGGAAGTCCCGTCGTTAAGCTGTAAGTGCTTGTAAACAAAAACACACCCCCGAGATCATTGCCGGCCTTACCGCTCTCCGTGATCGCTCTTGTCGAGGGCCGGCCGTCGGCGTCAAACGTTCGACTCTCATAATAGAGCGCACTCGTGGAACTGCAGGGACTGACAGTCTGCGTGCATTCGGCAATCATTTGGCCGACGTTATGACTTGCCGGCATAGAACCCCAAGTCCACTGAGTAAAGAGATCGGGTTCGGTGCGGCTGAGCGGGCGCGAGAGCGCGTCATAGGTCATTGAGAATGACTGGCCTTTCGCATCCGTCCAGCCGGTACGCTCGCCCAGAGAGTCGATTGTATAGGTCCAGGCACCGCGATCTGCATCGGTTGACGCGACACGGAACGGCTTGAGCCCATACTTGTAGGTTACTCCTGACAACAACGTATTACCGACGCTGTCCATGACGCCTGTCAGACTTCCCGCAGCATCGAAAACACGAGTTACGTTGTAGCCGAGGGCGTCTTTGGTTTGTCGGAGCCGCCCATTGACGTCGTTAATGGTTGTCCTGGTGTTCCCATACGGATCGGCAACGGTGCGGTTGCGGCCCGCGTAGACATAGCTTGTGCCTTGGCAACCGGAAATGGGCGGCACGGTTGCGGGATTGCAGCTTGTTGGACCGCTGGTCGATTTGACAGGACGTTCGGATTCAATCAACCGATTCAAAACGTCGTAAGCAAAGGTCTGCTGATATGCAGTCGAGCCGCTAATTCTCGGCGTTGATTGCTGAACCAGCAAGCCCAGTGAGTTATACAACGTCTGGATAATCGCGGTGGACCCGGTGACCGTTGGACCGGATGACTCTGTCAGGCGATCAATGGGATCATAGAAGTTCGTGTCAGTACGGATCGCTGTAGTACCGTTGGTTTGATAATTGGTCTGGGCGATTTGATAGAAACTGTTGCTCCACCCACAGAAGGATGTGCACGTGCTCCAGGTCCAGGTGGTAGAGGTACCATCCGGGCGCGTTTCCTTACTTTTGCGTCCGAATGCGTCGTAGGTCCACGACGTTGTCAGGTTATTGGCATCCGTGACGTTGTCGGGAACACCGAAGGTCAGACTCTGATTGGACGTGTAGCTCACTGTGGTGGTTGCACCGGATGGGTCAGTAGCGCTAGTCAAGAATTGTCCGGTTGCGCCCCAGTTGAGCGTCGTCAAGCGGCTGGCGGGCGATGAAGGCATGTTGTTGCCCGTGACAGTGTCAGTCGCAATGTTGCCGAAACCGTCGAAGGTTAATGCCTCCGTCACTTTGTAAAGACCGCTGTTGGCCGTGGGTTCGGTGATTGCTGAGACTGCGCGACAATTGGCTGGTGTATCGGGCGTAAAGGTCTTCGTTCGGGTAACGGTATTCGCACCGTTGATCAACGAGCTATAAACGACCTGAGCCTGATCCAACATGGTCAAACACCATGCGGCGAGATCGGCAGTCGAATTAACGGAAATATCTGTCGTATTGGTTGTGTTAGTCGTCCACGTATCTCCGGTGTAAGGAGACCCCGGGTCATTGTCGGTAACAGTCTTTACGATGTTGGTCGCGTTGCCATAATTGTCGAATGTGTAGTTAGTCGCCGTCGAAGTGACCATATCGGTGTTTTCAGGGCCGCCGACTTCGAAATCTTCCTGCAGATGAGTGGCCACATAGGGGAAATAGCGCTGCTGGTTGGAAGTGGTACTGAGCGTCGTAGTAGCCATTGTGTTTTGGGTATAAGTTATTTCACTGCCACTGCTTGCGACAACATGATCTGTTCGATTCACCATCCCCGTGGTGGGAAAGCTTCGTTCGAAATAAGAATAGTCGTAGAGACCATTCCTGCTGTCGTAGCGTAAAATCGTGGCGAATGCCTGCAAGCCGCGACCTTGGAGATTGGTCCACGCGCCGTAATAGTGAAACTGTTGATTATAAGTAGCACCCGAGGCGCTGCTGGGATCGCTAAAGGTGGCCTGGCTCACCACATACAATGGGGCCAAGTAATTGGCATAGGGGAAAGTCGCGTCCGTGTAATTCGTATACACGCTGCTTTGAGTAAGGTAGCCATAAGTTGGGCTAGCCGAATTCCCATAGCCGTCGGCAAAACTCGTGGCCAGATCAGATGTACCGTTGTGCAGGTAGTACGAAAGCGAACTGCCGCCAGACGCGCAGCCAAGGTCATCAAGACCATCCCCATTCGCATCCATCCACAAGTAGAAGCACGACGCGCTATACGGAACCGATGTGGCGGTAAGAGAAGGCGTACCGGTTCCCTGAGATAGGTAGACGCCAATAGTCGTGCCATTCTGTACCAAGATATCTGTACGCCCATCGCCGTCCCAATCGAGCGCCACGAGAATTGTTCCGGGCAGCGAGAAGGTCTGAGGAGCACTACCGTTGCAACCGGAAACATACAGGGTGTTGGACGTAACGAAGTCCGTACACTTGTCGTCGTTCCAATTCGTAAAGAACACAGGAGTAAAAGTCGATGAGGTGGCCGTAGCGATTTTGACCGTAGTGAAACCAGTGCCCGTTGATATCAATTCATATGTTGAGATGATGAAACTGCCCGCGGAGGCTGTCTCAGTCTGCACGACAAGATCGTCTCGGCCGTCGCCATTAAAATCGTAACGGCGCATTTTTCCATACTGCGCGTCAGGACCTTGCAAGAACACACTCGCAGATCCAACGTTGGTATACCCGGTGGTGAACGTTGCGCTAAAACTCGCGGCCGTGGGGCTGCTTGTGTTTAGCTGGAACAATATTTTGGACGTCAGTATTGAGTGACCGCCAAGCATGGTGGTCGTGTCATTCTGACTGACCAGGTCTGGCAATCCATCGCCATTTATATCTGCCAATTGGTAGTTCTTTGAGGTCGAGTCATAGGCAAGACCTGTGGATGTACCCGTAAAGCTGGACCCATTCCATACGAAGTAATACCAAGTACTGCCAACCACTTTGAGGATGCCATCTTGATGTGAGCCGGTGACATTGCCAAACAGTGCGGGTCCTGGACCCACTGCTGAGATGCCGGTGTTGACGGGTGTTCCGTAGCCAGATGCGGAACCGAACGCCACGAACCACGTACTACCATTACTGGAAACTAGATCAGGGTACCCGTCGCCATTAAAATCGTACCGAGTCGCAGCGATGGATGAGCCGCTCAGTGCTGGATTCGAGACCGTGGATAGTCCGGGGCTGCCAGCCTGATAACCAATGGTTGTTGGAATAAGGCAGTTTGATCCTGCGGAGTCCGCACATTCTTTGATCGTGATGAGTTCCTTGCGTCCCGTCATAGGCGAGGCCTGATAGCCAAGGAAGTAGTCCTTGACGACTGTCGTTCCCACAAATACTTCGATGGAAGTAAGCAGTTGAGTATTGATCACCTGCGTGCCCGCGACATAAGCATAAATTGAGCTGGCCGCGACGTTCACGCCATAGTTAAACAACATTTTGTACTGATACGTCGAAGCGCCAGCACTGGTGGGTGTCCACAAGATGGTGTTAGGAACAGACGCGCCGGAGAGCGACGCGCTCGGCGCCAAATAATTGATGACGTAGTTGTTTCCCGCCCGATCTACAACTTTGCTCAGCAACCAGGTAAGCGCCGTGGTGCTGCCGCTGGCCAGAATCTCGGAATTCGCTCCGTTGCCGTTAGAATCCGTGTATCCGTAGTAGTAAGTCAGACCGTTACGCCCTTGTACGGTGAAGTACTGGGGCCCGTTTCCCGCGGTGAGGTTTGCGGTGATGTTCGAGAAGTCCGCAATCTCAGTCTGATAGGTTGAACCAGCGGTGCCATAAGTGCCACTAGTTAGGCGTAGTCGTTTGCCGTTCATGCAGTACCCGTCACCCGTCACCAGCGCAACCGGAGCTGGGGTCGTATCCTGGGCAGTGGTCAAATTGCACCGGGTGATCTGGCCGAGACCCGCGAGTGACCACCCGATACCAAGGGGGCCTATTGAGGCCTGGCTATCGTACTGAAGGGAGAGGTTTGGTTGCATGCCGCGTGGTCCCGGAGGGGCCCAAATAGGAACTGAATATTGGGCGCTGCCAACCGCTGATACGTCGAAGTGTCCGGGAGTGCGTCCGACGGTCTGTGCCTCTGCTACGTTGAGAAACGCGACTAGTATGAGCGAAGCGACTGGGAGACGATTGGTCATGTGACGATCCTTGTCATTTCGAGGAATAGTTAGGGTGATGCCCCTGCGGAATAGCAAAACGAATCATACCTAGTAGAGCAGGCGTCCCTAGTCGCAATCATTTTCAGCATGAAAGACCAGACCGACAAACTAGATTGGGGCTGAATCGAATAGATTCGGCAAATCGACCTTCGACTATAGCCTGAGTAAGCCGACGCACTGCACAGCGCGCGGATTTACTTGATACTTTTTTGGCAACTGGCACCAATGGTCTCCCTACCCTATCTCGCGCGAAAACTTTCGAGCTTTCTTTTGCGCGTTCCCTATTCTTCGTTTCACAAAACCTACGCGCTTTTTCTAAATGCGTCAACCCGCTCGAGCGGACTACCGGTCCACTCGTGCCAAGGGCACGATTTCGTACTCCTCACTAGAAGCGCCCTGAATGTACGGCAGCCCGACAAACTTTAGCGTGATCGATAGAGTGAAAACCTTAATGCTTGGCGGAGCTGGCAAGGGCGACGCCTGCTGTATCGCCAAGACGAGTGACCGCTGCCAGGCCGCAGAGCCGTTACAGCGCGGCAGAAGAATTTCTTGCACGTTGCCCGCGCCGTCCTGAATGATTTGCGCCTCACATTGGAAGGATTCGTCTGCATCGTCCCTTTTTTTGTCTGCGGGGTTTTCGTTTATCGGCGTTCTCGGGCGTCGCCAGACTCGATCAATGCGGGCTTGAATTTGCCCCGTATAGATACCAAACAATCGAGCTTGCTCGGCGCCGTCTGCTGCGCTGGCTATCGAATTGGAGGGTGGGTCCTCGCTCAGTGGCAAGGTTTCGAGGTTAAGCATTTTGGGCGGATCCGCGCTAATGAGCGATTGGATTTTCATCTTGCTTAGATCTGGAAGCGCTGAGATTGCGCTTTCATCAGCAGCGGAGTTTGCGCTGGCGGTCACCGGCAAGGAGATGAGGGTGAGACTATCTGCGGCGCTTGGCAATTTTGAGAACGCGTTCGCCGACTCCTGTGTCTTCAAAGGATCAGGCTTGGGACCTCGGCTCGCAAAGGGAACCGCCGGAATAACCAATGCGTGGAGCAGAAGGGTTCCGAGAATGCCGAGCAAAGTTGGAGAAAGGGAACGGCGCGAGGAACAACTGTTGGGAATTCCCGGTAGAGGAGAGTACTGCCATTCCGTGACATCCATTTTCCATT
>Ga0206950_1137_pt1 | contig 16019 bp, 13 predicted proteins | sample Alteio_BWOrgHeat_41_FD_152954 | JGI IMG/M metagenome (GOLD analysis project Ga0206950, IMG submission 152954) | Enriched cells from forest soil in Barre Woods Harvard Forest LTER site, Petersham, Massachusetts, United States -... | ecosystem: Environmental > Terrestrial > Soil > Temperate forest >... | reverse complement strand
CGCTGCGGCAATAGCTGACGCCGCATGGTCTCACCAATTGCCGCCCAGAGCGACAAACCGGCCTCCAGAGCAACCCGCTCCAGAGTTTCAATCGTGGTCTTGCCGATCCCGCGCACCGGCGTATTGATCACACGCAACAGTGCGATCGAGTCATTCACGTTGTGAATGACTTTCAAATACGAAATCATGTCCTTGATTTCCGCACGCTCGTAGAACGAAAACCCGCCCACCACGTGATACTTCAGCCCATAGCGCCGCATGGCTTCTTCAAACAACCGCGACTGCGAATTAGTTCGGTAGAGCACGGCCGCCCGCGCATTCTCACCCTGGTCCACGACCTCGCGCAAATACTTGGCGATATGGTCAGCCGTGAACAGCGCTTCGTTCTCGCCGTCGGGAGCCTCGTAATAGCCAATCTTTGTGCCGCCCTGCCGCGACGTCCACAAATTCTTGCCTTTCCGCTTGAGGTTGTTCGCAACCACCGCCGACGCCGCCTGAAGGATGTTCTGCGTGGAACGATAGTTCTGTTCCAGGCGAATGATCTTGGCTTCAGGGAAGTCTTTTTCGAACTCCAGAATGTTGCGAATGTCGGCCCCGCGCCAGGAGTAGATCGACTGGTCCTCATCGCCGACCGCGCACACGTTGTGCCGCGTTCCTGCCAGCAGCCGCAGCAGTTCATACTGCGGACGATTCGTGTCCTGATACTCGTCCACCAGAATGTACTGAAAACGGCGGTTGTAATAATCACGAATCTCGGACGCGGCCTTCAGCAGACGCACAGTTTCGAGCAGCAGATCATCGAAGTCTAACGCGTTCGCCTTCGCCAGCTCTTTTTTATACTCGGCATAGATCTGGGCTACGCGCTCGGTTTTCGGATCAGCCGACTGCAGATACACTTCCTGAGGATCGAGCATGTGGTTCTTGGCCCACGAAATGTGTGCCAGCACGGAGCGCGGCGTAGTCTGTTTGTCATCAATCCCCAGCCGCCGCATGACTGACTTGACCAGTTGCTGCTGGTCGCTCTCGTCGTAAATCACAAATGTTTTTGTGTAGCCGATCGGTGGAGTCCCGGGAACAGTCGAAGGTATGCGGAGCGCCTCAATGTCCCGTCGCAACACCCGCACGCAAAAAGAATGAAACGTAGAAATGACCGGCTTGGCGATAGATAACCCGCCCACCAGCTTGTCCACCCGCTCCACCATTTCGGAAGCAGCTTTATTGGTGAAAGTCATCGCAAGAATCGATTCCGGCATAACACCCATGTTCTCGATCAGATGCGCGATTCGGTAGGTGATGGCGCGCGTCTTCCCGCTCCCGGCGCCGGCCAGGATAAGCACCGGCCCATCGGTAGTTTCGACAGCCTCACGCTGTTGCGGATTGAGTTGGTCAAGGAAAGACAATGCTGGGGCGGCTCCAGTGCTGCTAGTCAAATCTTACAGGGAATCGAGCTTGTCATGGAGAACGGCCCGTCGGTGATGTGCGTTATGGCACAGTCGAAAGGAATGAAGACTGCTGTAGCCCCAAAGGGGTGTCAACTACTGGACAAAAATAGCTTAGCTACTGGCAAGCATTAAAAGATTCTGGGCATCACTTCTGCAGAAGAACTCGGATCTTGCCGTCAACGAACCCGTCGGCAACCACCAGGTCCGTCTTGCCGTCGCGGTTCAGATCACCAACCGCCATGTAAGCAGCGACTGGGGCTCCGTCGGCAATCACCACCGGTTTTGTGAAACTGCCATTCTTCATCCTTCGAAAAAGATCAATGGTTCCGTTGAACTCGTTTGCAATGACTAAGTAGAGGCTTCCGTGGCGGATGAATTTGGTGGTCGTGATAAACCTGGGTTCGTCGCCATAGGGATATTTCTTGCCGACATAGCCCTTGGCGGACGATTCGAACACAGTCACATTGCTGCCTTTGTTGTTGACAGCTTCACCAGCGATCGCGAAGTCTGGAACCCCGTCTCCATTAAAATCGCCGGCGACTATGGCGATCGGTGGCGTCGAAACCCGGTAGGTTGATTGCAGCGTGAAGCCGCCCTTGCCGTTTCCCACAAAGAGCTGGACTTGGCTGCCCGAATTGTCTGCACAGACAAGGTCCGGCCGGCCATCCCCGTTGAAGTCCGCCACCGCAAAAGCTACTGCGTTAGTGCCTCCAATCGGCTGCCCAAGCGTAAACGTTCCGTCGCCTTTCCCTAAGAGCAGACTGCCCTGGCCCACATCTCCAACCACGATGTCCAGGTTATGATCCTGATTGACATCACCCTTCACGATGGAAAAAGCATCGGTGAATGGCCCATAAGCTACCGCTGGTTCAAAGGTCCCATCGCCCTTTCCAAGCAGGATGTTCACCTGCCCTGGCGTGCCAATGGCCCGATTCGCGACCGCGACGTCGAGGAATCCATCGTGGTTAAAGTCGGCCAGGACAATAGATCCCGGATAGGAACCTGCCGCATAAGTCACCGCTGGACGCAACGTTCCATCCCCGTTGCCCAGCAGTACTCCGATCGTGCCGTTGACTTCAGAGTTCGTGACAACCACATCGAGCTTGCCGTCTCTATTCAGGTCGCCAATGGCGACCCCCTGTGGCGCTGCTCCTCCCGTCGAGTAAAGAACCGGAGGCGCAAAGCTCTGGGCTGAGGCTGTCAATGAGGAGCAAACACACAAAGCCGCAATCGTAGCGATAACATTGGCGAGAACAATATGAGTGGGACGCACAAAACTCCTTTGATTTCCTCGGCGGGGACACGGGGGAGGTGCCGGAATCAGGCATTCTTGCATATTTAGGCGCCTTGGTCAAAGCGGCCTCGCTAGTGCCCTCTCCTGTCGCACCACGCCAATGCGACCGACTGGGTTGAGGCGATGCTGGCCGGTGCGTTTCTGGGGTGGAAACGGTGGTCTATTACTCCATTGTGTGGCAGTACTTGTCGAATGCAGACCGGGCGCGCTTTAGGCGCGTGATGGCCGTAGCAGGGCTGGCGCAACTCATGACATTCCGTTTGCGACTTTGGCCCGGCGGCAAAGACCAGTTGCTCGCATGATCCGCTTCCCTTGGGAAGCCGGTGTCCTGGTTGGCACATGAGAACTAGAAATTGCCACGCGGACTGATTCCGAACAAGTTGTTGGCCACCCGGAAACTATGGCGGCGGAGAGTTATTACAAGGCTGCTATTTCTTCTTCGACTCTTTCCCCATCTTCCGCTTGATCTCTTCCATGAGCTTGGGTTTCAAGTCGGCCAGTACACTATCCACGATGTCGGAGATCTCACTGCTCTCTTCGCCGTTACCCGAGGACGCTACTGCTTGAGGCGTGGGTTGCTGCTCCGCTTTCGATTCGACTCCACCGTCCGGCACGTGCGCTGTCAAAACTGTATCGCGAATCTGCCGCCAGTTTGCCCAGGCAGCTGCCAGTTCGCCCTCGCCTTGCCGGTCGCTGGCAGAAAGCGCGCCATCTGAAACTTCAGGCGTGGCGACGGTCTGCGATCCTGATTCGGAAATCATTGCCGGTTGCCCGCTGTCAGCCCCCGCCGCAGCGGCCGCTGCGTATGGGGCAGATCCGTCGGAAAGCGAGGTTTCACCGACTGCTGATGCAGGAGTTGGTTCCGGCACGGTTACCGCAGCAGCCGGTGACGCAGGTTCTTCCGGCTTCGAGTTCGAACTCGCGAAGCTGGCAACTTCGCCGCCATGATTTCCACCGTGGCCAACGCGAGCGGCATCGGCCGCGGCCATGCCAGCGTGCGTCCACTGCATTTCGCGTTCCAGATCAACCGCAGATTCGTCTTCCGCCAGCGCTACAGCTTCGGCCAACCACCTCGGGCCGTGGAATTCCACCGCAGCTGCGCCGGCCGCCAGGGTGACCATGGCTCGATCAATCACATTCAACTCAGACGGCACTTCGCTGCTGTTTGCAGCTCCATTTCCGTTGCCCGGAGCCAGCGATGCCAGCGCGGCTGTGACTTCGTCGTCACTCGGATTCCCAGAAGCCACGCTCGCAGCAGTTTCTGCAGGTGGATCGGTGATGCCGGCCGGCGACGCCACAACTTCAGCTACGGCTTCGATCGGAGGCGCCTCGACGACCGTCTCTGCTTGTGCCGCGGGCGTAACGTCCTGAGTTATCTTTTCGGCTTGTGTTTCTGGAGCCGAAGCAAAAGTGACCGCGTTCGTTTCTTCCATTCGTGCAACTGCTGCGGGCTGCTCTTCGGCCTTGACAGCTTCCGGCTCAGCCGGGTGTTCAATTGCAGCCGCACTCGTACCTTCCGCGGATTTCGCGATCTCGTCGCTGGGCGCACTGAAAGCTGCGGCGGCCGCTCGGATCGCGGCAATTTCCTCCGGCGTCACATCTGGCGGCAAAGTGGCCATCAGGGCCTCTTCCACACCTGACTTCATCTCAACCGGTTTCAGCTCTTCATTATTTCTTTGTTGGCCTTCGCTGCTTGATTCCTTTGCAGTCGCTTCAACATTCTCCGCGGCAACTTCGCGAGGCTTGCTGTGCGGAGGCGGAATCGACAGCCGGTTTTTCCATCCCGTTTCGCTGTCACCAAACTCTTTCGCAGTTGCAGCATCGTCCGCGGCGGCCATCGCCTTGCCAAACCGGCCCGCTTTATGCGGCTGGCCCTGCGGCACAATCTTGTCTTCAAGTTTCGCCAACGCGGTCAACAGTTCGCTGGCTTCGAAAGGTTTTACGATGAACCCATCCGCGCGCACGCGCTTGGAATCGTCCGCCTTGAACGGTTCCAGTTTGCCCACTGAAAGCAGCACCGGAATTCGCGCTGTCTCCGGCGCTTCGCGCAGCCGCTGGCAAACTTCAAGCCCGCCGTATCCGGGCATATACACGTCGAGAACGATCAGATCAGGCTTCCACTCGGCAATGCGCTTGAGCGCCGCTGATCCGTTATTCACGGTCGCGACTTCATAGCCGGCATCGGTAAGAATTCTCCGGCCCATGTTCTGAGCTGTCACACTGTCGTCAGCCAGCAGTATCTTCCGCGCCAAGCGATGTCCTTCTTTATCTGATCGGGGAGATAGCGCGAAGTTAACTTGTTATGGACTCTAAGTCAATGAGAAGGCGACATTAAGCAGGTTACGAGCGGTCAGTATCCTTCGGAGCAGCAACTCGATTCAGTACTTCGGCTCCCTGAAGATCTTGCAAGGGCTCGCGTCTCAGAAAGGAACGACCTTGTGAATACCCTTCTTTTTCTTACGCTTGCTGGAAGCCACCATCGCATCAGTATCGTCACTGGAGTCGCTGGGGGAGGAGGCCGAAGCGTCGCTGGGCTTGCTCGCGTCGTTCGCCGCCGGAGTGCCACTGCCCGCCGGAATCTCATTTACCTGCTGCGGCGGAGGCAGAGGCTGACTACTGTCGCCGCTCACATTGGGCTTCAGTTCATTCGGATCAGCGGGTGCCGGATTGGGTTTCAACTCATTTGGATCAGGCTGAGCCGCGGCTGGCGCGGAGGCGCCCGTCGCCCCTGCGGAATTGTCCGCGGGTGCCGCATCCGCCGCGGGTGGAGCGTCCGAACGTGGTGCCGGCTGGTCCGGAGCCGGTGCGCCCCCACTGACTGTTTCCACAGAGACATTGTTCGACCCTTCGCCGCCACCTAGTGCCGCCTGAGTCGCGTGTTGCATCACCTGGCTGGCGCTCATGGGCGTCGGATCCACCAGCGTAGGCTCACCTACTTTACTGGCTTGCGCCACGTTGGGATGCTTTTCAAAGCTTCCCAGCACCTTGGAAACCGTGCTCGCGTCGCGACGGCTGTCTTCCTCAGCCTTATTCTGCGCGATGGCTGCCTTGGTCGGTCGCGGAACCGGCTGCTTCAGCGCTATCAATCGGGCCTTCGCTTCGGTCGCTCGATCCATCAACGGATAGCGGGTAAGGATTCGGCCGTAGGCTTCCGCCGCACCCTTGGTAAAATCTTCGATCATGCGGGCCTTCGCCGTTTCAGGCAACTTTCCCGCCCGCAACAACGTGATTTCACCTTCATACGACTGCCCCAGCAGGAACAACGCCTCGTCTGCTTGGCTGTACAACGGATACTTATCCACCAGTGACCGCAGCCGGGCGATGGCGGCAGGATACGACTGGCGTATGAAGTAGAAGTGTCCAACATTGTATTCCCGCGACGCAATCACTTCTTGTACTTCCCGCAGCCGCTGCTTGGCCTCCGGTACCAGCTTGCTGTCCGGATACTGCATCACCAACTGGCGGTATTCTTCCTCGGCCCGCAACGCGTGAGTGTAATCGCGGTCCGGCTTCTCCATCTGCTGATAGTGAATATTGGCGATCTTGAGCTGCGCTTCGGCCGCCTCCGACATGTTGGGGAAGAAGGTTTCAAAATCCTTGTACTCGATTTCCGCCTGGGCCAGCGATGCCGATCCGCCTTCCGCGTACCAGGAATCCGCCACCGACAGCTTCGCCCGCGCGATGAACTCAGAATCAGGATAGGTATTGATGAGCGTCTGTAGCGAGAGCCGCGCCACCTCGTAGCGATTGTGTTTCAAAGCGTCCATGGCCCGGTCGAACAAGACCTTGTCCGGCTGCTTCGAATCCACATTGGCGATGGGGTTGTTGACCTTCTTGTTGGTGCAGGCCACCCCCACCGCGAGCACGCTCAAAACCACGATTAGCCGGCCACAACGTGACATAAAACCTCTTCTAAAATTCGAAAAGCGGGTGCCCCATTTCTGGCGTCCTTTGCCAGAAGGGGGGCTTTTCCTGGAAACTACACCTTCACCAACGCAGCCTCGTTCGCCGCCTTCAACAATCTTTGCGCGTTAATGGTTGGATCACCTGCACCGAAGATAGCGTTGCCTGCCACCAAAATTTCGGCTCCTGCCCTTACCACTTCGGCCACCGTATCCAGCCCTACCCCTCCATCTACCTCAATCCTGTAATTGAGCCGGCGCTCTGCCCGTAACTCCGCCAATCTGCGGATCTTCCCCATCGCCGCCGGAATAAATTTCTGCCCGCCAAACCCCGGATTCACCGACATCACCAGCACATAATCCACAATATCCAGCACTTCGCTGAGGGTCTCAACCGGAGTCGCCGGATTGATGACCACTCCTGCCTGCGCCCCATGCCCACGAATCAAATGCAGCGTCCGATTCAAGTGCCGGCAAGCTTCTTGATGCACCGAAATCCAATCCGCCCCGGCGTCGGCGAACTCCGGAATGTACTGGTCCGGGTTCTCAATCATCAGATGACAATCCAGAGGTAGTTCAGTAGCTTTCCGCAAAGATCGCACCACAGGCGGCCCGATGGTGATGTTGGGGACAAAATGCCCGTCCATCACATCCACATGGACGACCGTGCCTCCACCCTCAGCCGCAGCCTGGACCTGTTCCGCCAGACGGGCAAAGTCAGCCGACAAAATCGACGGTGCGAGCTCGATCAAATGGCCTCCAGAGTGTGTGCTGCGGGCGCCCACGCCCGCAAAAAGCCGGTCTCGCAACAATACAAAAATTCTACCACGCTAAAGACTACGCCAAGCACGCTTCTCGGGCTGATTTGCCCATGATCCGGGCCAAGTCCCGAGAGGGCAACTGCGAACATTAATACATGGTCGAATTCGTGTGACTTTGCTTTATCCAGGGCTGCTTACTCCCTGCTTGAGCATTTCAATGGCTTTCTCTAATCGCTTCAATCGTGTTTCTTCTTTTTTGCCCTCGGCAATCCAGCGGCAGTATTCCTTGCGGTGGGTATAGCTCAATTTTTTGAAAACTGGAAGGAGCCCTTCTTTCTTCATCAAGTTTTCAAATGGAGCAGGCACTTCGACGGTCCTTACCTCTTTATCTTTCCAAACCACGACTTCAATCGTATCGCCTGGGCCTTTCCCGGTTTGCGCGCGTATGGCTTTAAGCATCCCCAGCATATGAAGGGGATTGCCGTACTTGAAAAGTGAACCCGAATAAGAAACGCCATTGAAAGTCGCCTTTACAGGCACCCTCCCTTTGGTGGCGAATTCCTTCTCGGTATCGTAGGGGAAAAGCACATAGGCTCCTCCGCCCTCACCTACTTCAATTTTCGCCTTGAATTTGTATTTCTTCATTGGCTTACCAGTTTTCCCGCGGCTTTACCAGTTTTCCCGCCGTGCGGCCCTCGATCCTTCGGGATTAAACCACTTTCCCTCGTATCGCGCTACTCAGGCGGTGACCCCTGCATTGTCGGCAAAACCAGAAGTAATCCGTTTCGTCCTGTTTTGTTCATCATCCGCCACGTGCAAGTCCGGGCGAGCCAAGCAACCCCATCACTTCTGTCGTGCCTCAGCTTCGGCCAGCCACCCACGGCGCAGCCTCTCAGACGGGACACTAGACAAGTAGGGCTTGATATCGAGAATCGGTGTCCCATCGAGCATATCGACACCCCGAACATGCAACTCAACGCCTTCGCGGCGGAGCAGCTCGACGGTGGTCAGGCCAATCGGGTTCGGACGTCGCGGCGACCGGGTCGCAAACACTCCATGCGGCCGATTGTCGGAAGGCGGTGTACCCAGCAATTCAAACTCGCATGATCCGAACTTAGGCGAGCGATCGAACTCCCAGATGACGACGAGATGCGAGAATCCCTCGATGTCCGTAAGCCCTGCCTCAAACTCAGGCAGGATCTGGAGCACTCCATCCACCTCATGTTTAGCGCCCAGTCCCTTGGGAATCTCACCCGTGTCCTTGTACGGACTACTAACAAATCCAATCGGCCGTGAGGTAAACATAGGAACAATGCCTCCATTTTTCATACTAATGCGGCTGGGCAAGGTAGCCGCCTGTTTATCATCCATGGAATTTGCGGGGCATTCGCGGGCAGGCAAATGGGCGAAGGCAAAACGGACGCTACAATACCGGTCCTTCATCGGTCATTTACGATCTAAAGGGGATGAGTGATAGGCTTTTTGGTATGCCTTCTCGGCCAGGATAGGTTAGAAAAGCCCCATGCCTGAATTTGCTGCTCAGTCTCTGCTGAAGTCTCCGACCGTTACGATCCGGGACGTGTACTGCCAAGGCAGCTGCCGGCAGCAGAGTGCGGAAGAATGTGCGACCGCCACAGAACTGGTGTTTCCGTATCGCGGCGTCTATGTGCGCCATCTGGGGCATGATCAGGCCGTAGCCGAGGCGAACCAGGTGCTGTTTTTCAACGCTACTGAAGGCTACAGGGTTAGTCACCCTGTGCCAGGTGGCGATGCCAGCCTGTCGCTGGCTATCAGTGAACCGCAGTTGCGGGAACTGGCACCTCCTGCTTTTCTGCGTGCTGGCACGAGGTTCGCATTTCGGCGGCAGCGTCTTCGGATTGACGCGCGAGCCCAAGCGCTCGTGGCCCTGCTACGGCACAGCCTGCGTCAGAACATCGCGGAACCTTTGGAAGCAGAGAGTCTGGCCCTGACCCTGGTGCAACGGGCGCTAGGACCGCGCACTACACACGCAGCGGGCGCCAGTACGGGACGGCAGCGGCTGGTGGATCGGGTCAAGCTTGTGCTGACAAGCGATTTGGCGCGACGCTGGACGTTAGCCGAAATCGCCGCCGAAGTGCGCGGCTCCCCGGTTTATCTCACGCAGGTCTTCCAGCAAGTGGAAGGCTTGCCTCTGTATCGCTACCAGTTGCGGCTACGGCTAGCGCGTTCGCTGGATCTTCTCGCGCAGTATGACGACCTGACCGCCCTGAGCCTGGATCTCGGCTTCTCCAGCCACAGCCATTTCAGCGCTGCCTTCCGCGAGGCTTACGGCCGCTCGCCATCGGAGTTCAGATTTTCCGCGCTGCATCGTTAGAACTGTCCCGACAAACTGCTAAAGATTCTGATAGCGATCTGCTCTTCCTGCGTGGCCTACTGCTCCTACCCGGACTTCGGGTATTGGAGAGGAATGTCATGGCTGAGAAAACTTGTGCGGCTTGCGACTGCACGTTAGATGTGAATCCTGTCAAGGTCAAGATTGGCGGCAAAACAGTTGAGGTGTGCTGTGATGAGTGCGCACAGAAGCTGAAGGAAGCGCACGTTTCGGCAACCGCGTCGAGGAAGGGCTAAGTCATGGATGAAAACAAATCGTCACCGAAGACGCGTAGCATGCAGACCACTTCGGGCCGTATCAGCTACACGGAACAGGGCACAGGACCAGTCGCATTGTTTGTGCACGGCGTGCTGCTGAACGGACATTTGTGGCGTCATCAGCTGGCGGATTTATGTGATATTCGCCGCTGCCTAGCCGTGGACCTGCTTGCGCATGGCGACACCGAAATCGCGCCGGATCAGGACGTATCCGTAACCGCCAATGCAAAGATGCTCAAGGAGTTTCTCGATGCCTTGAAAATCGACCAGGTTGATCTCGTGGGCAACGACAGCGGTGGCGGCATTGCACAGATTTTCGCCGCATTGCATCCGGAACGCGTGCGCAGCCTTACGCTTACCGACTGCGACACTCACGACAACTGGCCGCCCGAAGCCTTCAAGCCCTTCCTGGCAATGGCAGCCGCGGGCGGTTTGCGTGGAACACTTGACGCGATGTTATCGGACAAGAGCGTTTATCGATCACCGCAAGCCCTGGGACCAGCGTATGAACACCCAGAACGGCTGACTGACGACAGCATCGAAAAATATTTGGGTCCGCTGGTCAGAAACGAACAGCGCACGCGCGACCTGCAACGCTTCCTTGCAGCCTTCGACAACAAGCACACGCTTGCCATTGAAGCGCGGCTGAAGACGTTGAAAGCGCCGACGCTGATCGTTTGGGGAACGGATGACGTGTATTTTGACGTGAAATGGTCACGCTGGCTGGCCGATACTATCCCGGGTACCCTACGCTGCGTTGAGTTCAAGGACGCGAGAATTTTCTTCCCCGAGGAACGCTGGGAGGAATTCAATAAGGAACTACGCGCACACTGGCAAGCGGCACAACAGAAGAAGGCGTCATGATATCTGCACGCATTGCATGCTCGGTAATTTATCTGGACAGGAGAAAAGAATGAGAGATCAGACGCGCAAAGCCGAGCAATTCCGGGCATTGCACATTCCCGGAAAGCCGCTCGTCCTTTTCAATATCTGGGATGCAGGCAGTGCCAAGGCCGTCGCCACGGCGGGCGCAAAGGCGATCGCGACGGGTAGTTGGTCGATCGCCAATGCAAACGGCTTCGCAGACGGCGAGCGCATCCCTCTCGCATTGGCGATTGACAACCTGCGCCGGATCGTCGGCGCGACGGACCTACCCGTGACGGTGGATCTGGAAAGCGGCTATGGCGAAGCCTCGGAAATAGTCGGCGAGACCATCGCTCTCGCAATCGATGCAGGCGCGATCGGATGCAACCTGGAGGATAGCTTTCCGGCGAGTGGAAAGCTCCGCGAAACAGGCGATCAGGCCGACCGCATCCGGCGTGCTCGACAGACGGCCGATGCAGCCAATATCCGCTTCTTCATTAATGCTCGGACCGACGTCTTTTTCCAACGACCACCCGAACAGCATGACGATGCCATGGTCGTTGAGGCGATCGACCGAGCACGCGCATATGAGAAAGCCGGCGCGGATGGGCTCTTCGCGCCCGGTCTAGCGGATATCACTTTAATCGCCCGCCTCGCTGAAGCATCACCACTCCCGCTCAACATCATGGTCGGCGACACCACTCCGCCCGTGAGCGCACTAGCAGAGCATGGCGTCGCCAGGGTGAGCCATGGCCCCCGCCCTTTCCTCATAGCAATGAAGGCGCTGGAAGACGCAGCACGCGCGGCGTGCGCCTGATACAGAGCAGGCATAGTGCACGTTTCAGTGCCCGCCGGTCCCACGTAGAAATTTCTTTGCCATCTCACCTAGCGTGGCCTCGCCGGTTCTCTCTGCATTTCGAAATTAGCTATATTGACTATTAAAGCTAAATTAGCTAAAATAGCCATTAACGCAGACCATGCCCACCACAGCCAAGCTCCGCACTTCAGTCCCCGCCACCCAGGCCAAGAATAAATTCGGCCGCCTGCTCGAAAAAGCCATGCAGGGTGGAGTCGTCATTATCACAAAGCACGATGCACCCAAAGCCGTCCTGATTTCCATGGATGCCTACACGGCCCTGTCCAACGCCTCGGAATCCCGGATCAATACCTTGAGCGCTGAGTTCGACTCCCTTCTCATGCGCATGCAGAGGCCGCGAGCACGGACTGCGATGCTGGACGCTTTCCGGGCTTCGCCCAAGCAACTGGGAAAAGCCGCGGTCGTGGCCGCGTGCAAACGTGGCTAAGCCTTCTCCGGTCCCTCGCATCTATGTGCTGGCGGGGACCAACGGCGGTGGCAAGAGCAGCCTGATGGGGGCAATGCTCTTGCAACAAGGAGTGGAGTACTTTAACCCCGACCTTGCCGCCCAGCGCATCTTGTCCGCAAATCCTGGTGTTTCCCAAATAGAAGCCAACAGCGCGGCCTGGCAAGAAGGCAAGCGGCTGCTCGAACGTGCCATCAACGAAAAACTCGATTTTGCCTTCGAAACCACGCTCGGAGGGAAGACCATCGCCAATCTTCTCGACCAGGCGCTCTCGCAAGGGATTGAAGTCAGGGTGTGGTACGTAGGTTTGGACAGCGTCGAGCGCCACATCACACGCGTGCGCTCCCGAGTCCTGCAAGGCGGACACGATATTCCCGAGGAGAGAATTCGTGAACGATACACGCAGAGTCGGCTCAACCTGATCCGGCTGCTTCCGCGATTGACTGAGCTCCTGCTCTATGACAACAGCAAAGAAGCCGATCCCCGGGCCGGAACCGCGCCCGAGCCCAGATTCCTTCTTCGCGTCACCCAGTGCAAAGTACGTGAAACCTGTGAATTGACGATCGTTCCAGGGTGGGCAAAACCGATCTTCGCAGCAGTTTTGAAACTGAATCCATAAGGCCGGCTTACTTCTTCAATTCCGCCACCCAGTTAGTCACCAGCTTGAGTGGGACCGGCCCTTCTTCCTCCGCCAGATTTACCAGGAAGCGCTGACCGTCGGCGGTAACGTCATACGGCATTCCGACTGCCGGCGTACTCGCGTGAAAGAGCCGTTGCGGCGTGCCAACTTCAACTTCCGTGCCCTTCGCGGTGACCGGGCAGGCGAAGAAATCATCACTCAGATTCTTGTAGAAGAGTTGCTTCCCGTCTCCACTCCACGACGGATACGACGCGCCATTCGTCGAGACCCGCCACTTCCCCTTGGCTTCAGGATAAGTCGTCACATACATTTCATTCTGTCCAGACTCGTCGGAAACGTACGCCAGCCAGCGGCCATCCGGTGATATTCGATACGAGTAAATGCTGGATTGCTGCGATGGTGGTTGCACAATCGCAACAGGCTTCGCATCTCCCGCCACAGGTAAGGCCCACACTGACAGCATTTTCCCGCCGGTACCCCATATATAAGTCAGATATTTTCCATCCGGCGACCACCCTGGATAGTGGTACGCCAGGGGCACTGTAGTCAAAGTTTTCTCCGACCCGCTGCCATCGGCAGCTTTGCTGCGAATTTCGAGATCTCCTCCGGCTTGCGGTAAGTTGGCCGCGAACACCAGAGTTTTTCCATCCGCCGACCAAGCCGGGTCCGTGACCGTCTGCTGGTCGAACGTGACCCGTATCTTGGTGTTGCGCTCCATGTCGAGTGTCCATATGCCAGAGGACTGACCTTTGGTTACGTACGCCACCCGCTTCCCATCTGGCGACAGACGTACATCAATGGTCGCGTTATCCCCCACATCGTAGCTGCCGAGTTCTTTCCCGCCGCGGTCGAACCATACCAGGCGCGATCCCGCCGTAGCCGCATTCCCTGCCTGGTAGATAAAAGTCCCGTTCTGCGAAGTTGCGAAGATGCTCCGCCATACCCCCGCGTCGTAGCGGATGTTGCTCACCAGGGGAACCGGCGATCCCGATAACTTGCCCGATTCTGGATCGAACGGCTGCGCCACCAGCGCCGTGCTCGCGTGATAAAGAAGATAGCCGGATGCGTACTGCGCCGCCGAATCCGACGCTATCACCATGTGGGTTTCGGCACCGTTCACGGACCCGAAGTAGATCCCGTTCTGGCTGGCATCGCCCCCGGTGTGATTCGCAGCCAGATAAATAAAATGTTTTCCGTCCGGAAGAAACCACGGCCAGCGATGCGTAGTGTGTTTCCCTTTATCAATCACGGTCGCCGGAGCGGGCGTCCCACCCTGAGCGCTCACCTTCTCCAGTTCGCCCAGAAAATTGGGGCTGAACAGAATCACATTATCCGCGCCCCACGTGCCGCCACGCGCATTCGGCGCATCGGCCAGCACCGAAACCGCGCCTCCGGAGGCCGCAATCGTGCTCAGCTTTCCGTTGGCGAAGAACCCTACATACCGTCCATCGGGAGACCAGAACGGATGCATCGCTCCCTGGGTGCCTTCGAGCGGCTGCGCCGTGTCACTATTCAGCAGCCGGATCCAAAGCATCTTCTTGTCGGACGAATGGGCCACAAATGCGATCTTGTCACCCTGAGGTGATAGCACCGGCATCCCACCCGCATCGCCCGTCGCATCAAACGCGAACTTTTCCGCCGGCGCTATTTCAGCATGCAGAGCTTGACTCTCACCGCCCCGGCTCGCCCACCAATAGCCACCGAAAACCGCCAGTCCAATCGCAAGCAGGGCCACTGCGGCCATCCCACTTACCCAGGATTTCTTGAATTGCGCAACTTGTGTTCCTTGTTCTTCAGCAGAGAAGTCCGCCATCCATCGCAAATTCGTCGCCACATCGTGCGCGGACTGAAAGCGGTCCGCCGGATCTTTCGCCAGACACGCACGGATCACTCGCTCGAGTGCAATCGGCACCGAAGGCTGCGTGACGGCGATGGGCTCCGGCTCCTTCTCTAAAATCGCGGTCAAAACGCCGAGCTGCGATTTCGCCTCGAAAGCGCGGCGTCCGGTCACCATTTCGTAGAGAACACACCCGAAACTGAAGATGTCGCTGCGCGCGTCGGCTTCCGTACCTTGCAACACCTCCGGTGCCAGATATTGAAACGTCCCGACGATAGACCCCTTCTGCGTAAGCGGTGATGCCGCCGACGTCAGGGAAGCCAGATTCATCGTCGGCGTGGACGGAGTCAGAGGGCTTGTCGCGCGCGTTACCGCCAATTCCGGTTTCGCCAGGCCGAAGTCCATCAACTTCGCACCCGCCTTGGTCAGCATGATGTTCCCCGGCTTCAAATCGCGATGCACAATCCCCTGCCGATGCGCCTTCTCCAGTGCCTGCGCAATCTCAACTCCCACGGTCAATACTTGATTGATCGGCAGCGGCCCCCGCGCTAGCCGGTCCGCAAGCGTCTGGCCTTCCAGATACTCCATTACCAGGAAGTCCACGCCATCCTGCGAACCCACGTCATGAAGCGTGCAGATATTCGGATGCTGCAGTGCAGAAATCGCCTTGGCTTCCCGGTCAAGCCGCTGCTTCAATTCAGCACTGGAAGAAAGATGAGACGGCAAAACTTTGATCGCAACCGTGCGGTCAAGACGAGTATCGCGGGCGCGATACACCTCTCCCATACCGCCCGCCCCCAGCGGCGATTGGATCTCATACGGTCCGAGTTTCGTACCCGAGGCCAGAGTCATTGCTGCGAATTATAGTCCACCGCACACCTGCCCCACCCACTGTCATCCCGAACGCCAAAACTCCCTGTCATCCGGAGCGAAGAGAGGCGAAGCCGAACGAAGTCGAGGGACCTGCTGTTTCTACCAGGCATGCCAATCCCCCTGCACCCCTGAATGCCTAACCAGCACATTCCTGCAACCCTAATCCGGTACAATCTCCATGATCATGAGAGTACGCAAAGCCGTATTTCCCGCCGCCGGATTGGGCACCCGCTTCCTGCCCGCCACCAAAGCCCAGCCCAAAGAAATGCTTCCTCTGGTGGACAAGCCCATTATTCAATACGGCGTCGAGGAAGCCCTCGCCTCGGGATGCGACCAGATCATCATCATCACCGGCCGCGGCAAGCAGGCCATCGAAGACCACTTCGACGTCAGCTACGAACTGGAAAAAATGCTCGAGGAACGCAAGAAAACCGATCTGCTCAAGATCGTGCGCGG
>Ga0206950_1133_pt1 | contig 16116 bp, 9 predicted proteins | sample Alteio_BWOrgHeat_41_FD_152954 | JGI IMG/M metagenome (GOLD analysis project Ga0206950, IMG submission 152954) | Enriched cells from forest soil in Barre Woods Harvard Forest LTER site, Petersham, Massachusetts, United States -... | ecosystem: Environmental > Terrestrial > Soil > Temperate forest > O... | reverse complement strand
GGAGAAATATTATCTAAAATTAGGGATTCCAAGAACACCATCCATTTGATTAATTATAGAATTCCTGCCTTAGAGGATGGGGTTTTTGAAGATATTGATTTAAGCGACAGCATGGGCAGGATAATCATTGAATTAAATAAAAAATTCCATAATTGGATCCAATTAAATGAATCATTCGAAAATCTAAGAAGTGTTAATAGGCAAAGCAAGGTCAAAATTCTCTATGTGGAGTTATTTGATGTGTTCCAGCGTTTGATCAGCATGGCGGGCCAGCCGGCTGATAATTCATTCGTCGTTAAGTTTAATTTTAGGCAGGAAGCGGATAAAATTAATATTCTACTTACTGATAATGGCAAAGGTGTCAAGCCTGCTGATCAAAATACTGATGGAGAATTGAATACTATTAAAGAAATTTTAGCCAGGACCGGCGGTTCAATTCAAGTTGAACCCAATGAAGGCGCAAGTGTGAAATATACGATTGCCCTGCCCGTGGATAAGGCGATGGCAGGGCACTGGGACAGTAAGGCCTTGACAAGAAGCGACCTGATAAAAATGCATCCCTATCTTGGTTTCGCTGAACTTAAAATCAATAGGAAGGCCTTAGTGGCATTTCCTGATATCACGGAAAAGCATGTTTTGCAATTGATCAAATTCATAAATGATAACTATCGATATTCTAAAGAATTTAATCTAGGACAGCCTTCAACTCATTATGTATTTCTTAGTTATCCTCTGATTAGAGATATTTTATTGTATGGACTTATTGAGGGTGTTTCAGTTGAAGAAGATCCACAACGGAATATCGTTATTGTCCATCGTGAGAGTGATGGGGCGATGAAAACCATTGTGAGGCAAGCACCAGGTGGTATTGATTTAAACCCGGCGCAGATGAGCATGCAGGTCAAGAATGGGGGTCGAGATTTTAAGTTTGATTTTAATGAGAAAGTATTTGATGAGGCGCAGGTGGCGGGGGTTGCGTTTAACATTCGTTCCATAACGCCGGTTGTTGACTTAATGCAGGTGTTGGAAATAGGGGACAGCGCCCTATTGTTGTGACAATAGGGCGCTGTCCCCTATTTCCATGAACAAAATCAGCATTCTCAGCCTTGACAGAATTGTTTTTGGGGTTTATACTTTAGGTTGTATATGCAACTAAAAAATATAAACCCACATAAATATATTCTGGAAGAATCATTAGGTTACGCGATGGGGCGGGCGACCCGGGCCTTGGGGGCCTTGGTTAACCGTAATTTTGCCCGTGCTGGCTATGATGTCACCTGCGAGCAATGGTCGGTGCTGTTTAATTTGGGCAAGAAAAACGGTCAGAGCCAGCAGGATTTGGCGGGATTGATCTGTAAAGACAAGACGAGTGTTACCCGTTTGATCGATAATATGGAGAAGCATAGCCTGGTCGTGCGTATCCCCGATAAAAACGACCGCCGGCAAAAGCTCATTTACCTGACGAAGAAAGGCCAGGATTTGCAGGAAAAGCTGGTTGTCGTTATCCAAAAAACCCAACTCGAAGCCCAAAAGTCCATTAAAATCAAGGATATAGAGACGTGCAAAAAGGTCCTGCACCAGATCTATGAGAACGCTAAATTGGTATAAAAAATTAATGTTCCTCCCCCTTAATCGGGGAGGTAAGGTGGGGGTGAAATAATCATGATGCATGTAAAAATCCCCCCTCCCTGGCCCTCCCCTCAAGGGGGAGGGAATAACGAAGGAATGGTTAGCTATGCAACTTTATAAAATAGTGCAGATGTCGATTTTAGCAGGCTTGTTTGGTGTTTTGGCCGGTTGCGGCTCTAAAGCAAGCGCCCCGATGCAGATGCCTGCACCGGAAGTGGGGGTGGTGACGATCAGCTCCCAAACCTTACCGGTCACCACCGAATTTCCCGGAAGGATTGATGCCGAACGTGTCGCCCAAGTCCGGGCCCGGGCCACGGGTATTCTCCTTAAAAGGACCTTTGTTGAGGGCTCTGAAGTCAAGGAAGGTGATGTGCTTTTTCAAATTGACCCGGCCCCTTTGAAGGCCAGTTTGGACAGCGCCCAGGCTAATTGGGACAAGGCCCGTGCTAATTTGGCATCGACACAATCCAAGGCGGACAGGTTTAAAGCCTTGGTCGCCATCAACGCGGTGAGCAAGCAGGATTATGATGATGCTTTCGCGGCCTCCTTGCAAGCCAAGGCAGATGTGGAAGCTGCCAAGGCCGCTATGGAAACAGCTTCACTTAATCTCGGCTATGCAACGGTGACAGCGCCGATCAGCGGGCATATCGGCCCGGCCCAAGTCACAGAAGGGGCCTTGGTGAGCCAAACGGAAGCTAATCAATTGGCCTTGATCCAGCAGTTGGACCCTATTTATTTTGATTTTACTCAATCAAGCACGGATGTTTTGCGGCTGAGGTCGTCCTTTGATAAGGGGCAATTGCAAAAAGTGGCTGCTGATGAAGCCAAGGTGAGCTTGGTTTTAGATGATGGCACAAGCTATCAATCCCCTGGTAAATTACTGTTTCGTGACATGACTGTTGATCCAACGACCGGCATGATCACCTTGCGCGCCGAGTTTCCTAATCCTGACCATATTTTATTGCCAGGTATGTTTGCGCGTGTCGAGCTTGAACAAGCGGTTGCCGAGGATGCCATCAGCGTGCCTCAACGCGCGGTGGCCTTAGGGGGCAGTGGCGCGGCAACGGTGATGGTTGTCACGGCGGATAATAAGGTAGAGGTCAGAAAAATCACCTTGGGCCAGGCGATTGGAGAAAATTGGACCGTTTTAGATGGCCTTAAAGCCGGGGATTCTGTGATCGTTGAAGGGTTGCAAAAGATAAAGCCGGATATGGTGGTAAAGCCGGTGGCGTTTAAAGCTGAGGGTGATAAGTAATGTCTAAATTCTTCATAGATCGACCCATATTCGCCTGGGTCATTTCTTTGCTGATCGTGATCATTGGTGTTTTGAGCATCAGCCAATTGCCGGTGGCCCAATACCCAAGTGTGGCGCCGCCTTCCATTTCGATTAATGCTTCCTATGCCGGTGCTTCCGCGGAAACTTTGCAAAATACTGTCACTTCTATCATCGAGCAGCAGATCAATGGGATTGATAATTTACTTTATATAACGTCTTCCAGTAATTCCAGCGGGCTGGCCACTATTTCCCTTTATTTTGAGCCGGGCACCAACCCTGATGTGGCCCAAGTCCAAGTGCAAAATAAGCTTCAATTGGCCATCCCCGCCTTGCCCCAGATCGTGCAACAGGCAGGGGTCACGGTCACTAAATCCACCCGCAATTACCTGATGTTTTTTACCCTTTCATCCAGTGACGGAAGCTTGGATGAGATTGCCCTGGGCAATTATATCGCGTCTAGCGTCTTAGATCCTATCCGCCGCGTTACGGGTGTGGGGGAAGCCAACATGTTCGGCACGGAAAATGCCATGCGTATCTGGATGAATCCCCAGAAACTTTATAGTTATAATATGACAGCCACCGACATCATTAACGCGATCGGTGCCCAGAATATCCAGATTCCCGTGGGACAATTAGGAGACCGGCCCGCTGTTAAAGGGCAACAACTTAATATCACTTTGCAAAGCCGCAGCACCTTGAGCACCCCCAAAGAATTTGAAAATATCATATTACGCGTTAATCCGGATGGTTCCAGGGTTTACCTGCGTGATGTCGCCACCGTTGCCCTCGCGGGGCTTGATTACTCAACACAGGCCCGTATCAACGGGCATGCTTCCGCGGCTGTGGCCATCAAGCTTTCTCCGACGGCCAATGCCGTAGCCACGGCGGATGCCATCCATGCCAAGGTGACGGAATTGTCTAAATTCTTTCCGCCGAGCGTCCATGTGGATTATCCTTTAGACCAGTCCGCCTTTGTGCGTATTTCGATTGAAGAAGTTGTCAAAACGCTTTTGATCGCTATTTTCCTGGTGTTTTTAGTCATGTATTTATTTTTGCAGAATATCCGCACCACCTTGATACCGACGATCGTTGTGCCGGTGGCTTTGATGGGTTCCTTTACGGTCTTAAAGGCCTTTGGTTTTTCGATCAATGTGCTTACCCTTTTCGGCATGGTGCTCGCCATCGGCATGTTGGTCGACGATGCCATTGTGGTGGTTGAAAATGTCGAGCGCCTGATGCGGGAAGAAGGGCTTTCACCCCGCGATGCAGCCCGAAAAGCGATGGAGCAGATTACGGGGGCGCTCATTGGTATTTCCTTGGTGTTAACAGCGGTGTTTATCCCCATGGCCTTTTTCGGCGGATCCGTGGGGGCCATTTACCGTCAATTTTCTATTTCCTTGATCGCCTCCATGTTGTTTTCAATTTTTCTGGCCCTGACCTTGACTCCGGCCTTGTGCGCGTCGATGCTGAGGCCCATAGCCAAGGGACAATTTGACGAAAAAAAAGGTTTTTTTGGCGGGTTCAATTATATTTTTAACTATGGCCGAGATGGCTATCGAAATATTGTCAGCTGGATGCTTGAAGGCACCGGGGCCTATTTTATTTTTTATTTGTTGATCATCGCGGCGGTGGCTGTGTTATATGTCCGTCTGCCCTCATCATTCCTGCCTGAAGAAGACCAGGGATATTTTATCACTAATATCCAGCTTCCTGTTGGAGCGACGTATGCCAGGACCTTGTCCGTACTTAAACAAGTCGAGAAGTATTTCTTAAGCCAGCCGGAAGTGGATAAGTTAATCACCGTCGCGGGTTTTAGCTTTAACGGACGGGGACAGAATTCCGCGCTTTCTTTTATCCGTTTAAAGGATTGGTCTAAGCGCCCGGGTGATGTCCATAAAGCGCCCGCGATCATCCGCCGGGCTTTTGGTGCTTTTTCCCAAATCAAGGACGCCATCATCTATCCTGTGAATTTACCGCCCATCCCGGAACTGGGTACTTCTTCAGGTTTTGATTTGCAATTAGAAGACCAGTCAAGCCTAGGCCACCAGAAACTCATGGATGCCAGCCACCAATTGATGGGCCTGGCGGCCAAGGACCCTAATGTCGCCGGTGTGCGTATGCAGGGACTGGAAGACGCGGCCCAGTTAAAGATCAATATTGATGAAAATAAGGCCAGTGCCCTGGGGGTTTCTTTGGGGGACATTAATATCGCCTTGCAGGCGAATTTTGGGTCCTTCTATGTCAATAATTTTGTCCATGGCAACCGTGTGCAAAGGGTCATTGTGGAGTTAGACGCCCCTTTTCGCATGCTGCCCTCGGACATCAATAAAGTTTACGTGCGTAACAGCCATGGGAACATGGTGGCCCTCTCGAGTTTGGTCAATTTAGAATGGACCTATGGTTCCCCGCAATTGCAACGGTATAATGGTTTCCCTTCGGTAGAAATTGTCGGTTCGACACCGCCCGGCAAAAGCACCGGGGACGCCATGAACGCGATGGAGGCGATGATCAAGCAATTGCCTAAGGGAGTGGGTTTTGAATGGACAGGGCAATCCTTTGAAGAACGTTTGTCTTCGACCCAGGCGCCTACCCTATATACCCTGTCACTCATTGTCGTCTTTTTGGCCCTGGCTGCCCTTTATGAGAGCTGGTCGATTCCTTTCGCGGTCATGCTCATTGTGCCTTTAGGAGTTTTGGGATCTCTTTTGGCCGCGACGATCTGGCACATGCCCAATGACGTTTATTTTAAAGTCGGGCTTTTGGCTATCATTGGATTGTCGACGAAGAATGCTATCCTGATCGTGGAATTTGCCAAGGACCTTCAGAAGGAAGGCAAGGAATTGGTTGCGGCCACCCTGGAAGCCATCCATTTGCGTTTGCGCCCGATCTTGATGACTTCATTGGCCTTCATCTTAGGCGTTATGCCTTTGGCCTTAAGTACCGGCGCCGGTTCTGCCAGCCAGCATGCCATCGGCACTGGGGTGGCCGGCGGGATGTTTACCGCCACCTTTTTGGCCATTTTCTTTGTGCCGATATTTTTTGTGGCGGTGCGGAGGGTTTTTAAAGGGAAGAAGACAGATGTATAAAATAATACTAATTGCCATCATCACTTGCTTATCCGGCTGCACCTTTATCCCTGCCTATCACCGTCCGTCCTTGCCGGTGCCGACGGAATATCCGTACACTAATTCACAAACATCACAAGAGAGTGCTTTGGCTTCTGATATCGGCTGGCAGGATTTTTTTAAAGACCCTCTTTTGCAAAAACTCATCGGCATGGCTTTAAGCAATAATCGGGATTACCGGGTGGCCCTTTTAAATGTAGAGCAAATACGCGCCCAGTACCGCATTGTGCAATATGCTTTTCTGCCCTCCTTTGAATTGGATGGCGGCTACACGCGCCAGCGTGAACTGGCCACAGGAAATAAATATGCCCAGATCCATAATTATTCGGCATCGGTAAATACTTCTTATGAAGTGGATTTATTCGGGCATATCCGCAGCCTTAAAGCCCAAGTCCTGGAGCAATACCTGGCAACACAGGAAGCTTCCCGCGCCGCCCAAATCACCTTGGTTTCAGAGCTTGCCCAACAGTATTTAAACCTGCGCGCCTTGGATGAACAATTAGCACTTTCACAACGGACACTAAAATCCGTCGAGGATTATGATGGATTGATCAATAAAAGTTACCAGTTGGGGAATTCTTCGGCGCTGGATTTACGCCTGGCCCAAGCCCAGATACAAACAGCCAAGGTGGCCATTGCTAATTTTGGCCGTCAACGTGCCCAGGCCATGGATGCGTTGGTCCTTTTGACCGGCCAGCCTGTACCCTTTGATCTTTCTGATTCAATGCCCCTTGAGGGCGAAGATTTAATAGAGGACCTGCCCGTGGGGCTTTCGTCAGACCTGTTAGAGCGTCGTCCGGATATTTTGGAAGCGGAGCACCAGCTTAAAGCGGCCAACGCGAATATAGGCGCTGTGCGGGCTGCATTTTTTCCCAGTCTCACTCTAACAGCTTCGGATGGAACAGCCAGTGTGAAATTAGCTAAACTTTTTACTTCAGGTTCCCAGGTTTGGAGCTTTGCGCCCCAAATTTCCCTGCCGCTTTTTAATCAAACCACCAACCTGGCCAATTTAGACGCGGCTCAAGTCAGTAAAAATATCCAGATCGCCCAATATGAAAAGGCCATCCAAACCGCTTTCAGTGAAGTTTCCGACGCGCTTGCCGCGCGGGGTTTGTTAAACGAGCAATTGATGGCCCAAGCTGATTTAGTCAAGGCCCAGCAAAGCCGCTACGATTTAGAAGGGGCCCGTTACCATAACGGCATCGACAGTTATCTCACCGTTCTTTTAGCCCAGCAGGACCTTTACAGCGCCCAAGCAAATCTTATCCAAGTGAGCGTTGACCGCCTTAACAATCTTATCTCTCTGTACAAAGCCCTCGGTGGAGGTTGGAAATAGGGGAAATAGGGGACAGCGCCCTATTGTCGAAAACAATAGGGCGCTGTCCCCTATTTCCCTATTTCGGGAACTTTCTGACCCTGACTATTGTCTAAACAAGTGAAGGGGAAAAAGGATTGCCGTCATTCTGAACGAAGTGAAGAATCTATAGACTTATTAAGATCCTTCGCTGCGCTCAGGATGACAAATAAAAAATTGGAGGTTCATATGAGTACAAAGACAAAACTATTAGGATTAATGACAGCTTTTATGGTTTTATCCGTACCTATGGTCTGGGCGGACAATGGTGATTGGCATCATGGCCAACAGGACGAGATGATGACCAAAATCCTTAACCTGACCCAAGACCAGGAAAAGCAGTTGAAAGACAGCCGTCAAAAACACAAAGAGGCGATGAAGGCTGTTATGGAACAGATGAAATCTAATAGAGAAGCGTTTGACGCGGAAATCATCAAGGCAACACCGGACATGAATAAAATCAATGATATTCAAACCCAGATGAAAACCATTCAATCCCAGATGCTTGACAATCATTTAAATTCCATCATGGAGATCAAAAAGATCTTATCTCCGGAGCAGTTCGCGGGCTTCATGGCTTTGGAAAAACAAGAACAAATGATGAAACATGAGCATCATAAGGGCATGATGGGTAAAGATGGCGGTGAACATAAACATTGGGGGGATAAAGACCAGGATAATGATTAATTGATACGCATCAAGGAGGGATATATGCAAAAAAATAAGTTAATCGTAGGGGTTTTGATATTGGCCTTTTTAATTGTTCCTCAATTATCCTACGCGGATTGGGGTGTGGGGATCAATTTAGGCGACGGGCATCGGGATGATGGCCGCCGTGATGCCCATTTTTATCGTTGGCATGAGCATCCCCACTGGGGCCTTCACATGCATTTTCTTCCGGCAGGGTATATTACCATCCGTGTCGGGTGGCACCGGTATTACTATTATGATGGATTGTATTATAATTACGTTGGCGGGGATTATGTCCTGGTCAATCCACCGGTCGGGGCCTATGTGAATGTGATACCGCCGGATTTCCAGCCGGTCCTTATTAACGGCAGGACGTATTACACGGACAATGGCGTTTTTTATATTTTAACGCGCCGTCATGGTTATAAGGTTGTCGCCCCGCCTGTGGTTTATGTACAGCCTTCAGTGAGGGTGATGTATGGGAGATAAAAAAATTGAATTCATCATATTTATTAATTAAAAGGGGAATATAATATGGCGATGAAGACATTTCTTGCTTCCGTGATGCTTTTATTCTTTATGGCAATCCCTGTTTTTGCCCAGGACCAGCAGGCCAGTGCTGAGGACATTGCCGCGAAGCTGGAGTCTAAATTAAATTTGACCCAGGACCAGGTCACGGCCATCACGCCGATCATTGAAAAGTATTCTTCCAAACGCCAGGGGCTGCGTCAAAGCATGGAAGACGGCACCTCAGACCCTGATACCATCCACGCCCAAATTAAACAGTTAAAGCAAGATGAGAAGCAAGAATTGTCCCAAGTTCTCAGCGCGGACCAATTGGCCCTATGGGAACAAGTGCAGGGTCAAATGCATAAACATCACAGCCAGGAAGGTGGCAATGGCAGCTAAAGGTTTTCTTCGATGGATATGGTTTGCCCTCATTGTCTGCCTGATTGTTTTTCTTGGCTTTAAATTCTGGCCCAAGCAAGCCCAATCATCCGGTGACGCGTCTCAATCCTCTAAGCATGGAGGCTGGGGCAGTAAGGCAGGTGGCCGCACACCCGGCGATTCCCCGATCGTGACAGCGACGGCTAAAATCGGGGACATTAATATTTATCTTAATGGCTTAGGATCAGTGACCGCGCTCAACACGGTCACGGTCAAATACCTTGTCGGCGGGCAGTTAATGAAGGTCTATTTCAAGGAAGGCCAAATTGTTAATGAAGGTGATGCCTTAGCAGATATAGACCCACGGCCATTTGCGATCCAATTGTCCCAGGCCCAGGGGCAATTGGCCAAGGACCAGGCTTTACTTGACGATGCCAAGTTAGACCTGGCACGTTATGAGGTCCTATTGGCCCAGGATTCCATACCCAAACAACAATTAGACACCCAAAATTCTTTGGTGCATCAATACGAAGGCACAGTCAAGGTCGACGGCTCCCAGGTCAATAATGCCCAATTGCAATTGACCTACGCGCATGTCACTGCCCCTATCGGCGGGGTGATAGGGTTGCGCCTGGAAGACGCCGGCAATATGGTGACACCCAATGATGCCACGGGCCTGGCTGTCATCACTAAGCTGGCACCTATTACCGTTATTTTTTCTATCCCCGAGGACAATCTGCCGCAGGTACTAAGCAAATACCAGGCCGGCCAAAAGCTCGTTGTACTGGCGTTTAACCGTGAGGAAACCAAGAAAATAGCGACGGGGTATTTGCTGGCTGTTGACAGCCAGATCGACCAAAGCACCGGGACAGTCAAACTTAAGGCCATTTTTGATAATAAGGACGATGCCCTTTTCCCCAATCAATTCGTCAACATCCATTTGCTGGTCGATGTTGAAAAAGGGGCCGTGATCATACCGGTGGCCGCGATCCAAACAGGGCCTCAGGGCAGTTTTGTTTTCCTGGTCAAACCGGATAATACCGTGACCGTCCGCGAAGTCACCACAGGCCCGACCCAGGAAGATAATATCGCCATCGAGGATGGCTTGGCCGCAGGGGACGTGGTGGTGGTGGAAGGTGCTGATAAATTAAAAGAGGGCAGTAAGGTGACCTTGTCTTCTGCTAATAAACATAATAATTCTGCTTCAGGTAAATCCCCTGGAGATAATCCATGAACCCCTCCCGCATATTTATTATGCGGCCGGTGGCTACCGTATTATTGATGGTGGCCATTCTTCTGGCTGGCGGTGTTGCATTTTTCCAGCTGCCTATCTCCGCGTTACCGCAAGTTGATTATCCGGTCATCCAAGTCGTCACTTTTTATCCCGGCGCCAGCCCCGATGTCATCGCCACGGCCATCACCGCTCCTTTGGAGCGCCAATTCGGCCAGATGCCGGGCCTCAAACAGATGCGCTCCACTTCTTCCGGCGGCAGCTCAGTCATTACCCTTGAATTTAGCCTGGATTTAAATATCGATATCGCCGAACAGGAAGTGCAGGCAGGCATTAACGCGGGCACTAATTTGCTGCCCGCGGATTTGGCCAACCCTCCGGTTTACAGCAAGGTCAACCCGGCGGACGCCCCTATCATGACCCTGGCCTTGACATCATCGATCATACCCCTGCCCCAGGTTGAAGATTTGGCGGATACCCGCCTGGCCCAGAAAATTTCCCAGGTTTCAGGGGTGGGCTTGGTCAGTATCAGCGGCGGGCAAAGGCCTGCCGTGCGCATCCAGGCCAATCCCACGGCCTTGGCTTCTTACGGCATGACAGTGGAAGACTTGCGCACCGCCATCGGTTCAGCCAATGTCAACCAGGCCAAGGGGAGCTTTGACGGGCCCCGCCAGTCGTCCATCATTAACGCCAATGACCAAATCCAATCAAGCCAGGAGTATAAAAAGCTCGTGGTGGCTTATCAAAATGGCGCCCCCGTCTTGTTATCCGATGTGGCGGATGTCATTGATGATGTTGAAAACTTTAAACAGGCAGCCTGGATGAACAAATCACCGGCGGTGATCATCAATATCCAGCGCCAGCCGGGCTTTAATGTCATCCAGGTCGTGGACAGCATCAAGAAAATGCTTCCACAGTTAGAATCATCCCTTCCGGCCTCAGTGCAGGTTTCCGTATTGACAGACAGGACGACCACCATACGCGCTTCGGTCAAGGACGTGGAATTTGAGCTGATGCTGGCCGTGGCACTCGTCGTCATGGTCATCTTTTTATTTTTGCGCACCCTGGCCGGCACCATCATCCCCAGCATCGCTGTTCCGGTCTCCTTGGTGGGGACTTTTGGGATCATGTTTTTGTTGGGATTCAGCCTTAATAACCTGACGTTAATGGCCCTGACCATCGCGACAGGTTTTGTCGTCGATGATGCCATTGTCATGATTGAAAATATTTCCAGGTATATCGAAGAGGGGATGAGCCCGTTGGATGCGGCCCTCAAGGGTTCAGCGCAGGTGGCGTTTACTATCCTTTCTTTGAGCATTTCATTGATCGCGGTCTTGATCCCGTTGTTATTTATGGGGGACGTGGTGGGGCGTTTGTTCCGTGAGTTTGCCATCACCCTTGGTGTCACCATTGTCATTTCCGCGATCGTTTCCCTGACCTTAACACCGATGATGTGCGCCACATTGCTCAAACACATACCGCCTGAAAAACAGGGGAAATTTTATCACGCGTCAGAAAATATGTATAACCGTATCATCAAGAAATATGGCGAATCGCTGCAATGGGTCTTAAAGCACCAGCCATTGACCTTGATGGTGGCTTTGGCAACACTTGTCTTTACGGTGCTGCTCTATGTTTTTATCCCCAAAGGTTTTTTTCCTATCCAGGACACGGGCATCATCCAGGGCATTTCGGAGGCCCCCCAATCGATCTCATTCCCGGCGATGTCCCAACGCCAGCAGCAATTGGCCGCGGTGATCCTCAAAGACCCGGCGGTGGAGAGCCTTTCGACCTTTATCGGGGTTGACGGCACCAATACGACGCTTAATAGCGGCAGGATCCTGATCAATTTGAAAGATATCGACGAACGTAAAATTTCCGCCACGGACATTATCCGGCGATTGCAAAAATCATTGCAGTCTGTTAAAGGGATCACGCTTTTTATGCAGCCGGTGCAGGATTTGACGGTTGATGACACGGTCAGCCGCACCCAATATCAGTACACCCTGGAAGACCCTAATGGCGACGAGCTCAATCTTTGGGCCCCTAAACTGGTGGAAGCCTTAAATGCCTTGCCGCAATTGCGCGACGTGGGCAGTGATGAACAGGCCCAAGGGCTGCAGGAGTCCTTGGTGATTGACCGTGCCACGGCCTCCAGGCTTGGGGTGACCCCGTCGGTGATTGATAATACCCTTTATAGCGCGTATGGACAGCGGATCGTTTCAACGATTTTCACCCAGCTTAACCAATACCGGGTCATCCTCGAGGTGCAGCCTGATTTTAAGAAAAATCCTAATAAATTGCACAATCTTTATCTCCGGGGAACCAATAGCGCGCAGGTGCCGCTGGACGCGATTGCGAGCTTTAAGCAAACCACGGGCCCTTTGATCATCGGCCATTTGGGGCAATTCCCGGCGGTGACCTTGTCCTTTAACCTGGCCCCGGGGACGTCCTTAGGGGACGCGGTGAAAGCCATTGAATCAACCACCAAGACAATCGGCATGCCTAACAGCATTTCCGGCCAATTCCAGGGCACGGCCCAGGCTTTTCAATCTTCTTTAAGCAATGAGCCTCTCTTGATCCTGGCGGCGCTGATTACAGTATATATAGTACTTGGTGTTTTATATGAAAGTTATATTCATCCCCTTACGATTCTTTCCACCTTGCCGTCGGCGGGTGTGGGGGCGATATTGTCGCTTTTGATTTTCCGCACGGATTTAAGCGTGATAGCACTCATCGGCATCATCCTTTTGATCGGCATCGTCAAGAAAAACGGCATCATGATGGTGGACTTTGCCCTGGATGCGGAGCGTGATGAAGGCAAGGCACCGGAAGAGGCCATTTATCAGTCTTGTCTCTTAAGATTCCGGCCCATCATGATGACGACGATGTCGGCTCTCCTTGCCGCGGTCCCTTTGGCTTTTGGAGGAGGGATGGGCGCGGAGCTGCGCCAGCCTTTGGGCATCACCATTATCGGAGGGCTTGTTTTTAGCCAGGTCCTGACACTTTATACGACGCCGGTTATATATCTTTGGTTTGACCGGTTGGGGAGAAAGTTGGGGTTGAAATAGGGGACAGCGCCCTATTTTATATAAATTCCCTCCCCCTTGTGGGGAGGGTTGGGAGGGGGGATATCGATGAGTTTTATCTTCACTTCACCCCCACCTAACCTCCCCCATCGAGGGGGAGGAACCAGTTTAATATGAGTATTTCTACGCCATTTATAAACAGGCCCGTCGCAACCACATTACTCACAGTAGGCATTGTCCTCTCCGGGCTGCTCGCTGTCTGGGTCCTGCCTGTGGCTACCTTGCCTGAGATCACCTTGGCCACCATCAATGTCAATGCATCCTTGCCCGGTGCCAATCCTGAGACCATGGCCTCGTCGGTCGCAACACCATTGGAACGCCAGCTGGCCCATATCGCGGGTGTCACAGAAATGACTTCCAGCAGCAAACTTGGCTCCACTTCTATCACCGTGCAGTTTGACTTAAGCCGTGACATCAACGGGGCGGCGCGCGATGTCCAGGCGGCGATCAACGCGGCGCAGGATTATTTGCCGGCGGATTTGCCGATCCATCCAACCTACCGCAAGGTCAATCCGTCGGAAGCGCCGATCATGATCCTATCCTTAACATCCGATACCATGACCAAGGCCGATATTTACGATGTGGCGGATAGCATCCTGGCGCAAAAATTATCCCAGATTGACGGCATCGGCCAGGTCAACATCGGCGGTGGGGCGACCCAAGCTGTCCGGGTGGAACTCAATCCCATGGCTTTAAATAAATATGGGATCGGCCTTGATACTGTCCGCTCGGCCATCAGTTCAACCAATGCGGACCGCCCTAAAGGTCAATTGGCTGATGAAAATAAAAGTTGGGAAATTGAAACGAATGACCAGATTTATACGGCCAGAGACTATCAATCCCTGATCGTGACCCGGGATTCCACGGGAGCGGTGGTTAGATTATCCGATGTAGGTGAAGTCATTGATTCGGTGGCGGACATTCGCCAACTTGGGCTTGTTAACGGCAAACCAGCCATTTCTGTGGTTTTATTCCGCCAACCAGGGGCCAATGTGATCAAGACCGTTGATGCGGTGCGTGCTGCACTTCCGCAATTGCGCGCAGCTATTCCCTCCGCTATCGATCTTGCTATTAAACTCGACAGGTCGCCGACCATCCGTGCCTCTGTCGCGGAAGCGCAGCGCACCATTGTGATCGCGGGTATCCTGGTCATTTTGGTGGTTTTTGCCTTTTTGCGGAATTTCCGGTCGACCTTAATCCCAGGCATCGTGGTGCCGGTGTCGATTATAGGTACTTTTGGGGTGATGTACCTGTTGCATTTTAGTTTGGATAATCTCTCTTTGATGGCGCTGACAGTGGCCACGGGTTTTGTGGTCGACGATGCTATTGTGGTGGTGGAAAATATCACGCGTTATATCGAAAAAGGGATGGAACCGCGTGAAGCGGCCCTTAAAGGGGCAGGGGAAATAGGTTTTACCATCCTTTCTATCAGCACTTCCCTGGTCGCTGTTTTCTTGCCTATTCTCCTGATGGGCGGCGTTATTGGCCGTTATTTCCGGGAGTTTGCCTTGACCTTGTCCGTGGCGATACTCATTTCTATGGTGATTTCATTGACCACCACCCCCATGATGTGCGCTTTGATCCTTAAACCACAAAAGCAAGAAAGGCATGGTCGCCTCTATAATATCACTGAAAGGGCATTTAACAGGATGCAGCAGTTTTATAAAAGAACTTTATTATGGGCATTGGACCATCAGGGCATCATGTTATCCTTGACCCTTGGGGCAGTGGCCACCACCATTTGCTTGTTTTTAATCATTCCCACAGGCCTTTTCCCCCAACAAGATACCGGTCGATTAAGCGGGAACATCCAGGCCTCCCAGGACATTTCTTTCCAAGCCATGGGCAAAAAATTAAGGGCGGTTGTCAGCATTATCATGAAAGATCCGGCGATAGATTCAGTGACAGCGTTCACCGGTGGTTCAAATACGGCAAACATGTTTATTATGCTAAAACCTCCCGAAGTGCGTAAGGTCACGACAGACCAGGTGATCGCCAGGTTACGTAAAAAGTTAAATAAAGTCCCCGGCGCCCCCACCTATCTTCAAAACGTACAGGATTTGAATATTCCGGGTGCCCGTCAGGCCAACGCGCAATACCAGTACACGCTTCAAGCCGATACCTTGGATGAATTAACGGCATGGTCACCGAAGATACAAGCGGCACTGACCAAATTACCCCAATTGGCGGATGTCAACAGTGATAAGCAAAATAAAGGCGTAGAAACGAATTTGGTCATTGACCGTAACACGGCCTCAAGGTTGGGGGTTACGCCTCAAGAAATCGATAGCACCCTTTATGACGCCTTTGGTCAGAGGCAAGTGTCGACCACCTATAAACAAATAAACCAATATCATGTCGTGATGGAGGTGGCTCCTCAATTTTGGCAGCGTGCTTCCACATTAAAAGATATCTATGTGGCCTCATCAAAAGGAACACTCGTACCGTTAAGTTCCTTTTCTCATTACGAAAAATCAACAACGGCCTTAGCCGTAGCCCATCAAGGACAGTTTCCGGCGATCACATTTTCGTTTAACCTGCCGGAAGGTGTATCGCTTAGTGAAGCAGTCAAAGCTGTCAATAACGCCATGAATAAAATTATGCTGCCCACCACCATCCATGGTAATTTCCAGGGAGCGGCCCAAGTTTTTCAAACGTCCATGAGCTCTGAGCCTGTTTTAATCACAACAGCTTTGTTGGCTGTTTATATTGTGTTGGGCGTCCTTTATGAAAGTTATATCCATCCCATTACTATTTTATCGACGCTGCCATCTGCCGGTGTGGGAGCGCTGGTGGCTTTATTGATAACACACACAGATTTAACCATCATTGCC
>Ga0206950_1136_pt1 | contig 16177 bp, 15 predicted proteins | sample Alteio_BWOrgHeat_41_FD_152954 | JGI IMG/M metagenome (GOLD analysis project Ga0206950, IMG submission 152954) | Enriched cells from forest soil in Barre Woods Harvard Forest LTER site, Petersham, Massachusetts, United States -... | ecosystem: Environmental > Terrestrial > Soil > Temperate forest >... | reverse complement strand
GTGGTGGATTCGCGCGAGAGCAAGGAAGCCGACTCCATCCGCCGCCGCCGTGAGTGTCTGAAGTGCGAAAAGCGCTTCACCACCTACGAGCGCATTGACGAAATCCCGTACATGGTCGTGAAGAAAGACGGGCGGCGGGAAAAGTTCGACCGCCAAAAAGTGCTCAACGGCCTGCTGCGGGCTTGTGAGAAACGTCCAGTTCCGATCGGCAAGTTGGAGCAGATCGTGAACGAGGCGGAAAGTTTTGTCATCGAGTCCGCGGAACGCGAGCGCAAGACCAGTGAAGTGGGTGAGTTGATCATGAATCGCCTGCGCCGATATGACAAAGTGGCCTATGTACGATTTGCGTCGGTCTATCTGGACTTCAAAGATGTCCAGGAGTTCATGACCGAATTAAAAGACCTGTTAAAGACGAAAGAAATTACAGAAGTTAAACCGAAGAGCGCAGTCAAAACGCAGTAGCCTTAGAGTATGCCTCATAAGATCACCTTAATTCCCGGCGACGGCATCGGCCCCGAAGTTACCCGGGCGACGGTCCGCATTCTCGAAGCTACCGGCGTGAAGTTCGAATGGGAGAGCTTCGAAGCGGGCGCTGAAGCTTTTGAGAAATACCACGAATACATTCCGAAGGAATTAACCGAATCCATCGAGCGCACCCACGTTGGGCTCAAGGGCCCCGTAACCACCCCAGTGGGCGGCGGATTTGCCAGCATCAACGTGGCACTGCGGCAAAAGTTTGAGCTCTACGCTAACTTCCGCCCCATCCGGAATCTGCCTCACATTCCGACCCGGTATCCCGATGTGGACCTGATCATCGTGCGAGAAAATACCGAGAGCCTCTACTCCGGCATCGAGCACGAAGTTGTTCCCGGAGTGGTAGAGAGTATCAAGATCATTACTGAAAAAGCGTCAACGCGAATCGGGCGCTTTGCTTTCGAGTACGCACGCAAGAACCATCGCAAGAAGATCCACGCCATTCACAAGGCCAACATCATGAAGCTGTCGGACGGCCTGTTCCTGCGTTGCGTCCGCAATATTGCTAAGGACTATCCCGACATCACCTACGGCGAGCACATCGTGGACAACACCTGCATGCAATTGGTGATGAACCCTTACCAGTACGACATGTTGGTGATGGAAAATCTTTACGGAGACATTATTTCCGACCTTTGTGCGGCGTTCGTGGGCGGACTTGGCTTCGTTCCCAGCGCAAACCTCGGCGACCATTGCGCGATTTTTGAAGCCGTCCATGGATCGGCGCCCGACATCGCAGGCAAGAACCTAGCGAATCCAACTGCGCTTTTACGATCAGCGCTGTTGATGCTACGTCATGTTGGGGAGCACGACGCTGCGCTCAAGGTTCGCAATGCCCTCGAAAGGGTCTATCGCAGTCGCGAAAAGCTGACTCGTGATGTGGGCGGCAATGCCGGCACTTCGCAGTTTGCGGATTTCATTATCGAGGCCATGGAGACTTCTAAAGCCGCATTGCCAGTCAGTTCTGCAGCCTCGCAACCCATCTAGAACTTGCCTCTACGAGGATCACGATGCGCTCGTTGACTCGCACATTCTTTCTAGTTGCCATCTCCGCAGTTCTCAGCAGTGCAACCGCGCCGGCTCAAAGCTTGAAAGTCACGCTGCTTGGCACCGGCAACCCCCGCCCTGCAATGTCCCGCTTCGGCCCCAGTATTCTGGTGGAAGCCGGAAATCAGAAACTGCTGTTTGACTGCGGCCGCGGTGCGACTCAGCGGCTTTTCCAGCTCGGAATCTCTTTCACCGACGTTGATGCTCTCTTTCTTACTCATCTTCACTCCGACCACACAGTGGGAATTCCTGATCTATGGCTGACTGGCTGGATCATGGACCGCAGCCTGCCGCTCCGAATCTGGGGGCCTCCTGGCACGAAGCACATGGCGTCCCATCTGCAGCAAGCATATGCGTTCGATGTGCACACTCGACGTGACGTAGATGAACACTTCCCTGCCGCGGGAGCAATACTTCAAGCCCAGGACATCAAACCGGGCGTCGTCTACCAGAACCAGGGTGTGAAGGTCACGGCCTTCGCCGTAGATCACGGCCTGGTCAAACCTGCGTACGGATACCGTATTGATTTCGCTGGACATTCGGTCGTGCTCTCGGGAGATACCCGGTACTCTGAGAACCTGATCCGCGCCGCCGCTGGAACCGATGTTCTAATTCACGAGGTGCTCGATCCCGAACCATTTTTTGGCACCTCCAATAGTCCGAACGCACAGCGGCTGCGTATCGTGGCCCATCACACCACTCCGGAACAGGCTGGGCAGGTATTTACCCAGGTGAAGCCGAAGCTCGCTGTTTACTCGCACATCGTGCCCCCGGATGTTCCGGACGTTGTCCCGCACACTCGTAAGACTTATTCTGGCCCGTTGGAGGTTGGTGAAGATATGATGAGTATTGAGATCGGAGACACGGTTGTGGTACATCACGCCGGTAAATAGTGTTGACAACTCGACGCGGTCGAGGTTCAAATTGGTTCAAAACCTGTGCCCTACACTAGTTCGACATTGACTAACCCTCATAAAATTCAGTAACATCCTTTTTCTTCAAGGAACCCTGGGGAATGGCTTACCCAAAACGGCGCACAGGTGTAGTTCTGTTCCAGCTTGGTGGACCTGACACGCTGGAAGCCATCGAACCATTTCTTTTTAATCTGTTTTGTGACCCAGACATTATTGACTTTCCCTTCGCCCGCATCGGACGAAAACCGCTGGCAAAGCTGATCTCCAGCACTCGCGCGCGGAAGGTACAGCACCACTACGCAACCATCGGAGGCGGTTCGCCGATACGCCGCTTCACCGAACAGCAGGCTCGCGCGTTGCAATTCAAGCTGCAGGATGCAGGTTTGGATGCGCGCTGCTTTGTCGCCATGCGCTACTGGCATCCGTTTACCGCCGAGGCCATTGAGCAACTTCAAGCGGCACGCTGCGATGAAGTTGTGCTCCTGCCGCTCTATCCACATTTTTCCCGCACCACGACTGGCAGCAGTCTTAACGAATGGAAACGGCTCTTCCGGGACAGTGTTCCGGTGCATCAGGTGGGAAGCTTTTACCGCCATGAGCTTTACTTGCAGGCAATGGTGGAGAAGATTGACGAGGCGCTAGCACGCTTTGCAGACCCACAGTCCCCCGAGATCGTTTTCAGTGCACACAGCGTTCCGCTCTCCGTAATCGAGTCCGGCGACCCTTATCAACGCCAGATTCAAGAAACTGTCGAATTGCTGATGCAGCGCGGCCACTGGCGAAACAACCACCGGCTCTGTTACCAAAGCAAGGTAGGAGCCAGCAAGTGGCTGCAGCCCTCTTTGCACACGGCGCTGCGTGACCTGGCAAAAGAAAAGGTTCGCGAGGTTTGTATTGTGCCGGTATCGTTCGTGTCTGACCACGTAGAAACTCTGGGAGAGATTGACCACGAGGCCCGTGCCGAAGCGGGAAGACTTGGAATCAAGAAGTTTGAGATGATGTCTGGATTGAATGACTCGTTGTTGTTTATCTCCGCGCTTGCCGACCTGGTGGTCGCTGCGATTGGCGTCGCACCAAGCCAGCCGGAAGCAGAGTCGTGCGTAGCAGCCGCTGACTAGAAGAAGTGAGCTCTAACTAAGGAGCGAGGACGGATGGCAGAAGGAATACTGGGACACCTTCCACCGTGGCCGCGGAAGGCGCTCAACAACTCGGTCATCGGAATGGAGCAGGCGTATCGCCAGCGCAAGGGCCTGCCCATGCTCAGTGATGGGGACATCGAAGCTCTGAAGGCGGGCCAGCCGATGTCATGGGAAAGTGGAGACGGAGGATCGGCGCACATGGCAGCGACGCCCACTCCTGCAGCTCCACCCGTCGCTGCTGCTCCCGTCGCCCCCGTCGCTGTGGCTGGCGCTATCAGCGCGGAAGTTTCCAAGTGGGTGGCCGAAGGCAAAAAGTGGAGTAAGTCCACCATCGCCGCTGAACAAGCTCGTCGCGGCCGCAAGAGTTTACCCGCACTGAACGACAGCGAAATTGCAGCCCTGCTGGGAGAACCAGCGCCGACGACTGCAGCACCCGCCGCACCGGGCGCAGTAGCAGGTGCTCTGGCTGCACCTCGGCCTGTAGCTGCCGCGCCGGGAGTGGTGGCTTCGGCATCTGCTTCGGTGTCGCGAAGCGGCCCTTCCACGAAGTATGTCGGCACACCCGCAGTGGGAACTTCGCGAGCGGCGGCAGCAGGAGGTGTGGCTGCCATCGGCCCGGAAGACAACGATATCAACCGCCAGCGCCGACGATTAGTCTGGAGCGCCGTCGTTGCATTTCTGATGGCGTGGTTCCTGGCGTTCTTCCGCTTCTTCCTTCCCCGTACTTTGTTCGAACCGGCAACCAGCTTCAAAATCGGGTATCCCGAAGAGTACGGCTTGGGCGTGGACACAAAATTCCAACAAAAATATCGCATCTGGGTGGACCGCACCCCGGACCGCATTTTCGTAATCTACGCGCGCTGTACCCATCTGGGCTGCACGCCAGACTGGAAACCCAGCGAAAACAAGTTCAAATGTCCGTGCCACGGCAGTGGTTATGACAGCGAGGGCGTGAATTTCGAAGGGCCTGCGCCACGTCCCATGGATCGGGCGAATGTCCAAATCGCACCCGACGGTCAGATTCTGGTGGATGTCTCCCGGCTTTATCAGTGGCCAAAAGGTCAGCCCACTCAGTTCAACGACCCAGGAGCATTCTTACGAACATAGACAATCAGTGTGGCGCGGGCCCCTCGCCCGCGGGTTTGCGAGGATAGCCGGTTGAGAGGAACCAATGCCTGAAGAGAATGGTAATGGCAAGAATGGAAACCGAGTCGGTCTGCTGGAGCGGGTGAAGGCCGGGGTCAAAGAGGACATTCAGTCCCTCAAAACCGACATGCCAGCAAAGGCGAAAGAGCAGATCGAGGGTCTCAAAGACCCCACGAAGACCCAGGTTTTTACGTCCATCTTCCGCCACAAGCACGACGACACACCGCGCAACCGAGCATTGGGCGTGCTCTCGAACGTCTTCCTGCATTTGCATCCGGCAAAAATCAACCGCGATGCCGTGCGCTACAGCTACACCTGGGGCATGGGTGGCATCACGTTCTATTTGTTTATCGTGCTCACATTTACCGGCGTATTGCTGATGTTCTATTACCATCCCAGCAAAGTGCAGGCGTTCCGTGATGTGTTGTATTTGGAGCACGACGTTCCCTTCGGAAAACTCTTGCGCAACATGCATCGCTGGGCAGCCCACTTGATGGTGATTGGCGTCTGGCTGCACATGTTCCGGGTGTTTCTTACTGGCTCGTACAAGAAGCCGCGAGAATTCAACTGGAACATCGGCGTGCTGCTGCTGGTGTTTACGCTGCTGCTTTCGTTCACCGGATATTTGCTTCCCGACGATCAGCTCGGATTCTGGGCGGTCACGGTGGGTACAAACATGGCGCGCGCCACACCGCTGCTGGGACATGAAGGCCCATTCGGCCACATGTTAGGAATGACTCCCTACAACGACGTTCGTTTCGGATTGCTGGGCGGTTCGATCGTGGATGCGAATGCGTTGCTGCGCTCCTACATCTGGCATTGCATCGGCATTCCGATTGTGGCTTCGGTGTTGATGATTGTGCATTTCTGGCGAGTAAGAAAAGACGGCGGCATTTCGGGGCCGGCACAGGTAGTACTAGCGCAAGAAGCCGACAAGCGTCGCAGTTAGTTAGGTTGGATAGGGACAGCCGCCCTCGGCTGTCCGGCGGAGTACAGTTTCGCATTTGTTAGTTAGGGAGCCTTATGGATTGGCGACAACTTTGGGAAATTTGTTCCGCGCCCGACAACGTGCCCATCGTCGGCCTTATTCCACTCTTGTGCTTCTATATCTACCTGGCGTGGAGCCAGGCCAAGGCCAATGACGAACTCATTGGCGAACTCGAAACCAATCCCGCACTGGCCAAGACCCATCATCGCAAGACCTGGCCCTTCCGCCCCGGCTGGCAGAAGGAGATCCACGTCTGGCCGTTCTTGCTGCGCATTGAGTTCCTGGCCGCCATCATCGTCACCATTATTTTGATGATCTGGTCCATCACCCTGAACGCGCCGTTGGAAGAACCGGCGAACCCGAACCTGACAATGAATCCTGCGAAAGCGCCGTGGTACTTTCTGGGCTTGCAGGAAATGCTGGTGTACTTCGATCCTTGGATTGCGGGCGTGGTCATGCCGACCCTGATCATCGTCGGCCTGATGGTGATTCCCTATATAGATACCAATCCGCTGGGCAACGGCTATTACACATGGAAGCAGCGCAAGTTTGCCATTGGGACGTTTATGTTCGGCTTTGTAATTCTCTGGGTGGCCATGATCATCATTGGCACGTTCATCCGAGGCCCTGGATGGCAATGGTTCTGGCCCGGGCAAACCTGGGACCACAACCGCTTGATCTACGAGGTGAACCGCGACTTACCGGATCTTTTCAATCTCACCTCGAACCTGGCCAAGGGAATTTTTGGCGCCATCGTGGTCGGAGGGTATTACCTGGCGGGTGGGTTCCTCGTACACGCTTTGTTCCGCCGCTATAACCCGAAGGACTATAAACGCATGGGCCTGATGCAGTACTCCATCATGATGTTTTTCTGGCTTACCATGGTGGCGCTGCCGCTCAAAATGCTGCTGCGTCTGGCTTTCAATATTAAGTATGTGTGGATAACGCCGTGGTTCAACGTGTAGGCAGTCATTGATCTAACGACTAAGGTCCTGCGACGAACGACCAAACGCGAACGACGAAAGGAAGAATCTGGTGCCCGAACAACCGATTCCGGAGCATGATCCGGTAGTCACCAAATCGTACGCGCTGTACTACGTCGTCTCGATGGTGCTGCTGATGGCCACGCTGCTGTGGGCCTTGTGGGATGAGAGCTTCGGGCAACGGCCCTGGATCGCCTTCCAGCACCAATGGAAGCAGCGCTACACCGCGTTCCTGAACAAGGCCACCTCCTCGTCCGACAAGTCCGTCAAAGACGTACAGAATAATTCCGAGTACAGGCAGCTTGAAGATGCGTATAAACAAGCGGACGCGGCCGCCAAGCCCCGCCGCGATGAGCTGCAAAAACAGATTACCGATCTGAGTGCGAAAATCCTCGCCGTTCAGAACATCTTTACCGACAAGCGCGCCTACGCCAACGCTCTGACCTACCAGATTGAGACCAGCACCAGCGCGTCGGAAAAAGAAAGCAAGAAGAAAGAAGTCGAGGATTACAAGAAGCAGCAATGGGCGGTTGAGTATCCTGACGGACACTCAGAAAAATACGACTTCCAGCACCTGGAAGAGAAATACAACGAACTAAAAGACGAGCGCACCAAGCTCAATGCCGAACTGGGCGAAGTGCTCAAGCCCGTGACTGAAGCCAGCACCAAAATGTCGGCTTACGTTTCGGAGCACATGGTGGACCTGACGCCAGCGCAGATTGATGGCCTGAAAAAGAAGACCGCGGAGTGGGACCCCAAGATTGTTCAGATCAATGTGGCGGATGCCAACATTGTGGACCGCTGCGAGTCCTGTCACATGGGTGCACGCGAACCGCTCAAGCTGTCGGCGGCGTCAATGACCGCCAAAGGGGAGAAGAAGCCGGACGAGTATGCATTGGCTTTCACCAGCCATCCCGAGCCCGAGCTTTTGAAGACCCACGATCCGGACAAGTTTGGCTGCTCTCCGTGCCACCAGGGGAATGGCCGCGCGACGACCAGCGAGGAGAAGGCGCACGGAAATTACGAGCACTGGCTGTGGCCTTTGTTTCCCAAGCAGAATGCCGAGGCTGGCTGCCAGACCTGCCACTCCGCTGACATGGTTCTGGTCAGTGGCGACGTCGGCTGGACCATCAGCGAAGGCAAGGACTTGTTCCGCCAGAAGGGCTGCATGGGCTGCCATCGCTATGAGGGATACGATCGCGAGCCCGAAGACCTGAACAACGTCAGCCAGCAGATCAAACAACTAGAGCAGCAGAAAAAGGACAACACCAAGCAGTCTGCTGATCTGATGAAGCGCGCCGATTCCGCCCAATCGAACGACGAAGCCAATCAGCTGAACGACAAAGCGATTGCTTTACGAGTGGCCAGCAGCCGTGCTGACGGCCGCATTCAGCAGTTGGATTTCCAGTCCCATAGCCTGATGCAGGACACTAAGAAAGTTGGACCGAACTTAAAAGACATCCGGCTCAAGCTCAACAAGAACTGGATTCCGGTCTGGCTGAAGAAGCCGACCGACTTCCGTCCGACTACCAAGATGCCGAACTTCCGCCTGACCGATCATCAGATTCAGGCGATTTCAGCATACCTGTGGCAGACCTCATTTAATGACCCCTTGCCGAAGCAGAAGCCGGGCAACGCTGCTCACGGTAAGGAACTATTTGAAACTCGCGGCTGCATGGCCTGCCACTCGATTGGCGAAGGCGATCAGATGCAAGGTGGAATTTTTGCAGCCAACCTCACCCGCGTGGGCGAAAAAGCTAACTACGACTATCTGGTGCGCTGGATCCACAACGCGCGCCAGCGGACGCGGCCTTACTGCCCGTACGAGAAAAAAGACATTGGCCCGGAAGATTATGCCAAGAAGGGACTTCCCTATCAGTTCGACTTGGAGCACAGCCAGTGCCCCAACGACGGTCACGAACTGCAAGTCCAGAACATGACCGTCATGCCGAGCCTCCGCCTGGCTCCAGAAGACGCGCAAGATATCGCGTCCTACCTGATGACCCAGAAGAAGCAGGAACCGTCTTCCTACGCCGATGCTTCGTTCATGGATAATCCAGTGCTGAAAGACGAAGGCAAGAAGTGGGTCCGCCACTACGGGTGCGCAGGTTGTCACGAAATCAGCGGCATGGAAGACGAAGGCCGCATCGGGACCGAACTGACGTTCGAAGGCAGCAAGCCAATTGAGCGCCTCGACTTCGCCTTGTTTACAGAGTTGGCGCAACGCGGCGGTAAGGATCCGATCACCGACCCTGAAGATCTCGCGCGGTTGCCCGAAGGCCCCGCGAAGGGCCCGTGGTACGACCACAAAGGCTTCTTCGAACACAAGCTTGCCGAGCCCAACATTTACGACCAGGGCAAGATCAAGTCCGAGACCGAAGCCCTGCGCATGCCAAATCTGCACCTGACCTCGGAGCAGATTCGCGCCCTGACCACATTCCTGCTGGGCAGTGAGGAGAATTCCCTGCCCGCCAGTTATCAATACAAACCTGGCGACGCACGCCGCGATATTCAAGACGGCTGGTGGGTGGTCAAGAAGTACAACTGCATGGGATGTCATCAATTCATCCCTGGGCAGAAAACTATCCTGATGGGTCTGCCCCAGTATCGTGAAAACCCTGAGCAATTGCCGCCCAAGCTCCTGACCGAAGGCGCGCGCGTTGACCCGGAATGGTTGCGGAAGTTCCTGTCCAACCCGGCGCTGAACACGGCTGACATGAATCGCAACGGCGTTCGTCCGTACTTGAAAGTGCGGATGCCTACGTTCTCCTTCTCGGACAACGAACTGCGCAAGCTGGTGCGCTTCTTCCAGGCACTTTCTCAGCAGCCCATGCCATACATTCCGGAACAGGTTCCGGTGCTTAGCGCGAAGGAAACGGAAATGGCGCGAAGCCTGTTCTCCAGCACCGCAGCACCTTGCCTCAAGTGCCACGCTACAGGGGATGCGGTGCACGACAAGAACGCGACCGCGCCGAACTTCCTGCTGGCAAAGGAACGTCTCAAACCAGACTGGGCGGAGCGCTGGGTGATTGATCCGCAAGCCATCAGTCCGGGCACATCCATGCCTTCGGGTCTTTTCCGCCGGGACAACAATCACTGGGTTTTTGCCGGTCCGACGCCGCCTTCGTTCCAGGGCTACGACAAGGACCACAGCAAGCTGTTGGTGGACTATATTTTCCAGCTCACAGCGGAAGAGCAAAGGCGCGTAGCGTCCTCCATGGGACGGTCAAGCGCGTCCAACCAGGTCCCAAAGAAGCCGAAGCAGGCAGTCACATTGTCCGAGCGTCCGGCAGCACCGGGTGGTTCGCGGTAGAATGGTTAGTTTCGTAGCGCCGCCGTCCCGGCGGCTGTCGCGAGGGCGTCCCGCCCTCGCATTCGGGGCAACATGTTCGAGATGCGTTAAAGAACCTTAAATTCAAGACCTTAAACATTTCACGAAAGGGCGACATCATGAATAAGAAGAAATCAGCAGCAATGTTAGGCATGCTTTGCCTGCTCGGCCTCTGGATTCTCGTAGGCTGCAGTAAAAAGGAAGAAACCCCTGAAGCACAACCCAGCACACCGGCTGCAGCCGCTCCAGCCGCAACCCCGATTGATCCTGCCACCGTAGCCAGCGTCAGCGGCACTGTGAAACTCGACGGAGCCGCTCCCAAAGCAGCCAAGATTGACATGAGTCAGGACGCAGCCTGCAAGGGCGCCAACACGGCTGAGACAGTCGTGGCCGACGGCGGCAATCTCGCCAACGTGTTTGTGTATGTGAAGGAAGGTCTCGGCGATCGTACGTTCGATGTGCCCAAAGATGCCGTCACCATTGATCAGCAGGGCTGCAAGTATCATCCTCACGTGCTGGGCGTGATGACTGGCCAGAATATTGACATTAAGAACGACGATCCCACTACCCACAACATTCATCCGACACCCGCCAGCAACCGCGAGTGGAACGAGTCCCAGCCGCCACAGGCTGCGCCCATCGAGAAGAACTTCGCTCGCGAAGAGATCATGCTTCCGGTGAAGTGCAACCAACACCCTTGGATGCGCATGTACATCAACGTGGTCAAGAGTCCGTTCTATGCGGTCACAGGACCGGATGGGAAATACGAAATCAAGGGCCTGCCGCCGGGAGATTACACGCTGGCGTTCGTGCACGAGAAGCTGGGTGAGCAGACACAAAAAATCACCCTGGCCGCGAAAGACAGCAAGACCGCAGACCAGAGCTTCAAACAGCAATAATTACGGCTCGTGGAGGGACGGGCGTCTCGCCCGTCCCTGACGAATTGAGTAACCCCCAAGGAGCGACCCGCTGAAGTCCCTTGCCACACCCTACAATCGCGCCCACCACGGCTTTGCTGTGTTCACGGCGTGCGTGACGTTCGTCCTGATCATCGCGGGAGCCTTGGTCACCAGCAACGACGCAGGCCTCTCCGTCCCCGACTGGCCTACTTCATTCGGTTCGCTCTACAAGATTCCGCACATGGTCGGAGGAGTCCGATTTGAGCACACCCACCGCATGATTGCCGAATTTGTCGGTCTGCTGACTATCATCATTGCGGTCTGGACGTGGCGCACGGATAAGCGTCGCTGGATGAAGGCCCTTGGAATCGGCGCGCTGGGTACGGTCATTGCCCAGGGCGTGCTGGGGGGCCTCACCGTTTTGTTCTATTTGCCTCCACCAATTTCTTCCGCTCACGCGGCCCTCGGCCAAACCTTTTTCTGCATAGTCGTCGCCATCGCCATCTTCACTGGACGCCGCTGGGTAGAAGAAGTTCCGCAGGTTGAATCCGACAATAGTCACCCGACTCTGGTTACGCAGACGTTGCTTTCGATTTTCGTGCTGTACATGCAGCTTCTTCTCGGGGCCTTGTTCCGACATCACGGCCTCAGTTGGTGGCCGCATGTGCTCAACGCCGTCGCGGTTGCTTTCGTGCTGACCTGGACGGCGATCCGTGCCTTGTCGGTTTACTCTCGGATCGATGCGGTCAAAGTACCTGCCATCCTTCTTTTGACTCTGCTGATCGCACAACTCTGCCTTGGTTTCGTTGCCTTCCTGACGCGCGTGGCCTGGGGTCACGACGCCGTTCAGCCCGAGCTGCCAATGGTGGTTTCAACCGTGGCCCACGTCGCTGTGGGCGCGCTGTTATTGGCGACCGCCGTCATTCTCGCCATCCAGGTATGGCGACATGTTCCGGTAGCGTTTGAAGAACGCATTCCCGGGGATGCGAGAAAGCCAGTCGCCGCATGACCGCGCTGACGGCGGTCTCATCGTAGAATAATCTGTGGCCTCAAAGACACCATTCGCCGTGGCGGGCCCCGAGACGGATCTCTCTACAACTCCCGCTGCTATCTCGGTGCAGGAGGTAGTGCATCGCTACGGCGATCGCGCTGCCCTGAATGGAGTTTCTTTCGATGTTCGCCCCGCTGAACTGTTTGGGCTGCTGGGCCCGAACGGCAGCGGCAAGACGACTCTTTTCCGGATTCTTTCCACCTTGATGGTTCCCTCCGGCGGCCGCGCCGAGATCATGGGTTTCGATGTCGCCCGCGACCCCAACGGTCTGCGGCGCCATATCGGCGTGGTCTTCCAGGCCCAGAGCATTGACGTAAAACTTACTGCGGCAGAGAACCTCTGGCATCAGGGACATCTCTATGGATTGCGCGGCGCATCACTGAAGTCGCGCATTGCAGAAATGCTTGGCCGAGTCGGATTAGCTGATCGCGCCCAGGAAAAGGCGGAGACTTTTTCAGGAGGCATGCAGCGCCGGCTGGAGTTGGCCAAAGGCTTGCTTCATCACCCTTCTGTGCTTTTACTCGATGAACCCACAACCGGCCTCGATCCGGGAGCCCGTCGTGACCTGTGGCAGTATCTCGCCACCCTGCGCGACGAAGAGCACGTCACAGTAATTGTGACCACTCACCTCATGGAAGAAGCGGAGCGCTGTGACCGGCTGGCAATTCTCAATCAGGGAAAAGTGGTGGCCCTGGGCACGCCGGACGATCTGAAACATGAGATCGGGGGCGATGTCATCCTGCTCGATGCGAAAAAACCTGAGTCTCTGGCACAGAGAATTTACACACGATTTCAGCTTGATGCTCGAGTGCTTCATGGGCAAGTCCGTATCGAACGCGAGAACGGACATCGCTTTATCACCGACGTTGTCGAGGCGTTTCCCGGCGAGATCGAAGCCATCTCCGTGAGCAAACCAACGCTGGAAGACGTTTTTATTCATCGCACCGGCCACCGTTTCTGGACGGAAGGATCGGAGGGAACGAACCTATGATGCTTTTGCTTTCTGTCGTGTTGGGAATCATTCCGCTGCTCGGCGTCGTCTGGATCATTCTGCGCTCCTCGATGACCACGGTGGACGGCCTGTTCATGGCCCTTATCCTAGTCACACTGTCCGGGATTCTTTTCCTGAATGCGTTTCTGGAGCTTCGCGCCAAACCTATGCAAGCTCCTGTACCGGAGAAAAAGAGTTAAGGTGGCCACACAGAGCAGGACTATCGGGTTGCAAGCTCCACCGGCCTCGATCGGGCTGCTCCTGCCTGCCTTCACGCTGTGGTGGCGCGAAATCGTCCGCTTCTACCGGCAGAAATCACGCGTGGTGGGCGTCATCGCCTCCCCGCTACTGTTCTGGCTGGTCATCGGCTCTGGTTTCGGTACATCGTTTCGCTCCGGCAACGCCCCCGGACAGCAACACTATCTGGATTATTTCTATCCCGGCGCGCTGATCATGATCGTCCTGTTTACCTCGATCTTCACCATGATGTCGGTCATCGAAGACCGGAAGGAAGGATTCCTGCTCTCGGTAATGGTGGCGCCTATGCCACGCTCCGCCATCGTTCTGGGAAAGGTCCTGGGCGGTACGACGTTGTCCGCGGTCCAAGGGCTCATCTTTCTCGCCTTCGCTCCATTTGTAGGCGTGCACGTGGGCGTCGGCGATTTCCTGTTGGTGACGTTGGTCGTATTTCTAGTCGCTTTTGCCTTGACGTCACTGGGATTTGCGATTGCCTGGCCCATGGACTCGACTCAGGCTTTCCACGCAATCATCAATCTCTTTCTTATTCCTCTCTGGCTGCTTTCGGGCTCGTTGTTTCCGCTGGCGGGAGCGTCCGGATGGCTGCGGTTTCTTATGCGTCTTAACCCGCTGACCTATGGCGTAGAAGCCTTGCGCGGACTGCTTTATCCCGAGAGCTCGGCGGTATTGCCGTTGCCCTCGTCTTTGGCAGCCCTGGGACTGTTCACCTTAGTAATGTTTGGCTTGTGCTTTCTCCGCGTGAACCGCCGTAGCACGAGGCCGGCAGCGTGATCCAGGTACCGCCGCAGTACGCGATGTTCCCCGCCATCAATGCCACGCTCAACGGCACCAGCGGCGTATTACTTTTTGTTGGCCGGCGTTTCATCAAGCGAGGAAACATGGCCGCCCATCGTGTTGTGATGCTGGCGGCGCTGACGACATCCAGCATTTTCCTGGCATGCTATCTGTACTACCACTGGCATGTCGGCTCAGTGCATTTTCAGGGACAAGGCTGGTCGCGACCGTTATATTTCAGCATCCTGATTTCACACACGATTCTGGCAGCCGCGATTGTGCCTCTGATTATCGTTACGTTGAGCCGCGCTCTGCGAGAGCGTTTCGACCGTCATCGGGCCATTGCGCGCTGGACCTACCCGCTATGGATGTATGTGTCCGTGACCGGAGTAATTGTGTACTTCATGCTTTATCATCTGTTTGCAGCATAAATCTTGCACCACAGAGACACAGAGTCACAGAGACTTGCTGTTATTTTTCTGTGTCTCTGTGACTCTGTGGTGAAATGTTCTAAACATGTCTATCGTGAAGCTAAAAATCGACGTTTCTGGAACGATGGCCGACGAAGCCTGGCGCGAGTTGAAACAATTTGACGAGATTCAGAGCGCCGATTTCGGTCCCCAGTTCGGCAGTGGTGGACGATGCAACCACGATCTCCACGCTCCCCACGCCAAAGGCGAGTGGATCGGCGCGGAGATCCGTCTCCAGACTCCATTGCTGGCCCAGTACGCCGTATCGCACTATCTGGAGCAAGATCAAGTGCTGGACGCTGATGTCGTGGAGTGAGCCAGAAAGCCCGCTACGGTTCAAGAGTACTTTCTGCTATATTTCCGTGATCCTATGTCCGCTCTTCCAGAGGCAGCACCACAATCCGCAATTGCAAATGAATTCCCCGCGCCTAAACCACGCATGTCCACCCGCAACCGCTTGCTCTTTCTGCTGACCGGATGGCTCATTGTTCTGATGCCGTTCCTATTCTGGTGGAACACGTGGTTTGGACGCCATCTTTCTGACCAGCAATTGGCCGAGTATCTCCAGGATGAAAAGCATCCCCGGCACATCCAGCACGCTCTGGTGCAACTGGGTGAACGCATGGCCCGTCATGACGCCAGTGTGACCCGCTGGTATCCCGATGCCATTCGCCTGGCATCGCACCCAGTTGAGGAGGTCCGTAACACCGACGCCTGGGTCATGGGGCAAGATACCTCCGGCGCAGGTTTTCATGACGCTCTGCTGAAAATGCTTGCTGATCCCGCGCTCACCGTCCGTGGTAACGCCGCGCTCTCGCTCGTCCGCTTTGGAGACGCAACAGGACGCCCTCAGATCGTCGAACTCTTGCAGCCAGCAAGAATCACGTCGCCACAGGCGGGCAAGATCACCGACACCAGCGCCGTGGGCACCGCAATTCATCAGGCTGGAATTGTGGCCAAGCTGACGGCCGATCGGCAGTTGATCGAAATCCGCTCGCCCATCAGCGGTCGTGTGCGGGAACTTTCCGCTCGAACCGGGCAGTCCGTTACAGCCGGGGAGGAAATAGCAACCGTAGATCCAGGAACCGAGCAGGCCTGGGAAGCCTTGCGTGCGTTGTATCTAGCCGGCCAGGCGGAAGACCTGCCCGCAGTGACGCCCTATGAGCGGGAATTACCAGAAATCCCCGACCACGTCCGCCAACAAGCCATAGAAACAGAGAAAGCGATCAGAGACAGAAGTAAGTAACGAAGACTGCAGAGGATGAAAAACTGAAGGCTGAGTGCTGACAGCTGCTTTTCTAAATCGGCATCACTCCGACTTCTTTTTCCACTTCGACTGTGTCCACCATCACGATGGCGTCCCACGGACAGCCGTCGAGAAACGCGCCGTCGGGCCCCTTGCTAAGACACTTCTTGCAGCCAATACACAGAATGGGATCAACCTGAATTCTTCCAAACGGCGGATGATCTTCGTCCGGCACCCAGAACATGCAGTCTTCCACGGGACAATATTCCACACAGGCCGGAGAGCCCGCGCACCCGGTGCAACACTCGGTGATGACCGCCAACTCCTTTGGTTTCTTCTTGCGGGGTGTCAGTAGTCCCTTGGAACGAGGCTCAAACTTCATCTCGTCCGGAACTAATCCCGCAGG
>Ga0206950_1135_pt1 | contig 16568 bp, 13 predicted proteins | sample Alteio_BWOrgHeat_41_FD_152954 | JGI IMG/M metagenome (GOLD analysis project Ga0206950, IMG submission 152954) | Enriched cells from forest soil in Barre Woods Harvard Forest LTER site, Petersham, Massachusetts, United States -... | ecosystem: Environmental > Terrestrial > Soil > Temperate forest >... | reverse complement strand
TGTCTTTGTGCTGATCTATTATTACAAGGAAGATACCAATGGGCGAGCCAACACAGATTGAAGAGAGGGTGTCGCCGAAGTTCGAGACGAATGAAATTCCAGCTCCCGTTCGTCGCTCGAAATTTGCAATTCGTAATTGGCTCACGTGGCTGTGGCGCATTGCCGTCGTGCTGGCGGCGGTTCCCATTCTTCAGGTTGGCATACTGCGATTCGTCAATCCGCCGGTAAGTACGATGATGATCTTTCAAATGTTTGGTCATCTGTTCTCCGGTGAAAAAGTAACGTGGTCACATTCGAATCTCGGAAGAAGCGAAATTTCGCCCTATCTCTACTCTGCAGTGGTCGCCGGGGAGGATCAGCGGTTCTTTGAACATCACGGGTTTGATGAAGTCGAGATCTCACAAGCGATCCGTTCCCACGCCCGTCATCCCAAACGCCCCGAGCGCGGGGCCAGCACGATCTCGCAACAAGTTGCGAAAAATCTTTTTCTGCCGCCATGGCATAGCTTTATTCGAAAAGGAGTCGAGGCATATTACACGGTACTCATCGAGCTGATGTGGCCTAAGGAACGCATTCTTCAGATGTACACGAACATCGCAGAATTCGCCCCGAATGTCTATGGCGCAGAAGCAGGAACAGAGTTCCACTTCAAGCGTCACGCCGGACAATTAAGCCAGCAGGAGGCGGCCCAAATGGCTGCCGTACTGCCAAATCCCGAACGCTGGAGCGCTTCGCATCCCACGCCCTACATCCAGCGCCGCGCCGCCCGCATTCTCCGCCAGATGCGCGGTATGCCAACCGATGAAGAGGATGATGGGGAGCCGGATTGAGTTCTGTAAGCACTGTGCCAACCATATTATTGTTATAGTGTCAGAAATGACCCATCCCTTCGATCGCTACACCGCGGCGGGAAATACCTTCCTTGTGATGAACACCTGGGAACGGCCGCTCTCACTTTCGCGCGAGGAAATGCGAGAGTTCGTCCGCGGCGCTTGTGATCACACGACCGGCGCGGGAGCCGATGGCCTTATTCTCATCAATCAAAGCGGACTCGCCGCCGCCTTCCGTATGGATTTTTACAATCCCGATGGCACCACCGGTATGCTCTGCGGCAATGGCGCGCGCTGTGCAGCTTTGGCGGCGAAGCACTATGGATATGCCAGCTCAGACACTGTGAATTTCGAAGTGCTTGGCGCGATCAACACCGCCGAATTCCTTCCCCACAACTCCGTTCGTGTTTATTTTCAAGATCCCACCGTCATTCGACTGAATTTCTCGGTACCTCTTGAAGAGAAGAGTGTAACCGCCAGCTACGTCGATCTCGGCTCACAGCATGTGGTTGTTTTTTGCGACGACATGGATATTGAATCGCTTAACGTGGAGCACCTCGGTTCGCAACTGCGCTGGCATCCGGAATTTGCTCCGAAAGGTGCAAATGCGAATTTCATTGCAGTGCGCGAAGATAGGAACGGAACATATCTTCGCATTCGCACCTTCGAGCGAGGCGTCGAAGGCGAAACCTTAGCGTGTGGAACCGGATGTATGAGTTCCGCTATTGTAGCAGTAATGACGGAGCGGCTCCAGACGTTGCCTGTTCGCCTGCTCACGCAAAGCGGCGAGTTTGTCACAGTGAATTTTTCCCAGAATGGTACGCACGTTTCGAACTTATCGCTCGAGGGAAACGTCGTTAGAGGCGAAGCGGGCACGCTGACCTTCGATGAAACGAGCGGCCGCGTTCAAGTCGATCATGATTAAATTTCGAACAGTCGTTTTTGCCCTTGCCATCACCTGCTCGTTCGCAGCAGGCGCCGCAGCACAGATACGAAAGCCCTTCATCATTCCCGCTGCTCCGAAGGACACTACGATGTTCTGGATCTTCAAGGACGTCACGGCCGGGCCGTATTTTATTGCCGGCATCTCGCGCCAAAATGAGAATCTGCCGGATGCGTGGCATTCGCTTTCGCGTTTTGCGTACACGTTTGGTGGAACCATTGACTTCTATTACAGCGAATGGTTCGGCATCGATTTTTCTGCACTGTACGATACACGCGATCTCTATCTGGCCGATACCACCGACGATAATATCGACGTGAGCCTCGGATATCTCACACTGCAACCCTCCATTCGAATTTTCTGGCTCCTGCTCGGTCTTTCGTTCGATATTCCCATGAGCGGCAGCGCCACCGAGAACCTTGCATCGTATCATCGCAACGATCAGCCGAATACGAATAGTTACAGCGCAAACCTGAATGTCCAAGGGAGCGATCTTCTCTCACTTGCGGAACTTCGCGCCACGTTATCGGTTCCCATTCTTGAAACCGACAATGCCTATTTACACTTTATCGTCAGCGGAAGTTATCCGCTCTCGAAAACCTTAGGTGGAACTTCGAGCTTCGATACCACCGGTACAACGGTAACAAATCCGAATAACGGCATCGGACGTTTTTCCGGACCTGCCACACCCGGAAAAGGGCCACTGCCGTCTATCCAGGCCGGTATTAGCTATCAGTTCGATCTTATTCATTGAGAATTTCATCGCTCCACAGATTTTGTGCTTATATTTGTACTTCTTTAAACCCTAAAAAATGAAACAACTTACTCTTCTTTTTGCATTATGCACGGGCTTTCTTTGCACTGCCCACGCCCAAACCACGACCGCACTTACCGGCGAGGATACGTGGAAGGATATTAAACTTGGGGCAATGTTCATGCCCGGACTTTCTTCGGATGCCGGGTCTGTAGCGAATGGCACCAAGACGAATGCCATCAATTTTTCCTGGGCCTTGGGTGCTCTGGCCGATTTTCCGTTTAGCCCGAGTGCTGGATTGCAGTTCGGGCTATGTTATGATAATCGCAGCCTGGAGTTCCACGATCAGAAAACGGCGGATACCTCCATCGCCTACACCTTTAGCTATTTCTCGCTGCGACCGGAGTTCCGCATCGGGGATTTCCTCGTCGGGCTTGGCATCGGAATTCCAGTCGGTGCCAGCACCAGCCCAAGCACCGCTGCAACCAACCTGAACAAACTCCAAAGCTTTGGGTCGAGCAACATGAACCTGCTGATCGAAGGCCGAGTCGGTGCGGCGGTGCCCATCGTTCAGGCGGCGAATGGGAATGAGTTGCGTTTTCTCATCAACGCATCGTATGCGTTCTCGCAGGTAGTGTCAAGCCCACTCTATCCCAGTGACGGCTCTACGAACAAAACCGAGAACAGCGGCCCATTGGGTACGCTGCAACTCGGCTTTGCGTATCTATTCGATCTGAATCCGAAGTAAGCTACCAAAGTCAGGCGCCAGCGTTCCGATTCGTTATAGCGAGATCAGGAGAATGTTTATCATGGAAAAAAATAGGCTCAAAAATGTGCTCGCAGCAGTCCTGTTGGTGTGTGCGGGTTGTTCCAGTCCCTCTGCTCCGGGAAATACTAATGTGGATGGCCCCAGCGTTTCTATCGGATCGGGTTCCGCATATTTATACGTAGTGAAGAATTCCGCAGGGCAAGCGGTAGGCGTTGGCGCCGCAATAAATCGCCCTGCTCTCACGAGCCTTACACATGACACGTCCTTTGTGCTCTGTACGGGCCACAGTGCTCTACAAGTCGAACTCGATTATGTGACAACCGGAGCCTCACCCTACAACAAGCCGCACCTCGATGCGTACTTTTTTCTGATCGGCGATGATTCCACGCTGCGGCCATCGATCGTTGGCGGACCTGATACCGCTACCATTTTACCACAATACATTCCGAATGGCTATACTGCAAAGAATAATATCGCCGAAGCCGGAAAGGGCATTCGGTATTTCGATGTCACTGCGCCCGAATTACAAGGCCAGCCCTTTCAAACGGCATTCGATTGCGGCTTTTATCAAGGGCAGAGCACCTATCAGGAAGTGATGATCGATCGAGCGTTATTGAATAGCAAATGGCAGGGCACGGTAAACGTAAAGCAACCTGCAAGCTACGATTATGGCAACACGGCATACGCAGGGACGTACTCGATCCGCTACGATTCCGGCAGCGATACCTATTTCATCGAATTAGATAATCTGAGCGAGCCCGTTCTGCTTGTCGATTAGTATTTCAATCCCGTGACCCTGGATATTTCTTCCGACGGTTCCTGACATAATCCACAAAAACGAACTGACCGAGATCGTTTACCTATTGTTTGGCAGCCATTCTACGTTCACACCGTGCTGTTCGAGGAGCTGGAACTCTTTATCGCCGGTCAGAACGAAAAGATCCCGCTCCAATGCCAATGCGGCAGCATAACAATCGGCATAAGATGCCCCGCCATAGGATTTCAATTTCGCAGCAAGGTACGTTTGTTCCAATGTGGGTAACACAATCTCGATAGGGCTTTCCAATATCCGCTGCTTTAGTTGTTCCGAAGCATCTTCGCCGTGGTCGCGCCGGATGACATAGAGCACTTCCCCAAAATTTATGGAACTTAATAGATGCGGAATTCCCGTTATGAACGGCTCATCGAGATATGCCTTCGAGATTTCCCATCCGCGCTGCTCACCGAAGATCACAAGCAAGGGATACGCATCAAGCACCAAAGGGCCGGTCTTCATTTTTACGGTCCTTCCTCCGCTCTTCTAATAAGGTATCGATAACGCGACTATTGGATCCAAGGACTCCAACCAAGTCGCTGAGACTGCGATATTTCGTAACGGGGATCGAAGGCGCGATCACCACTTCATCTCCGCGTTCGCTAATTTTCACACGAGACCCGATCGACAAATGATGCCGCTCCCGAATCTCATTCGGAATCGGAACGTGTCCCTCGGCATCGACAATTGTTTCATAATATCGGTCCATACATACACAAACGTTTCGAACCCGAAAAAAATCCCATGTGTTCAATCCCGGCTTCCCGGATATTTCTTCCGCCGGTTCCTGACATAATCGACAAAAACGAACTGGCCGAGATCGTTCAATCCGGAATAATATGCGCGGCCTTTGTTGGATTTCGTCAGATCTTCAACGAACTCGATGAGATAGGGGTCGCGGGCGACCATAAAGGTGGAGATCGTGATCTTCTCGCGGCGGCAGGCGACCGCTTCATCTAATGTTTTATTCACGATCTTCGGGTCGAGTCCGAAGGAATTTTTGTACAGCACACCATTATCCTCGAACATAGCGGAGGGTTTGCCGTCCGTCACCATAAAGATCTGCTTGTTGACATTCCCCGACCGCTTGAGCAACTGCCGCGCCAGCCTGAGTCCAGCGCGAGTGTTGGTGTGGAACGGCCCGACCTCCAAAAACGGCAATTCGCTGACCGTGATAAGCTCTGCCTCGTCGCCGAACGTCACAACATAAAGCTGATCCTTCGGGAATTTTGTTTTGATAAGTTCCGAAAGCGCCAGCGCCACTTTTTTTGCGGGCGTGATGCGATCTTCGCCATAGAGGATCATCGAGTGGGAAATGTCGATCATCAGCACCGTGGCACAGCTCGTGAGATGCTCCGTCTCGTAGATCTCGATGTCTTCTTCCTGAAGATTCAGATCTGCTGCACGAAGTTCGCTCTCATCAATTCCTTCCCTCAGCGATCGCTTCTGAGCATTCAAAAAAGTCTGCGTAAAGTCAATGTTGGAAGCGGTATCGCCGAAGGTGTAGTTCTTCGTATTCTGCGTACGCTCGATGCCCTGGCCGGTATGCGGCGTATCGTGCGCGCCGTTCGGAGATTTGCGAAGGGAACGGAACATTTCCAATAGCGCATCCCGCCGGATATTCTGGATCGCTTTGTTCGTGGGCTTCAGCAGTGCGTTCTCGTCATCTTTGACAAGCCCCAACTCTTTCAATTGATCGACGAACATATCGAGCGTCATATTGGGGCCGAAGATATTGTACTGTTCGTTCAGATAGCGCATCCATTCCAGCGTTTCGTTCACATCGCCGGAGGTCGTCAGCAATAATTGGCTGAACAGGCCGAGCAATTGCTTCAGCCGGTCTTCGGCTGTCGAGCTTTCATTCGGTTTCCATTTGGAATATTCGATGCGCATCCATACCCCAACCGCGATCAGGCGGATTCTGGTTCAGACCATCACTTCGACACCACAAGTACCGTGCTAATCGCCCTCGATCCCGATCGTATCACAAGCTGATACGCTCCCGATGAAATTCCCTGCGCGGAATACGTCTCATCCGCATCTCCGGCTGTTACCCACATATTCTTCAATTGGCAAACATTGCGTCCGAGGAAATCTTCTAATTCTATCGAGAGCGGTCCATCGGTGGCTACATGATACTCTATCGTAAACGAAGCCTCGGATGGATTGGGATAGATCTTCTTGATCGTGAAGGCCGTATCCGAACTGATGATGAGTGGCGTGCAAGTTCCGGTGTCGCAAAATGTGCTGCTTTCTTTTATCACGCCGATCGCGGTACCTGGGAAATAAAAAGAATCGATCGTAATGTCCGAACAAAGCGCTGAGTCCTGAGCCCGTGCTGTGATCGTTTGCAATACACCAGGTGCATTCGGAACCGGGCCTGTGAGCACAACGACCCAGCGATTACCCACAAGCACACCGGCTGGATTGATAGGTATCAGCATCGTTCTGTCGAGGCTTATCTTGGAAACATACGTGGTTGCTCCGCTCTTTGCAAGGTTCGTTCCGGAGTCGAGCGAAAGTGGGATCGATAAGGTGATCCCCGGCACACCCAAGCCACCGCGAACGGAAACCTTTGCGGTAATAGCATTGGAAAATAGATATGGATTGCTCGTGCTTATGCAGCCATTGGAGTCGGTAATGGTTACCGAGTACATGCCATCCGAATCCGGCCAGATCGTTGAATGAACAGAATCGGTGAGCACCGAACCGTTTACAAACCATTGATACAGCGATGCCGGGCTCGAGGTAAGCTGCTCTCCGTTTCGAGTAATAACTGGCGTTGCAGGCGGTGGATACATTGTAACGTTCGTGGATGCAGATGTACCGGAACATCCACCGGCGCTCGTTACGAACACGGTATAAGCACCTGACTGATCGATGGTAATTTTCTCATTCGTAGCCCCTGCTATTTGCCCGTTGGCATTTGACCATTGATACGACGTATACCCCGCGCCTGCATCGAGCGTAACAGAATCTCCGGAACAAAACGCGAGCGGCCCATTCGCAGTGATGACAGGAACAAGGTTGGAACTTATCGTTATTGCTACTTGCACCGTTGCCGTGCATCCGGCCGCCGACGTTTCTACAAGCGTCAGCGTTGCAGTTCCCGCCGCACCCCATTGGACCGAAATGTTTGCTGACGTTCCATTCGTTATCGTTCCGGAAGTAGCGGGCGCCAGCATCCAGAGATAGGTATCGCCCGAAACATCCGTCACACGATATGCACTGGTGGCATTCGGACAGATCGAGGCCGGACCGCTGACGACTGGCGCTGGGGTAGGATTCACCAATACACCGAATGGTTGGCTGATCGCGCTGCAACCTGCAGCATTCGTCACGGTTACAAAATACTCTGCCGTCTTTTTTACGACGATAGAGGAAGAAGAATCTCCTGTACTCCAACGATAGCTTGCATACCCATTGGCTGCCATGAGCGTAATGCTATCGCCGGAGCAAAATGTCGCCGGGCTACTGGGGGTGATCGTCGCCAAGGGCGTTGGCAATACTGATATGATGTAAGGTGCGCTTGTGCCCGAACAACCCGCTGCGTTCGCCGCTATAATAGTAATAGTATCCGTCTTCGATACAAAAATGGATGCGGTCGTATCGCCCGTGGACCACGCATAGTGTGCATAGCTTTCCGTCGTTTGAACCTGAATGCTGTCGCCCGAACAGATCACGGTTCGTGCGGACACCAGCACCGGATGCGGCACGCTATCCGGAAGCACCGTGACGTGTACCGTGCCAGAAGTTCCCGAACAACCGGAACTGCCCGTAACATGCACACTGTAATCTCCCGTTTGGGCTACGGAAATGTCCGGAGTTTTTTCGCCATTAGACCAAAGATAACTCGAATATCCGGAACCGGCCGAAAGATGCGCCGAGTCACCAGTACACAGCGAAAGCGGCCCGCCCGTTATGCCGGGCGTAAGCGAATCCGAAACGGTAACTAAAACAGAATCGACCGCCGTGCACCCATTCTTATCCGTCACGTTGATGGTGTAGAACGTGGTCGCCTTCGGCGTGGCGATGGGCTGCATGATGCTGGAATCGCTCAGTCCCGCAGCCGGAGTCCAAAGAATGGTGTACGGCTGCTTTCCGCCGCTGACGTTTGTACCGATCTTGATCGAAGAGCCGGTGCAAACCGAGAGAGGCGGACCGGGAGTTATCTTCGGCAGAAGCGTGACGACAAGCAGGAGGGAATCTTTTGATGAGCATCCGTTCACGTCCGAGATTGTCACTGAGTAGGTCGTATTTTTCGTCACGGTAGCAATGACTGTGCTCGAATCGGTGCGGTTCAAACCTGCGGACGGCGACCATGAATATGTAAACGGAGGTAAACTGCCCGTCTCTGTAGCCGCGAGCGCGACAGGAGATCCCGAGCAGACCGTCCGGTTCCCTCCGGCACTCACTTTCGGCTGGCCATAGAACGTAACCTTGAGTTGCTGGGTCGTTACGCAGCCGTTCGAATCTGTGACAGAGAGCGTGTAGGTCGTTCCCTGCTTAGGTGTGGCAATGGGTTGAAGCGAATCCGGATGGTCGAGCGTTGCTGCCGGGAACCACGAGTATTTTAAAGGGCCATTCCAGTTGGATATGGTTGCCATAAGCTTGATCGAGGAACCCACACAAAGATTATTTGCCTGCGGAACGGTGATCGTGGGAACCGGCCTTACTTTAAAGCTAACAGTGTCGGATATGGCACTACACAAGTCCAGATCATCCGCATTTACGGTGTACGCATAGTTACCACCAACGAGCGGGATTTGAAAAGAATATGAGTGTGAGTTAGCGCCCGAAATTTCAACACCATTGACAAACCACTGATATGCCGGAAGGCCCGCCTTTGTCGTAAGCGTAACTGGTGCTCCCGGACAAATCGGGCTTGTGGCATTACTTGCAATGCTAAACTTAACCACATCGCAGAATTTGGCGATGAATCCACTATTGAATCCGTACGGCAAGGTATCATACGCGCCGTGCGTTGCGAAGTCTGTGTATTGAGCTGCAATCGTGAACGTGTTCCCGCCGATGAATGCCTGGCCTTGAGGGTCGAGACCAACCCCATACCCATATCCTTCGCCCCCGTAATAGGTACCCCATCGCAGACGACCACCACTATCGAACTTTATCATGAAAGGGTTCCAATTCTGATCGAGCAAGCTCGTCTGATATTCCCCTGAAGTCGCGATGCCGGAAGTGCTCTTGGTATAGCCAACGGCAAAAATGTTTTCGGACGTATCCAGCACAAGTCCATAAAGCCCATCTTCCTGAGTTCCTCCGTAATAGGTAGCCCATATCTTATTTCCACTTGCATCGAGTTTTGCCAAAAACCCGTCGAAGTTCCCCGCAGGCGAGGACTGATATGCGCCGGAACTTGCGTAGCCTGTTTCCTTCGTCTGTCCTGCGATATAAATATGTCCCGAGTGTCCTGACGCAATGCCAACAATGGATGAGGCCGGGGTACTAAAATAGCTGGTCTCCCAGTTAAATGTGCCTGTGGAGGAAAACTTCTGTATTCGCACCGATCCTTCGAAGGCGTCGTGCGAACTGACATATACAGCATTGGCAACATCGGTACAGACGCGCGTTCCAGTCGCAGCGGATATGCCTAAATACGTTCCCCATGCAATCACCCCATTAGGCGAGAACTTTGCAATGAATCCGGCTAATCCATAGGTGGGAGCGGTCGAATATGCACCTGTCGTTGCAAAACCGTTACAAATGGTGTACCCGCCTGCAACGATGTTCTGTGCGCTATCAATTGCAATATCCGTTCCTTGGCTCATGTTCGGATAGCCGCCAGTGTCAAGACCTGTTCCTCGGAGATAAGTACCCCACTTTCGCACGCCGGTGCTATCGAAGTAAGCGGCAAAAGCATCCAGTGTTCCGGGGCCGAATAGCGGTTGATACGAACCCATCGACGCGATCACATTCCGGCTCGATGTGTAACCGGTAATGGCTATTCCCCTCGAACTGTCACATGCAATTCCCTCGCAATAATCGGCACTATCGCCGCCATAGTACGTAGCCCAGCGCAACGCACCATCCATTCCAAACTTCGCAATGAACCCATCGTAGGCGCCTCCGTCAAAAGTGGTCTGAAATGCGCCGCTCGTAGCGATATTGGCCGTACCGTTCGTATATCCCGTTATATCGACATTGCCCGAGCGATCTGCGGCGAGGTCTTCCAGGTTCGTTAAATTCCCGGTGTTTTCCCATCCGAAAAACGTCCCCCACAGCCGCTGCGGATCAATATAAAGATCGCGCGTTCGGTCGTAGCTTCCTATCTGGAAAGATATGCTGTTTCCAATTAGTCGGAAGCTGCATCGAACGCTCTCGCTCGTTTCGGAACCAAGCTGATACCCGTTCGGCTCCGTTTCTACAACCGTTCCATACGGCGACGCCAGATGAAACGAACCGTCGTCTTCCACCGAAAGGGATGTCGTGTGATCGTAGCTCATCCGGATCGCGTTAGGGTTCCCGCCGGGATGAACGACAAAATCATATTCGAGATAATCCTTAGTACCGGGATGCTCCGTGTAAAGCACAAGATCGATCTTGGGATAGATATTCCGATACACGAGCTTTCGGAACCCGTGAACATGGGTGACGCCATCCGGACAACTTGTGAGGTAGTAATTGTTATAATCGTCTGTGGAGTCGGTTGCAAGAATATCCGCAGCAGGATTCGCACCCACAAACGTTATATCTACGCGATACAGCGATAGCATGTCATGGTTCCCAGAACCGGCCTTCTCGTGCGGAGTGAGATGCATCGGTTTTCCAAGCGAATCCATTGCTGTGGAAATCTTGGCAAATACATAATGCATCGAGCCCTTCGTAAAATAGGTCTTCACGCCATACCCATCGAGCGTGTAGAGCACTTCGGGCATCGCGTTGCCAAATTGATCGGAGAGTTGGCCTCGGTTCGGAATGAACTTCAGGCCGTTGGATATACTAAATGCTTCAGGAATTGGAGCAACGCCTCGAAGCTCGCGAGATTGCGCATAAGCGGATCCCGCTTGGGCTGTCAAGCAGACCGAAAGGCAGACGAACAATATGTTTCGGGTAACCCACAACATAGGGGGACGACGATTAACAGAGCGATAAGAAATGCTTATCCACCTGAAATAATGCCCGGAGTTGCAACATCGCGCCGCCAATGCCGTAATTTTGCATCATGCGAATAAGCGTACTCATTATGGCGGGCGGGGTCGGCTCGCGGTTCTGGCCGGAAAGCCGGTCGAAAAAGCCCAAGCAATTGCTGGATGTCATCACGCCGGGCGTATCGCTCATTCAGGCGACGGTCGCCCGAACGCTGCTTTTTGCCGATATTGCCGACACCCTCATCGTCACTAACGAAGCGCAGCGCGAGGAATTGGAACGTCAGCTTCCCGATCTGCCCAAAACGAATATCATTGCCGAACCGATGGGGCGCAACACCGCGCCCTGCATAGCGCTTGGCGCAAGAATGATCCGCGAGAGAACCGGTGAAGAAACGGTGATGATCGTGCTGCCCGCAGATCATGTCATTCGCAACGATCACGAATTTGCACGATTGATGAAGCTCGCCTCACGGCTTGCGCACGATACGCGCGCACTCATTACTGTTGGCATCCATCCCACACGCGCTGAAACAGGCTTTGGCTATATCCAACTCGATGACGAGCACCTGCCATCGCAAAAAGAGTTGCCAGCTTTTTCAGAATTTGAACTGCGCGATATTTTTAATGTAAAGCGTTTTGCCGAAAAGCCGGATGTCGATACGGCGCGGCGTTTTGTCGAGAGCGGAGATTTTCTGTGGAATAGCGGTATGTTCATTTGGCGGGTAGATGCGATAGAAGCGGCGCTTCAACAATACACACCAGAGATCATGGAGCAGATGGATTTGCTTCCGCATCATTCGTCATCCGATTTCGATGGCAAGCTGCGGGAAGTTTACAGCACCGTTCGCGGCGTTTCGATCGACTATGGCGTGATGGAACCTGCCTCAGCCATTGGACAAAAAGCGAAAGTATTCGTCCTTCGTGCCGGCGCACTCGGCTGGAGCGATGTCGGTAGCTGGGACGAAGTGTATCGCCTGAGCGAAAAAGATCTGGAGAACAACGTGCTCATCGGCAGCCATGTCATTGCGAGAAATTCCCGAGGATGCCTGGTCATCTCACGCAACGACCAGCTTATCCTCACATACGGAATGACCGATGCCATCGTAATCAATACCGGCGACGCGATCCTCATCTCGCGCCGCGATCAATCCCAAAATATCCGCGAAGTCGTCGATTATCTCAAGCGGCGGCAAATGACGGAATTTTTGTAGAGGTTAACGAATGGAATTGCACTAATTCTCTTTTGGTAGCGCTCGAAAGATCGAGACGACTTTCTCCGTTTCTTGATAGGAAAGCGAGCCTAACTCGATTATGATATTTTTCGGCTTTGTTGTCACAAGCCTGTCCACTTTCACGACTGATCGAACTCGAAGACCGTTCGTGGTGGAAGGTTCAAGTATTAATTCATTCTTGCTGATCGTTCCTGGAATGACAGAAGAGATCGCAGCCACAATAATGTCGTGATAACGATCATCTGTTTCAGCAATGACAACGGAAGGCCGTGCTTTAACATTTGTTAGTTCGGCAAATGGAAACGGAATGAGGACAATCTCGCCGGTTCTCATCAGCTTTTAATGTAATCTTGATACAGGTCTTCGCGAGGATCTTCCCAGAATTCGAATGCATCCGAATGAGATGTAGCAAGCCGGATTTCTTCTTCTTCCGTCAGCTCTTCGAGCATCGTTATCTTCACTCGCCGGTGTCGATGATCTTGTATCTTCACTAACGGCAAAATGTGCGTACCGTCGTAATAGCCTTCAATGGTTTCCATAGATAATGATAAACCAGCAACACCCAATTAAGTTGCCAAAACTCAGACATCTTGTAAACGTTGACCCGGCTGCCTCATTTCGACACCAAAACAAACTCCACTCTCCGATTCTGGGCTCGGCCTTCCTCTGTTGCGTTTGTCGCAACGGGTTTGGCTGAGCCATACCCAACGGTGGTAAGCCGTTCGGGCGCTACTCCATGGCTTGTGAGATAGGCCACGACCGATCCCGCGCGGTCGCTGGCAAGGCGAAGATTATGCGATTCGGAACCAATGCTATCGGTATGTCCGGCGATCTGAAGTTTGAACTCCGGATGCGCTGCAAGCAATTCCTTCACGCGGTCAAGCTCTGCGAACGAGGCGGGAAGCAGCGTCGCTTTATCGGTTTCGAAGAACACATTCTTCATTGTGATCGCGGCTCCGGTCTCGATCTTGTTCAGCCGCAGATCGAGTTCGATGGATTGAAAGCTCGCGAGCGCCGTCAGGTCCACATGCTCGCTGGTTGGGAAATATCCATCACGCTCGGCGTGAAGCGCATAGTTCTCACCGGCAGGTAAGGTGATCTGGAACTCTCCGGTCGAGGGGTCCGAACGCGCGGTTCCCAAGAGGCTGCCATCGCGGAGTCGCTCATATCGAATTTGTGCGGTGATCGGTTTGCCATTCCCATCCGTCACGGTTCCATGAACAAGCGCCACTGCGTTCGCTCGTTCCACTCTCACACGATAAATATCGCTCTGATCGCCTGCCGAGCGTTTCCATGCAATGAACGCATATTTGCCAGACGCATCCTCCGCATAAAAACTCGTGCGGCCCGCGCGGTTCACGCCCGAACCCAGATTTTCCGGTTTCGACCAATGCTGCCACGTATCGTCCAAACGTTTTGCGCGATAGACATCTACCTCGCCAATACCGCCGGGACGATCGCTTGAAAAATAGAGCGTTTTGTTATCCGATGCCAGATTCGGCGTCATCTCGGCATAGCGGCTATTCACATCCGCACCGAGCCAGTGCGGAGTTCCCCATGAGTGCGTGGAATCATCGAAGAAGCTCACATAAAGATCGCGGTCGCCAAGTGAAGAATCCCGATCGACAGCCATCAGCAGCGTTCGCTGATCGGGTCCGAAACTGTAATCGGTGTAAAGCCCATGCGGTTTCAGATTTTGGATCTTGATCGCTTCGGGGATCGACCAGCCATTCGATGTTTTGTGCGCCACATAAAGACGCTCGTCCGGCGGGGAATCGCTGTGCAACTTACCAATGAGATAGAGCGTGTTGTTATCCGGCGAGATGGAGCTTACAGCGATGCCATAGGAACTTGCAAGATTTCCTCCGACAAATTCCGGCGCAGAAAACATAGAATCATTCGTGATATGGCTTCGCCAAATATCGAACACTGTCGAGGAATCCATTCCGAGCCTCGTGCGCGTAAAATACAGCGTTGTTCCATCGGCAGAGATGACGGGAAGTAATTCGCTTTGGTCGGGCGAATCGATCGATAGCGGCAATTTAGTAAATCGGCGCTGCGCGTTCGCCGAATGTAGGAAGAATGAAGAATGAAGTATGAAAAAAACGGCTACCCACGCCAATGGTCGGATGGCGTTCTTCAAATTCGGTTTGGAGATGTGTATCTTCATGGGTGGAGATTTTGTAACAAACTTTTGTCCCTATTTGTCCGGTTTGTGTGGTATGGCTTCATACAATTCCCCGATAGCAGCCTCGAAGCGTTCGAGATGGTGGCTTTTGTTCGCATTTTTATTCCTTTTGAATGGCGTGAGCTTCGCACAGACCTCGTCGAATCCTGACGATGGAAAGATAAAGCATAAGCCAGTTTATCATCATAAAAAGTACCTGAAACATCGCCGAGTAGCTTCGCATCATTCAAAAAAACCGGTACTTATCCACGATCAGATCACGCATAAGATCCCTGCTCCAAAGCTGCATGTTCCACGCCCCGGAGCGGGCGGCGAAGATCGAAGCGATTGGTTCTATCGCCGACGCGCATGGCCGAACCAGACGATCGATCCATCGTTCTATCCCAATGCCCTCTCGGAAGCTGCGAAAATGCCCGTTCTTTCCGAACACATTGGAAAAGATGGAACCCTATCCACGATGCAATGGCAAAGCATCGGCCCCTACTCCATCGATGGCCGTGTGACGTGCATCGCTACTCATCCAACCGATTCGAACACATTTTACGTCGGCGCGGCGGCAGGCGGACTTTGGAAAACGACCGATCATGGCGGAAGCTGGACATGCGTAACCGATACGTTCGGCACATTATCTATCGGTTGTGTAACAATCGATCCCACACAACCGCAGACGATCTATCTCGGACTTGGTGAATGCAATAACAGCGCTGATTCCTATCCCGGCGATGGGCTTTGGAAATCGACCGACGGCGGCGGAACATGGAATTATCTTGGATTTGCAAAAGCACAATATATTGCCAAAATTCTCATTGACCCCCGCAACCACCAACAGCTTTTTGTGGCAAGCCCTGGGCCGAGCGCACCCTCCGATACCAATCGAGGGGTATTTCGATCGACGGATGGCGGGCTAAGCTGGTCGCGTTCGCTCTCTGGCGGAGTCACTATAACGAATACCCCCGGTTGCTCGGTCGATACATTCCGAACTGGAATTATAGACCTTGCCATGAACCCGCTCAACTCTGGGGAACTGGTTGCATACGCATGGGATCATTCATCGACGATCGGCCCGGGGTTTTGCCCCGGCGGATCGGCTGGGCCTAATTCCGGGATCTATCGCACAACCGATACCGGGCACACCTGGGCTAGGATCGATACCATCTCTTCTTCCGGGCTTCCAAATGGCATAAAACAAAAAGTGCTGTGCCGTGGAGCCTTACTATGGACTACGAATGGAACTAATACTTACGTGTTCGCGGGATATGTTCGAGCCGATACCAATGCCGTCACACATACCGTGACCGATGAGAATTTCGAAGGGTTTTATCGTTCTACCAATGAAGGGCTGACATGGACGAAAGTGCTCGACTCTTCCAAACGAATAGCGATGGGCGGCGTACAAGGTTTAGACAGTGCAAATCTGACCAATAAGCAGGGCGGCTATAATTTTTATCTTGCTGCCAACCCAACTCATCCAAACGAGGTCTATCTCGGAGGGATCGATGTGTTCCGTTCTACCGATTTTGGTCTCACTTTCAACGATATTACGAAAGCGTTCGTCAACTATTATGCGGTCAACAACCACGAGCAGCATCCCGATCAGCATGGCCTTGCTTTTACCGCAGCAACGTCTGGGAACGATATGATCGTGGTTTCCGATGGCGGCGTCTTTCACACCGATGACTTTGGATCGACGTGGAGTCATACGAGGGGTCTTCCGATCACGATGTTTTATACGGTCGAGCCATGGATCGCCGGAATGGCAAAGACTTCCGCGACTATTGCTGCAACGGATCTGAAGATATTCGGTGGAACTCAAGATAATGGAACCGTTGCGCACGGTCTAAGCCCTAACGCTCAATCGTTTGCGACAGACTCCGATTTCGCATACATCTGTGGCGGGGATGGAGGCATTTCGATTGGGCATCCGACGGA
>Ga0206950_1134_pt1 | contig 16632 bp, 20 predicted proteins | sample Alteio_BWOrgHeat_41_FD_152954 | JGI IMG/M metagenome (GOLD analysis project Ga0206950, IMG submission 152954) | Enriched cells from forest soil in Barre Woods Harvard Forest LTER site, Petersham, Massachusetts, United States -... | ecosystem: Environmental > Terrestrial > Soil > Temperate forest >... | reverse complement strand
ATGTTGATTTAACCATAAAATAAAGGCATCTTTTACAACGCCTGTCACAAATGCTGCACATTCACGAGAAGACAACCGTTCTTTGGTTTGCCCTGAAAATTGCGGATTTAAAATTTTAACGGACAAAACAAAATTAATTTTATCCCAAATATCGTCGGGTGCTAACTTCACACCCCGCGGTAAAAGATTTCGAAATTCACAATACTCTCGTATCGCTTCTAATAACCCTGTTCGAAGACCATTGACATGCGTTCCCCCTTCCAAGGTTGGCACTAAATTCACATAACTTTCCTGCAGTAATTCACTTTCATCGGGTGTCCAAACCACTGCAAAATTAGCAATTTCTTCTTTACCTTCAAATAAACCTTCAAAAGGTTCGCTCGGTAATAATGTCCGATTGCCCATCTGTTCTAATAAATAACTGTTAAGGCCGCCTTCGTAATACCATTCATCTCGTTCATCCGTCTGATGATTGATAAAAATAACCCTTAAACCGGGACATAAAACTGCTTTCGCTTGTAAAAGATGCCTTAACGGCTTGCTTAAAATTTTAGGTGAATCAAAATACTTAGCTTCGGGCCAGAATTTAACCGTTGTTCCCGCTTCATTTTTATCAGCTTTACCCACTACTTTTAATTTGGAAACACGTTCCCCATGCTCGAAACGCATATGGTAAACTTGACCCTGCCGCTTCACCCACACTTCGAGTCGATCGGATAAGGCATTCACCACAGAGACACCAACGCCATGCAATCCACCCGAAAACCGATAATCTTTTTGAGAAAACTTAGCCCCCGCATGCAATCGCGTTAAGATAAGTTCAATACCAGGCACTTTATGTTCAGGATGAATATCAACTGGCATCCCTCGCCCATTGTCCGACACTTCTAGCGCACCATCGGTATGTAAAATAACCGTTATCAGGGATGCATGCCCGCTAATGGCCTCATCCACACTGTTATCGATCACCTCTTGCGCCAAATGATTGGGACGCGAAGTATCGGTATACATGCCCGGACGCTTACGCACCGGATCTAAACCGGTTAAAACTTCTATAGACTCAGATGTATAACTTTTTTTTGCCATAAACTCACAAAACCTATTTTTTGACTGGCCACTTCCATTATAACAAAGCTAACGCTTTTTCCTCTGCCGCATGAATTAATTTTTCCAGTGCCAGATTACTTTCTGTTAAATCTGCCCCAGGCCTGACACTAAAAGGCTCTCCTAGATACAATGCGGCTTTGCTAAATGGTTTGGGAATTTCATATTGATCCCAAGCCTTCTTTACCACCCAGCAACGGCTAAATGCACTCCCCACGGGGATAATGGGAATATTAAATTTTTGCGCCAAATGAGTCATCCCAGGTTTAACCCGATAGATGGGACCAATAGGACCATCTATCCCAAACCCCAATGAATACCCTTCTTTTAATTTTCGTATCATTCCAACCAGTGCCTCTATATTACGCGCGCGAGAAGAACCCCGAATAATCTCATATCCTAATCTTTCTAACCAGACTGTTAAAATATCGCCATCTCTAGAGGGACTCACTAACACCGCTCTTTTTGTCTGATGTTGTCTTAACATTAAAACCGGTAATAATTGTTTACCATGCCAAAAAGCAAATAAAAACGGTTTATTGGGATCGTAACCCAAATCTGTGATCTTCACTTTGCGAATGGTTAACTGTAACAATGTTGTCAGGCAATAAGCAAAACACCCTAATAATCGGCTTTTAAAGTTGACTTGTGTCATTTAACATGCACCGATACGGGCCATTTTTTATCCCAAACTTTTGCCGTAAATCCAACGGCTTCTAACGATGAGGTTAATTGCCAATCCTCCCACTCAATCGCGGGAAAATAAACATCTCCGGGATAATTGCCGTGAACTGTCGTTAAATACAACCGATTTGCAACTACTAAAAAAGCTTTGTAAATTTCCGCGCCACCCACCACCATGACTTCCTCACAATCCCCGACAGCTTGTAATGCATCAGCAACGGTATGCACCACCGTACAACCCGCTGCGATAAAATCATCGCTTTTGGTTAAAATAATATTTAACCGATGCGGCAATGGTTTACTTCCGATAGATTCAAATGTTTTTCGTCCCATAATCACCGGCTTACCTTTCGTCATGGTCCGAAAATATTTTAATTCTTCTGGCAAATGCCATGGCAATTTGTTTTCAACGCCAATCACCCCATTTTCACTCATTGCTGCAATTAAAGCAATTTTCATTTTACACCGCTATCGGTGCTGAAATTTTGGAATGACACTGATAATCCACTAAACAAAAATCTTCATATTGATAATCAAAAATGGAATTTCTTTTATTTTTTAATTCCATACGCGGTAATGGGTAGGGTGTACGAGAAAGCTGTTCTGTCACTTGATCTAAATGGTTAAGATATAAATGTGCATCCCCCAATGTATGGACAAAATCACCCACTTCTAAACCAACCACAACCGCAATCATTTGTGTCAATAGTGCATAAGAGGCAATATTAAAAGGAACCCCTAAAAAAATATCGGCACTGCGTTGATATAATTGACACGACAATCGATTGTCTGCAACAAAAAATTGAAATAAACAATGACAGGGTGGTAAAGCCATTTTAGGAATATCGGCCACATTCCAACTACACACTAATAAACGACGTGAATCTGGATTTTTAACCAATGCTTCCATTAAGTCACTGATTTGATCAATCACGCCGCCTTTTCCATCGGGCCAGGATCGCCATTGATGTCCATACACTGGCCCTAAATTACCATCTTTATCAGCCCATTCATCCCAAATACTCACGCCGACTTCGTGCAGTTTTCGAACGTTTGTTTCCCCTCTTAAGAACCATAATAATTCTTGAATAATAGAGCGTAAATGCACTTTTTTGGTGGTGACTAAGGGGAATCCTTCGCTTAAATTAAAACGCATTTGATAACCAAAAACGCTTAACGTTCCTGTGCCGGTTCGATCCTGTTTTTGAACACCATTTTCAAGCACATGTTTCATTAAAGTTAAATAGGGTTGCACAAATTACCTCGCTTTTGTTTGATTTGCTCCATAACGATAGGCATAAACTAAAATCAATAATCCAATTAAAATCATCGGGATAGATAAAATCTGGCCTTTGGTAATCCATCCCCAGGCAATAAATCCTTGACCAATATCCGGCTCACGAAAAAATTCTACTATAAATCGCATCACCCCATAACCCAACATAAATAAGCCCGAAACCGCGGCTTGGGGTTTTGGTGTTCTGATATAACATTGTAAAATAATAAATAAGACAATGCCTTCCAAACCTAATTCATATAATTGTGAGGGATGTCGCGGAAGCGCCCCTGCCTCTGGAAATATCATGGCCCACGGAACATCACTGACTCGTCCCCACAATTCTCCATTCATAAAATTACCAAAGCGCCCAGTGGCAATACCAATTGGAACGGCAGGGGCAATAAAATCGGTGACTTCCCAAAAAGAACGTTGACGTCGGCGCGCAAAAATAAATAAAGCTAATAAAACCCCCAATAATCCCCCATGAAAGGATCGTCCTGCTTCCCAAAATCGTAAGGCGCGCAGTGGATCTGAAAGCAATACATGCGGATCATAAAGGATTAAATATCCCCAAGTGCCACCAAAAATAACACCCAACGCCCCGTAGAAAAAGAGATCCATGATATCGTCGGAGGCCCAAGGATTTGTTTGTTTTAAACGCGCGTAATCACAATACGCATACGCGCCTAAAAAACCAATCAAATACATCATGCCATACCAATACACCACAAAAGGCCCGGCCTTAACAAGAATGGGATCAAAAGCGTGAACTGTGAATATCATTTCTATCTTCTCTTAGTTCCAAAAAGGCATGGCGCTAATTCGCTCAATGCTTGACGATAAACACCTCGTTTAAAGAGAACCACCCGTCGAAGCGGATACCAGTAGCTAACCCATTCCCAGTTATCGAACTCTGGCTTTGGGCTTGTGTCCAAACAAATCGCCTTATCTTCTGACTCTAGCCGTAGCAGATACCAAATTTGCTTTTGACCAATACAAGACGGTGTCGCTCTACGAACCATGCTTGGCGGAATCCGATATTTTAACCAACGACGCGTGCGGCCAAGCACCGTCACATCTTTTTCTCTCAGACCAACTTCTTCATAGAGCTCCCTAAAGAGCGTCTCCAGAGGACTTTCATGGAGTTCCATCCCACCCTGTGGAAATTGACAGGCATCACGCCCAAGGCGCTTTCCCCAAAAAACCTGTCCTTTCTGGTTTGCCAGAATGATCCCAACATTTGCTCTAAATCCGTTGGCATCGATCACACCCAATTCCACCTACTTTGCTATTTTGATCATCTTTACGCTTTTACCATTTTTTCACAATAGTTGAGAAAGTCGCAAATTAAAATATGAGTTTTAAAACTGGCTATTTTTTTATCTTAACGCTTCCCGCTGTTTCTCAAGCAGCATCTCTATTCCTTCTTTGCCTAATGCCAACATTTTTTGCAAATCTTCGGACTGAAAGGGTGTGCGCTCGGCAGTACCTTGCACTTCAATAAAAGATCCTTGTTCTGTCATCACGACATTCATATCGGTTTCGGCATTGGAATCTTCGATATAATCTAAATCCAATAAGGGTATGCCTTGATAAATACCAACCGAAACAGCAGCTATCAAATATTTAAATGGATCTGTACGTAGGGCGCCTTGTTTTTTTAAGGTGTTTAACGCATCTACCAAGGCCACACAACCCCCTGTAATACTTGCCGTTCTGGTTCCACCATCGGCTTGTAACACATCACAATCGATCGCAATGGTATATTCACCTAATTTATTTAAATCGACAGCCGAACGCAAAGAACGACCAATTAAACGCTGTATTTCGTAAGTTCTACCTGAAGTGCCCGCCCGAGATTCCCGCTGCATCCGTTCCGTAGTTGAACGGGGCAACATACCATATTCTGCTGTAATCCAGCCCTGATTAGTGCCTTTTAAAAATTTCGGCACACCCGGCGTAATACTCGCCGTACAAAGTACCTTGGTTTCGCCATACTCAATTAACACCGATCCTTCAGCATGTTTGGTATAATGACGTGTTATCCGAATATCTCTTAATTCATCTTCTTTGCGCCGACTGTGTCTTATCATTGTCTTTATCCTATATTATTTATGAAAATGGCAGTTCTGCCTCTGGTAAAACTACCTGTAACAATTGCCTAAATTTCGTTTGAATGGATTGTAAGGCGTACACAGTATCGCCTTCAAAACGTAAAATTAAATTAGGTCCTGTATTAGAAGCACGCACTAAACCAAATCCATCGCTAAAGTCAATTCTTAAACCATCCATCGTGCTAATAATAGCCTCATCAAAATCCGCCAAACTAACTAATCGCTCGATAATTTTAAATTTATCTGCTTCTGTTACCGGCAACATTAATTCCGGGGTATTAATACTATCCGGCAATGCTGAAAAAACTTCGGCCACTGTTTTTTGCGGATATTGCCCTGAAAAAATAGATAAAATCCGAGCCCCTGCATATAACGCATCATCAAACCCAAACCAACGATCGTTAAAGAAAAGATGTCCACTCATTTCACCCGCCAATAAAGCGCCTGTCTCTTGTATTTTGGCTTTAATGAGCGAATGACCGGTTTTCCACATGATCGGTTCACCACCCGCTTTTTTAATTTCTAGCGCCACATGCCGAGAACATTTCACATCAAAAATAATTTTAGCGTGCGGGTTATCAATCAATAACGCTTTGGCAAATAAAATCAATTGCCTATCTGGCCAAATAATCTTCCCTTGATTATCCACCAACCCTAATCGATCGCCATCGCCATCGAAAGCCAAACCCAAATCAGCTTTTTCTTTTTTAACCGTTGCAATTAACGCTTCTAAATTTTTAGGTTGCCCAGGATCTGGATGGTGATTCGGAAAAGTCCCATCCACTTCACAATAAAGGGCAATCACCTCGCACCCTAATGCCTGGTATAATAATGGTGCGATATTGCCCGGCACACCATTTCCACAATCGACCACAATTTTTAACGCGCGTAAAACACCAATATCTTTTTGAATAGCCGCTTGATAGAGCGCATCTATCTCTTGATAAGAATACGCACCATTTCCTCGCGTATATAACCCTTTTTGAATCTTATCATAAAGCGCTAAAATGCCTTGACCATATAACGCTTTTCCAGAAACAACCATCTTTAACCCATTGTATTCAGGTGGATTATGACTGCCAGTGATCATCACACCGGAGGGAATTTTTAAATGATGTGTTGCAAAATAAAGCACCGGTGTTGGAACCATCCCGATATCGACCACATCACAACCTGTCGATTGAATCCCTTTAGATAACGCTGCTTTTAACGATGGTCCTGATAACCGTCCGTCGCAAGCAACCACCACACTTTTTTCTCCTGCTGCCAATACCACACTTGCTAACGCGCGACCAATTGCCTCGACACCCAGTAATGTGAGTGTCTCCCCAACAATTCCCCGAATATCATAAGCGCGAAAAATTTCTGCTGGCACTAAATTCATTTTTTTAACGATATCCTGTATGGCCAAAACCACCCTCTCCCCGATCCGACGCTGTTTCAAAAACATCAACCACTTTAAATTCTACTTGCACAACAGGTACAATAATCAATTGTGCGATCCGTTCACCCACTTCAATGGTGAACGATGATTGACTGCGATTCCAACAAGAAATCATTAATTCTCCCTGGTAATCCGAGTCAATCAACCCTACTAAATTCCCTAAGACGATGCCATGTTTATGCCCCAACCCAGATCTGGGTAAAATAACCCCCGCAAAATTCGGATTAGCAATATAAATCGATAACCCCGTTGGAATTAAATGTGTTGTTTGGGGCAATATTTCTAAAGGTTCCTCTAACACCGCGCGTAAATCTAAACCTGCCGATCCCATCGTTGCATACTGGGGTAGCGGTATCTCTTTGCCTATTTTAGGGCTTAATATTTTAAGCTGAACCATCTCCATTTAAAAAACTCCTGTGATTGAATGCGTTAGGCCATCGATCAATTCTGGTAACGCTTGTTTAAATTTTAGATTCACTTTATTAGCGGTACTCACTACCCGTGTTTGATAACGTTTCCATTCGATCTTTTCTGTCGAAGTAATTTCACGAATTCCCCGCGTACCTTGTTTTAAAGTCGATTTTGTCTTTTCTTTAATCGCCACCGAGTTGCCCATATGCTCTGAAATTTGGATATCCGCCACCACGGTATACACCACATCTTGCACCATCGCATCTGTAACGGTTGCAACCGTAGCACCCATTAATCCCCCTGCGACAACTGCCTTATCATTATCTTTAGAAGAAACAACACTGCCAACCAACGCACCTGTTACCGCTCCACCCAATGCTGCCCCAAACCCTTGATTTAAAGCATGTTGTGCCAAGCGTAAATCGGATCGCCCTACTTCTAAAACATTGGCTTGCAAAATATAATGCGCATCCGAAAGCACATCTGTTATTTGATATCCCTTTTCTATTAAAGCGGTTTGAATAGAATCTTGTAAATCTAATTCAGGTTTATCCGATGTATTTCGAATTTGCAAAAAAATTGTTTTTTTATCGGGTGTCACCGGATCTAAAAAAATACTGGCACTCATCCGTGTTTGGACATCCAAATGACGCTTATTGATAGCCGTGTGTGTGGCGTTACATCCTGCCAAACAAAGAACAAGACCTAAACAAAACAGGCGATTTAGGTAATTCATATGATTTCCTCCCGTAGTCCCATAGGGGTCAGATCTGGACTTTCGCGGAGTATACCCCCTCACCCTTCTACTGGCAATCACACAGAAAATTAAGTTTTTAATCAAACTAAACTTAGTTAAATCGCATTATCAAAAAATTAGGCTAAACTAAAAAATAAGTTTTTTATTCGTTAATCTAGAAGAGTTATGAGGAAATTTATATGAAGATATCAAAGGGGTTTTCTCTTATCGAATTAATGATTGTGGTTGCAATCATTGGCGTTTTAGCCGCCATTGCGGTTCCAAGCTATGAAACATATGTTCTGAGATCAAAAACCACAAACCTGATTGGACTTGCACAAGGGCAACAACCGACATTAGCCGAATATATCGCTGGCAGTAACGATACAACCTGTAACAATTTATCTTTATCGATCAACACCATTTCTGGCTCTAATATCACCACCCTGTATGGACAACAACTGGGTCGTTGCGTTGTGGGTGCTTCTCAAACAGGCTTTTTTGGTACTGGTACCGTATTTGCAATAGGGTATGCCGCTGTTGTTGCTGCCGATGGTTCAATCACGTGGGAATGTGGCGCTGAATATTCAGGAGTAGACTTAAGCGCAGTCCAAGCGATTGTTCCCCCGGGATGCGGAATTCAACCCCTTTAACACTCCATTGGCGGGGCCTGACCATTGATGATGATATTTTAGGGGATAATCGTGCGCCAAAATAGATTTTCAAAGGGTTTTTCTTTATTAGAACTGATGATAACCATTTCCATTATCGGTATTTTTGCCACTGCAGCTATTCCAAGCTATCAAAGCTATATCCAAAAAACACAGGTTACTAATTTGATTAGCATCGCTCAAATTAACCAAAATCTATTAAGCGAATATATCAATACCACTGGGGATGTTACCTGTGCCAATTATCCCGCCCCTGGCAATAATGAAACCATTGTGATGAATGCAACATTTATCACCACTTATGGCCAATTCAACGGCGCATGCCTTACCGCTGTCCAACAAATCGATTTTTTTAGCCCTGGTACGGTTCTTTTTGTGGGATACCAAGCCGTTGTTCATCTGGATCGATCAATCAGCTGGCAATGCGTTTATGATGTCACCGGCGCATCAACCAGTATGGCACAAAATATTGTTCCACCCGATTGCGTGGTAGTTTCTCTGTAGAAAAATATCGTTTATTAAAGGAGTTTTAAATGTCACATTTCAACCAGTGGATTCTGTCCATCACACTCACAGAAATTTTCCTAACCACCATTGGCTGTTTACTCTTAAACATTTATATTTGGGATATTCGCCAAAAAAACCATGCGATTCTTCGAAACTTTCCGATTATCGGACATTTTCGATATTTTCTAGAATTTTTAGGGGTTTATCTACGACAATTTTGGTTTGCACAAGACAGAGAAGAATTGCCATTTAACCGCGCAGACCGATCTTGGGTTTATCGCGCTGCCAAAGGCGGTAGTGCAACCGTTGGTTTTGGATCCACCCGCGATCTGCGCCCGGTTGGCACTGTTTTATTTGTGGATGCGCCTTTTCCTGTTTTAGGCGAAGATGCTTGTGAAATCCGCCCTGTGGTGATTGGCCCTTATTGCAAACACCCCTACGAAACTAAATTTTTGTTTAATATTTCGGCTATGAGCTATGGTTCTATTTCCAAAAACGCCGTTTTGGCATTATCTAATGGTGCTCGTATTGGCGGTTGTTGGCTAAATACCGGCGAAGGCGGTGTCTCCCCTTATCACCTAGAAGGGGGCTGCGATTTAGTCGCACAAATTGGTACTGCCAAATATGGCTTTTGCGATGCGAACGGCAAGCTAAGCCCAGAAGCCATTCGCGGTGTTGCGCTTTATCCCCAAATTAAAATGTTTGAACTTAAATTAAGTCAAGGAGCCAAACCAGGCAAAGGGGGAATATTGCCCGCCGCTAAAGTCACACCCGAAATTGCCGCCATCCGCTTTATTAAAGCGCATCAAGATGCCATTAGCCCCAATCGACACCCTGAAGTTAGCAATGTTTCACAACTACTCGATATGATTAACACTATTCGCACCTTAAGTGGCAAACCGACCGGCTTTAAAATTGTGCTTGGTAGCTACGAATGGCTAGACGATCTCTGCCAAGAAATCCTAAAACGCGGCATTGAAGAAGCCCCCGACTTTATTACCCTCGATGGTGCAGAAGGGGGCACCGGTGCCGCCCCCGCCAGCTTAATCGACTACATGGGGCTACCGATCGCAGAAAGCTTACCGGTTCTTATTGATACACTGGTTGAATATGGCTTAAGAGAACGGATTAAAGTGATTGCCTCTGGCAAATTAGTGACTCCCGCCGAAGTCGCGTGGGCTCTCTGCGTAGGGGCCGATTTTGTTGCCTCCACACGCGGATTTGCTTTTGCCTTGGGATGCATCCAAGCCTTAGAATGCCATACTAATAAGTGCCCCACTGGGGTTGCTACTCATAACCCCTATTTAATGAACGGCTTAGACCCCACCAATAAGGCCACCCGGGTTGCCAACTATGTGAAAAGTATGTCTTATGAAACCGGCGTTATCAGCCACTCTTGTGGAGTGAAAGAACCCCGCGAGCTTTCCCGAAAACATGCCAGAATCATGACTGAAAAAGGCGTTTCTGTTTCGCTCGCAGATAGATACCCCAATAAAATTCCGGGTTCTAAGGCGAGAGCAGGTAACCCCCGCCCTAACCCTCCCCTGTAAAACGAGGAAAGGAAAATCACTTGATCTCAATGCCACTTTATTGGTATAAGACTAAGCTAATTGTTGAGGAATTATCATGTCAAGAGTATGTCAAGTAACTAAAAAGGCCGTGTTATCCGGAAATAATGTTTCACATTCTAACCGTAAAACCCGCCGCCGATTTTTGCCTAATCTACAAGCACATCGCTTTTGGATCCCCAGTGAAAAACGATTCATTCGACTGGTGGTTTCCCACAAAGGAATGCGAACCATTGATAAATTGGGTATTGAGACAGTAATTGCGAAGCTTCGCAGTCAGGGCGATAAAGTCTAGGAGTTTTTAGCATGGCAAAGAAAAGTGTTAAAGTGAGATTAGTATCGGCCGCTGGATCGGGCGATTATTATACCACCATTAAAAATCCAAAAACGCCTAAATTAAAACTTCGTAAATACGATAAGAAAACGCGTAAACACGAATGGTTTGAAGAAAAGAAAATTAAATAAATTAGCAATCTTTGCCCATTTCCAGAGGTGATACCCATGGCTGCATCTGGCCAACCAGAGGTATTCACATTCACGGCATTATTCAATCCAAACGGCCTGCGCAATCTCAACCACCGCGCAGGCCCACCTCCACCAACCACCCCTATTTAAACTACGGAGCAATTGTTACAAGGCCGCTCGTGAAATTGTAAGTAATTGTATTAGTTCCGTTAATCGTATAAGTACAAACTTGAGTTGCAGCAGTTACTGTATAACAATTGGTCGTTGCACAAGGTGTTCCTGGTGAGGCGTATCCAGTTGCCGGCGGATTGTCGAGAAGACTAGTCCAAATGGTGGCACAAAGCGCTGGCGTTGCAGTACCAGTCGTACCTAGACCCGCATCTGGCCACCCACTGCCATTCACGCTCACCGTCCCTCCATCCAATGTGATATTCGAGGTTACAGAGGATGCTCCAGCAGCAATCCAAGCTCCATGTGCAATAGCTACCGCAGAAGAGAATCCCCCGCCCACTCCTTGGTTAGCAGCAGTGCGTGCTTGACTGGTTAAATTCGCAAATTTGGGTAAGGCGACCGCGGCTAAAATACCGATAATCACAATCACCATGACCAATTCGATTAAGGTAAACCCTTGCTTCTGTGCGTTCCAAATCATTTTGCTTATCTCCTAGTCTATGTTTATGGTGAACCCGTGACTGTCCCTGCAGAACTATCATAGGTAATCGTATTAACTTGGTTATTCAAGGTAAAAGTACAAATACTCCCTGATGATGTTGCGTTATAGCAATTTGTCGCAGCAGCACAACCGGTTGCACCTGCAACGGTTGAAGGGGGATTATTAGAAATTGATTGCCAAACGGCCACACAACCGGCATTGGTTGCAGTTGTTTCAAATCCAGTGGCACCGGAAGTCGTTGTTGAATCTGGCCAGCCTAAGCTATTCACATGCACGGTTGTGCCTTCCATTGTCACAGTCCCCGCAGCCGATAGCCCTGCTGCAATCCAAGCCGCATGCGCAATCGCAACCGCGGCAGACAAGCCCCCAGCGGTTCCTTGGTTAGCGGCATTACGGGCTTGACTGGTTAAATTCGCAAATTTGGGTAAGGCGACTGCGGCTAAAATACCAATAATCACAATCACCATCACCAATTCGATTAAGGTGAACCCTTGCTTTTTAGAGCGATGTATCGCGTTTGACATACTAGAAATCATAGCTATTCCTAATTTATAATGAAGGACTTATCTTCCAGTATAGCTATATTTTCCAATATACCAAAGTCATATTACTTAGATTGACTGAGAAATGGTATAACCCCGTAAATAATGGACAAAATCCTGAAGTTTTTGAATGCCCGTCGCTTCTGCTTGCTGGCACCAATCTTGCAAGGCATCCAATAATTCTTTTTGAGTGGCTGTGGTACGGTTCCAGATAGACTTTAGCCGTTCCCCAAAATGATAGGCATTGCCCAGCAGCTGATTTTTTTCCAAAAATCGCTCTAGCTCCTGCCGTTCTTCTACTTTTACAAATACCTCAGCTCGTGTGAGCGCGGGCTTCACTTGTTTTAACGCATCTTGCATGGCAGAAGGTGCATTTGCCTTTTCTTGTCTAAACAAAGGTAAAATAACGGCCTTTGTATAAGTAGTCATCACCTGAATACGATTAGCCAATAAAGCTTGCAGACCATCTGCATCGATCTGGGTTTTACCTTCTACAATCACTGGCTTTGGGACCACCCTTTTCACTTTGGCAAGACCTAGCGCCATTAAGGTGCGAATATAGAGCCAGCCAATATCAAATTCCCACCATTTCACCGATAGCTTGGCAGAGGTCGGATAAGTATGGTGATTATTATGAAGTTCTTCGCCTGCAATCAAAATACCCCAAGGCACAATATTCATTGCTGCATCCAAACATTCAAAATTGCGGTATCCCCAATAATGGCCAACGCCATTGATAATACCCGCCGCAAAAAAGGGTGTCCAAGCCATTTGTATGGCCCAAATGGTTAATCCCGGAATACCAAACAGGAGGAGATTAATCACGAGCATTAAGATTATGCCCTTCGCAGAATGGCGCGTATAAACATGGGTTTCCAACCAATCGTCTGGCGTTCCTTGGCCATAACGCTCTAAAGTCTCGAGATTCTTGGCTTCTCTTCGGTAAAGTTCGGCACCTTCCCACATCACTTTTGGTAAACCAAAGATTTGGGGACTGTGAGGATCGTCTTCTGTTTCGCATTTTGCATGATGTTTGCGATGAATGGCTGCCCATGCCTTGGTTTCCATTCCTGTGGTTAACCATAACCAAAGTCTAAAAAAGTGGCTAATAACTGGATGTAAAACGAGTGCTCTGTGCGCCTGGCAACGATGCAAAAAAATAGTCACGCTTGCCATTGTGATATGGGTAAAAGCCAGGGCAACAACAATATATTCCCACCAGGATAAATCTAGAATGCCATACATCATATTGGGTCCTCCGCAGTTACTAGTTTAAGTAAATCTAAATCACTTTACTAGGAAGAAATCTAACTGGCTTTTATATGCCTTTACTTAATACAATCTTAACCAGTCATGACTATACTCTGATCCATGGATTCCTCAATAGCCATTTCGGTTCAAAACCTACAGTATTCTGATAAACATCGCTCTCGGTCGCGCGCCATACTGCGTGATCTTTCTTTTACATTGCCAATCGGCCAATGCCTGGCATTCACCGGCAAAAATGGAACGGGCAAAACAACCACCCTACAACTCTTAGCAGGGTTGTTAGAACCCCACCATGGAAAAATACTGATTCACGGCATTGATTTACAAAAAAACCCTTTGGCCGCCAAACCCTTTATTGGATTTTTGGCAGATCAATTACCGCATTACCCCGAACTCACGGTGAATGAATATCTCATGCATATTGCCAATCTTAGAAAAATACCGAGCGATACTGCCCCCAAAACCATCAATCATTGGTGTGCAGCCTTAAATCTTCAAAAACACCAAAATCAATTCATGGGCATATTATCCAAAGGACAAAAGCAACGGGTGGGGATGGCACAAGCCTTGTTACACCACCCAACTGTTTTATTGCTAGATGAACCTACGCAAGGATTGGATAGCGAGCAAATCCAATCATTTATGGAACTCATTCTAAGCTACAAAACACAAGCAGCCATTATTCTTTCAACCCATAACCCAATGGAAATTGAACGGCTTGCCGATCATCAATTGATTTTCAAACGAGAGGAAATAGAAGCTGATGATTACCACCATTGCCCGGCATGAACTCTTTGTTTTGTTTAAAACAGGGAAAATATGGAAATTTCTAGCACTTTGTCAACTTTTTTTAGGTCTTGTTTTTTGGTGGCTGATGCAGGATTTCTTGGAAAATGGACAACACACTTTACTTGAGAATAGATTACCGATTGGTATTACAGAAAAAGTGATTCATCCCTTGTTTGCTTGGACCACTTTATTTTTTCTCTTTATCACCCCCCTTTTAGCAACTCACACCATTACCCAGCAAAGAAAATTACATATCTTTGATCTTTACTTTACTTCTGCCATACGTTACCGCGATATTATTTTGGGGAAATTTTTAGGCGTTCTGATGGCACAGATTTTTTTACTACTCCCCACTTTAGTAATGCCATTGATTATCTCTTACCAAGACCATCTAGATTTAGGACAATTTTTCTCTGGCATTTTTGGACTTATTTTACTGCAAACAGCAACCTTAAGTATTGCCTTTTATGTTGCAAGCCTTTGTAAAGAACCTTTAGTGGCAACTTTAATGATCTTAATTACCTTGTTTTTATTAAGCCTTCTAGAATGGGGCGCTTATTTTATAACCCCTAGTATGACTTGGATCACAGAACTTGCTTTACTATACCACTGTCAGAATTTCTTCTCTGGCATTATTAACACCAAAGATGTTCTTTATTATGCTCTTATTTCTATTATTTTTCTTTACTTCAGTACCCAGCGTCTGCAAAAAGAAGCCATCACAAAGAGGCAAGGATGAAAGCAAAAACCATTATTTTACTCTTATCGACTATCCTCATCGCTTATATAGGCTATCGACATCCTATCCTGCTAGATCTCACATTCAATCGAGCCAATACCTTAACTCAAGCAAGCCAAAAAATACTGGCCCAAATCGATAAACCCTTTTCAATAGAGTTGCATACAATGGATCCCACCATTCGAGAGCATGTCAAAAATATTGTTTCACTTTTTCAGCAAAAAAATAAGGAAATAAAATTTAAGGTGACTGTTCTTCCCATCGAACCAGAGAAAAAAATGCAATTTGGCCTTCAATCGAATGATACTATCTTGTTTTCCTATCAAGGCGCATTCACAGCAATGGATGTGACTACGCTTAAGTGGAACGAACATACCTTTAGAAAAATCCTCACTCAATTTATCCAAGACAAAGAACATTGGGTTGTCTTTTTATCCGGACACGGTGAACAAGACCCTTCTAAAGATGAAAACCGCCATTTCCATCTCTTAACAGATGAATTAAAAAAAATTGGATCTCAAGTCGCACCACTTTACTTAGGCGAAATAACCACGATTCCCAGCAACACCCAATTATTGGTCATTGCCGATCCTAAAACTACGCTTTTACCCCAAGAGACAACTCAAATACTAAAATTTTTAAAAGATGGTCACAATTTACTCTGGCTAGTCAACCCCACATCTCAGGCTATCCCTGAATTAGCAAGCGCCTTAGGGATCGACTGGCAAGCTGGCACTATTCATGATACAAATGCCTACAAAATGGGTGCCCCACAACCCACTATTAGCATTATTACAAAATATCCAGAACATCCCATTACTCAACAGCTTGAAATGCTAACCGTCTTTCCTGAATCAACACCAGTAGACGCTTCAAAAGCTCTCTCACTGGGGTGGGAAGTAAAACCACTACTTCTCACTCACCCAGAGACCACGCTGATTGAAGGAGACACCACAAAACCAGGTCCCTTCACCCTAGGCGTTGCCTTAACTAAAGGAAAGCAACGCGTTATCGTGATGGGCAATACGCATTTTCTGAGTAATGCTGGCATCCATAATTATGGTAACTTGGCCTTAAGCCAAAATATCTTTCATTGGTTAAATGAAGCGGATCGGCTTATCGACACCACCGAACAACCCTTGGTCGATGCCACCTTCACCGAGACTGCTTTTAGTTTAAATATGATTCAATATGGCTTCCCTTATGGCTTTTCTTTGATTTTTCTACTCTTAGGGTGGAGCATTAAACGACTAAGGCACCAAAAACACGGTTTTTCATAGGTCAAATTTGATATTACACCTAATTCTGCCTAGACTCTACTATATAACCACTTTTGGAGTGCGACCATGCAAAGCAGGGATCCATTGGATTCATCAAAAAACAAATCCTTATTCAAAAAAAGAATTCATCGACCTTGGGATTCCAGCTCCCTTGACAATAAAGCCGATGAGCCAGCATTGCACACCATAGAACCCCTCCCACAGGACAGCCTTCCCATCGAAAAATCGGAAAATAAAATTTTGATTGGCGGATTTCTAGCAACCGAACATGTTTTTTCCGGACACACCATTGCAGAAGCCCCTCAAATAACCAGAAAACCGCTCGTTGAACATGATTTAAAAGCGGAAGATAAAAAA
>Ga0206950_1100_pt1 | contig 16728 bp, 20 predicted proteins | sample Alteio_BWOrgHeat_41_FD_152954 | JGI IMG/M metagenome (GOLD analysis project Ga0206950, IMG submission 152954) | Enriched cells from forest soil in Barre Woods Harvard Forest LTER site, Petersham, Massachusetts, United States -... | ecosystem: Environmental > Terrestrial > Soil > Temperate forest >... | reverse complement strand
GGTCGGAGGGGGTGGCAGAGGTTGTGAATGAGAAAACGATTTAAGGCGGAAAGTGCAGCCACCCCCTCAGTCGCGCTCCGCGCGCCAGCTCCCCCCTCCAGGGGGAGCCAGTTAAAAGGGCTGGTTACATCCCCATGCTGGTGGCGGGCGCGGCATCGCCGTCGCCCATTTTCTGTGACGCTTGGTAACGGTCCAGCGCGGACATCATTTTTTTGGCGAAATCGCTTTGCGGGTTTTGCGCGGTGTCTTGCATCACGCTGCTGCTCGCCAGGGTGGCGTTGGCCGAAACACTGGCGGGAATAATCATGCCAGAGGCAGGCATCGCGGCGCTGCCCACGCCGGCGCTGTTGTCCGTCAGGCCTTTTAAGGATGCGGGCGTCAGGCCGGTGAATTGCTGGGCGACGGGATTGACGGACTTGGGATTGAAATAGGCGTTTTGCTTGGCGGGCATCGGCATTTTGCTGCCGGTGGCGCCATTCTTTTGCAGGCCATTGAAAAAGGCGGAGGGCGGCGCGGCGGCGACTTGCTGGGCCGGGCCGGCGGCCGGTGTGGTGACGGAGCCCGTGCCCGTTGAGGCCAGGCCATACTTGGGTATGTTAATCGCAGGCTGCACGGCGGTTGCAGCGGCCGGATTGGTCAAAGTCGGATTAGCAGAAGGCGCGGCGGCATTACTGGCGGTCTGAACGGGAGCAGCGGGGCTGGCCGTGTTGCCATTCGCCGCCACGGCGGTGGCTTTGGCATCGTCGCCGCTGAACCAGCTCATGGCAGTTTCGAGCATATCCTTGCCCGAGGCCTGTTTAACAATGGCGTCCACGCCGCTGGAGACGGCGGCCAGCGGCCCGCCGAACATCGTGTCCCCGACCAGTTTGACGGCGGGTTTTATGTCATTATCGCCCGTGACGGCCTGATAGATATTGCTGATGATCGGGATATGCTGAAACGGGTTGATGAGGTCAACGAGGTCTTTGAAACCCAGGGAAATCTTGTCTGTGCCGCTTTTGCGGGCGGCCTCGGCCTGGCTGGCCCAGAATTCCGCCTGACGGCGGCCCAGGGTGTGGTAATCCGCCGCCGTGATTGGCTTGTCGGCGGGCGCGGCGGCGCTGATCGCAGTTGTATTGTCCATTGTCCCACCCAATTTTTGCTCTTTTGCGAGGGTGTTGCAAGAAGCGGGCCAGGTTGCCCCCAAATTTAAATTGATTTTTCTTGCCGTTGCTATAAAATGCGGAGCTATAATGGCACTTTACAATCGTAACGGCATTCGCATTTTAGGTAATCCAAACCCAAGACGCCCATGGCCACGCGGCATAGAAACACCTGATATTATTGCAATGCGATGTGACGCGCATAGAACCATTGCCAGAAAAGGGATTGTCATAGAGCCTGAGACATATCAGGAGGAGTATCGCGTTATTTTTGACCGTTTGCGGAAGGCTTGCCAACCTGACGGCCTTAATATTGTCTTTGACGAATCTATGGGCGCTTATGGTGAAGCTAGGCTCCAAACCTTAGACACGATTGTGCGGGAATTTCTGCCTGAAGCAAAGCTCGTTAAATTGCATGAGGTGGGTGCATGCGGTTGTTGTGACGAGATTTTATTTCCAGCGGCGCGGGATGCAGGGTGTATTTTATTTAGCTGTGACATAGAAGCCAGTAGAATTTTTAAGACAAACAGATTGTATTCCGGTGTCAGGGCCATTATTTTCTCACAACCGACTATAACAAATGACAGCCTTATGGAAAATGCCGCCGCAATTGCCGATTATTGCCGGGCGGAGCAGCCGGGCGGGTGGTTGCTAGTTGATACTAAAAATAAACCCCAGATGATTTTCCCTAATCCGGTTCAAACAAGTCCAGTTTTTATCCCTGGATTGCCAGGCTAGGCTATTTGCCAGCTAGGAAAAACAGTACTATATTCGCGGGATGTCCTCTATTTTTCTGATCCTGATGGTCATCGCGATGATCGCCACCCTGGCCGCGCTGGGCACGGGTTTGTATGCCATGACGCGGGGCGGGGATTTTAATGCCAAATACGGCAACCGTTTGATGCAATTGCGTGTGGCGCTCCAGGCGGCGGCGCTGTTGCTCTTTGGCCTTGCCATGCTGGCCGGCAAGGGAAGTTAAAGGGAGTTCGTGATGCCGCGCATTTTAATCATCGAAGATGATCCCGAACTGGCCGCCAACCTGACGGCGGGGTTAAAGGATGCGGGCTATGCGGTGGTGCATGCGGCGGATGGCGAAGCGGGCCTGACTCTCGCACAGAAAGATAAATTCGATGCCATGATCGTCGATCGCATGTTGCCGAAATGCGATGGCTTGTCCGTCATTTCCACGCTGCGGCAAAAGGGCGACCAAACGCCGGTGCTGATTTTATCCGCGCTGGATCAAGTCGATGACCGCGTCACGGGCCTGCGCGCGGGCGGGGATGATTATTTGCCCAAACCCTATGCCCTGGTGGAATTGCTGGCGCGGCTTGAGGCGCTCTTGCGGCGCAAGGGCGCGGGCGCGGCGGAAACGCGGCTGCGCGCGGGCGATTTGGAAATGGATTTGCTGACGCGCACCGTCACGCGCGCGGGAAAAGAGATTGATTTGCAGCCGCGTGAATTTACACTGCTGGAATATTTAATCCGCCACGCCGACCAGGTGGTGACGCGCACCATGCTGCTGGAAGGCGTGTGGGATTTCCATTTCGATCCGCAGACGAATGTGATCGACGTGCATATCTCGCGCCTGCGCCAAAAGATTGATAAGGGTTTTCCCCACGCCATGCTGCAAACCGTGCGCGGCGCGGGGTATATGATTAAGGCAAACTGAAAACTCCTCCTCCTGGAGGGGGGAGGATCAAATTGCTTAGTGAACGAAGCGTAGCGTAGTGAGCTTAGCAATTTGAGGCGGGGGTGGTGCGGGTTGAGGAAAGATTTAAGTTTTCCATTTTTTCTCTAACCCCACCTCTGCCACCCCCTCCGTCATCGCTGCGCGATGCCACCTCTCCCCTCCAGGGGGAGGAAAACTTTTTTAAATCGGTTATAACCGTCAACGATGCTCCACCTTTCCCCCCGCCTGTTCCGCACTTCGACTTTTCGTCTGTCGTTGTTATATGTACTGATTTTCGGCGTCTCCATGATCGCGGTGTTGGGTTTTGTTTATTTCGCCACGGCGGGGAATATGTTGCGCATCACGGATGAATCCATTCAGCGTGAAATGGATGATCTGCAAACCGAATACCATCGCGGCGGCGCGCGGCGTTTGCAGAATGTCATTCAGGCGCGGTTGAAAGACGATCAGGTCGGCGGCTGGGTTTATCTGCTGGTCGATAACGCTTACCGCCCGGTACTCGGCAATATTCCCGATTGGCCCGTGGAAGCGACGGAGGCAGATCACTGGCTGCGTTTCGTCATTCCGCGCGGCGCGCATCAATATACCATGCGCGCGCTGACGGCTTCGATGCCGAATGGGCAGTTGCTGTTGGTCGGGATGGATATTCGTCCGGCGGAAAAATTTACTTCGACGATGATTCAGGCGGCCTTGTGGGGCGCGGCGATTACGCTCGCGCTCGGAATCTGCGGCGGTTATTTGATGAGCCGGAATATGCTGCGCCGCCTGGATGTTTTAAATCGCGGCGCGGAGCGCATCATGCGCGGGAATTTGTCGCACCGCATGCCGGTGGTGGGATCGGGCGATGAATTCGACCGTTTGGCGGAGACGTTAAATTCAATGCTACAGGAAATTGAACGCCTGGTCGCCTCCATCCGCGCGGTGACGACGAATTTGGCGCATGATCTGCGCAGCCCGCTCACGCGGATTAAATCGCGTTTGGAATTGGTTCTGACCGGGCGCGGCGATGCGGAACAATTACGCCATGAAATCGATTACACTATTCGCGAAAGCGATCAGTTGCTGGCGACGTTTAACGCGTTGCTGTCTATCGCCGAAGCCGAAGGCGGCGCGGCGCGCGCGAATATGAAACCGCTGGATTTGTTCGAAGTCGCGGAGGACGTCGCGGATCTCTATCGCCCCATGGCGGAGGATAAAGGATTGAATCTGGAACTGCACGGCGAAGGCGGCGCGGTTGTGACGGCGCACCGGCAGTTATTGTTGCAGGCCTTGTTAAATCTGGTGGATAATGCGGTAAAATATACGGATGCCGGGCGCGTGACGATTGCGGTTTCGCACGATGCGCATCACGCGGTGATTAGCGTGGCGGATACCGGCCCGGGCATTGCGCCCGAAGACCGTGCGCGGGTGCTGGAACAGTTTGTGCGCCTGGATCTGGCACGCACGACGCGGGGGAATGGGCTGGGGTTATCATTGGTTGCGGCGATTGCAAGGTTGCATGGGGCGGAGTTGGTGTTTGGTGGAGAGAATGGGTTGGAAGTAAAAATCATTTTTACTCAGAAAATCATTTAGAATCAAATGGTTACATGAAAAATCGAAAAAAGCTTGAAAAATAGCCAGTTACTCTGCTTAAATAACATTCAAGGATGAAATTTCATGTCCTTATAAAAAACTTTTCACAAGGAGAAACTTATGTCTAAACCTTTCAAAAGAATATCATTCTCTGGTTTTTCCAAAGAAATGATCCAGGCTTTAGCCACGTCTAATGGTGAATTAGAGGCTATCGTTGGTGAAACTTTCAGATTAGTCGGGGATGATATTACTGCAATAAATTTAAAAACACAGTTTGTTCCGGGAACTAATACGCAATTTTCAAAGCAAGCAGGCACCAAAGGTACGCTTGAAATAGTCAGCGGTGAGAATAATAAGAAAGATCTAAATTTGGGGTGGGTTGATGAAGCTGATACTATCTCCTGGATTACTAAAAAGTTTATGGAAGGCATTAATTCGGCGCAGGCTTCCACTGTTGAACTATTATAACAGTTTCGGGTTAGTAAAAGTTACAGGATATATCTGGAAAGATCCGCATCCTGCGCCAGATCGCCGACAGTGGATTTGACTAGGGCGGCGTCGACGGTGATGGCTTCGCCGCCCCGTTCGGACGCGGTGAAGGAAATATCTTCGAGGAGTTTTTCCATCACCGTGTGCAAACGCCGCGCGCCAATGTTTTCAACGCTGGAGTTGATTTGGTGCGCGAGGGCGGCGAGGGACTGAATGCCTTCATCGGCGAAGTTCAGCGTGACGCCTTCGGTGCCCATGAGGGCCTGGTATTGTTTGATGAGGCTGTGTTCGGGCTCAACCAAAATACGTGCGAAATCTTCCGCCGTCAGGCCCGCGAGTTCGACGCGGATGGGCAGGCGGCCTTGGAGTTCGGGTAATAGATCCGACGGTTTGCTGACATGAAAAGCGCCGGAGGTGATGAATAAAATGTGATCGGTTTTCACGCTGCCGTGTTTGGTGGAGACGGTGGTGCCTTCGATAAGTGGCAGCAAGTCGCGCTGCACGCCTTCGCGGGAAATGTCGCCACCCGAACGAACGCCGTCGGTGCGGGCGGCGATTTTGTCGATTTCGTCGATGAAGACGATGCCGTTTTGTTCAACGGAATTTTTCGCTTCGGTGACGAGTTTTTCTTCGTCCAATAATTTATCGGCTTCTTCCGTCACCAAAACTTCCAATGCTTTCGCCACCGTCATGCGGCGGCGTTTGGTGCGGCCGCCAAAGGCTTTGGAAAACATTTCGCCGACGTTGATCATCCCCATCTGCGCGCCGGGCATGCCAGGGATATCGAAGGACGGCATTCCGGGATTGGAAGTGTCGTTCACGTCGAGTTCGATTTCGGTGTCGTTGAGTTCGCCGGAACGGATTTTTTTGCGGAAGGATTCCCGTGTGCTTTCGCTCGCGCTCGCGCCGACGAGGACGGAGAGGACGCGTTCCTCGGCCTGCTGTTCCGCTTTGGCTTGCACGCTCTTGCGCCAGCGCTCGCGCACCATGTCGATGGCGAGATCCATCAGGTCGCGGATGATGGCGTCCACGTCGCGGCCGACATAACCAACCTCGGTAAATTTCGTCGCTTCGACTTTAATGAAAGGCGCATCGGCGAGTTTCGCCAGGCGGCGGGCGATTTCGGTTTTACCGCAACCCGTCGGGCCGATCATCAAAATATTCTTCGGCACGATTTCGTTGCGCATCGCCTCTGGCAATTGCTGGCGGCGGTAGCGGTTGCGCAGGGCAATGGCGACAGATTTTTTCGCTTTGTCCTGCCCGATAATGTAACGGTCCAGTTCGGAAACGATTTCGCGGGGGGTGAGGGCAACGGCGGTCATCAATTCAGTTCTTCCACGGTCATGTGTGTATTGGTGTAAATGCAAATCTCGGCGGCGACGGCGAGGGATTTTTTCGCGATGTCGAGGCCTGATAAATTTTCCTGGTCAAGTAATGCGCGCGCGGCGGCGAGGGCGTAATTCCCGCCGGAGCCGATGGCGGCCACGCCGTCCTCAGGCTCCAGCACGTCGCCGGTGCCGGTGACGATGAGCAGCGTATCCCGGTCGCCAACGATCAACATCGCTTCGAGGCGGCGGAGGTATTTATCGGTGCGCCAGTCCTTGGCCAATTCAACGCAGGCGCGGGTGAGCTGGGTGGGATATTGTTCCAGTTTCTTTTCTAATCTTTCAAGCAACGTAAAAGCGTCCGCCGTCGCGCCCGCAAACCCGGCGATGACTTTGTCCCCCGCCAGTTTGCGGACCTTTTTCGCGTTGCCTTTTAAGATGGTATTACCGAGCGAGACTTGCCCGTCCGCCGCGATCACCAGTTTCCCGCCGCGCCGCACGGCCACGACGGTGGTGCCGTAGATGGTTTTTTCATGATGGCTTTGCATGGGGTTGTTATGGGGATTTAAGGGACAAGGGACAAGAGAGGAGAGACAATAAAATTAGCGCCCATTTCGGCCTTATTTTGGCAAGGCGCGAGAAGGGGGTTTTTAGTACGGAAAAAGCTGCCAGCATTTGCGATTGGAAATCAACAAATACCAGGAGCTTTCAGATTTTTATTGCCCGAATGATTGCCTTATCAATGGGGCATATCAAGACTGCCATAAGTTGGCCATACGCGGCCTGCTGCGATGTCACGGGCTAGACGGTCGTTTCTTTGCGATTGTAGTTGGTTATAGCTAGGATCATCCACTGAGCCACTGCTCGCAGGAGGCGCTCCCCAATTAACTGGTCTTACCGGACGAGGAAGTTCGGTGGATGATGTAATTGGGATGTTGCAAAAGTTAACGATGTTTGCCTTTTTGGCGGCTTCCCGCTGTGCATCCGTTACCTCGATTCCAGATTCATTTGCCAAATGGCAAGACTTGGCAATCAGGCTGTCTCTTTCCCAGCCACTTTTAGCCAGCCGCCCCATTTCTAATAAAATCTGAACGGCGGCGGTCAGGATTTCCTCCGCCTCATCCGGAAAGGCCCATTTAACTATATCGGCCATTTGAGAACTATCACGGGAAGGATTGCGGGCAACACCTGTTTGTTTACCGTTCAGGTAACGTGGTTCTAGTTCTTCGCCATTGATGCGAGAATATGTTATGTTACGATTTCCAAATTCTCTAGGTTTATTCCAAAATCCAACGAATTCTCGGAGACCTTCGCCACCGCGAATAAGCTGTGTTTTCGGGTATTTCGCGTCAGAATCCGCGTATACCTGGGCAACCTCTCTAGGGTCCCGGAAATTATACTCTTTAGACTCACCGTAAGGGTTAGACGATTGATGTGTTGCTTGTTCGGTCATTTCGTTAATCCTTGATAATAATATAATCAGCTGATGGTAACACACAGGCAATGAAAGTAAAAATAAAATTTTTGTGAATTTTGAGCAAATACAGGATCTCGAGGTTATTTCCTGTATCCTATTTGTTACTTCTCCCCCTCCTCAAATCGTGATACCCAAGCCCATGTCCTTCCTCACCCTCTTGTCCGGCAATGCCAACCGCGCCGCTGATATCGCGGCGACGGGCGGGGTGGGGTTGTGGGAATGGGATATTGCGGCGCGGCGGTTCTGGTTTTCGGAATACGCGAAATTTCTGCTGCGCGCGACCAATCATCAGCCCAGTTTTATCGATATTCAAAATCATTTGTATGGTGAGGATCGCGAAACTTTTGTCGCGGCTTTTGAAAACATCACGGAAGGCGCGCAGCCTTTTGAAATCATGGTGCGCGTGCAAGTGAAGGCGGGCCAATTCCGCTGGCTGCGCTGGCGCGGACAAGTGCGGCGTCTGGGCGAAGGTTCGCGCCTGACCGGCACGATCCAGGATGTGCATGAAGAACGCCTGGTGCAATTGGAACTGGAATTCACCCAGGACATGCTGAACGAGGCGCAGCGCATCGCGCGTTTGGGTTCCTGGCAATATGATATCCTTTCCGACCGTTTGTTTTGGAGCGAAGAAACATTCAACATCTTTGGCCGCGACATCGCCTTGGGCGCGCCGCAGGGCGGTTCGCAAGCGCGTTATTTCGACACTGAAGATTTTAAAGTTCTACAGGAAAAAGCGCGTCAGGCGGCGCAAACAGGCCATCCTTATCAGGCGGATTTGCGCGCGGTGCGCGATGACGGCCATGCGATTGTCGTGCGCGCCATCGGCCGTCCGATTTTCGACCACGCGGGCAAAGCGTCTTTGATCGTCGGCACGATACAAGACATCACGGATTGGAACGATCTGCGCCAAGCCCACGCGCGCGCGGAAGAAAACCAGCGCACGCAAAGCCAGTTTCTGGCGAATGTCAGCCATGAAATCCGCACGCCGATGAACGCGATTTTCGGCATGGCGCAAATGTTATTAATGGCGCCTTTGCCGCCCCAGCAATTGGAACAGGCGCGCGTGATCCTGTCCGCCGCGCGGGATTTGCTGGCGATTATTGATGATCTGCTCGATCTGGCGAAGGTGGAATCCGGCCATATGACGCTGGAACAAATCCCGTTCGATCTGGAAGAAATGCTGCGCGAAGTTACCGTGCTGCACGCCGGAAAAATTTACGGCAAGGATTTGGAATTCATTATCAATCTGGGTGCCGATGTGCCGCGGATGGTGACGGGCGATCCGCTGCGCTTGAAACAGGTGATCGGCAATTTGCTCAGCAATGCCGCGAAGTTTACGCGCCAGGGGCAAATTACGCTGACGATCGCGCGCGTGGGGGATGGGGACAAGCCAAAGATCCGTTTCGCCATCAGTGATACCGGCATCGGCATCCCGTCGCATCGCCTGGCATCCGTGTTTGAAAAATATGTCCAGGCCGAGGCCTCGACCGCGCGGCAATATGGCGGTTCGGGATTGGGATTGGCGATCTGCCGCGAATTGGTGCAATTGATGGGCGGCAACATTCACGTCACCAGCAACGAACAGGCAGGCACGCAATTCTGGTTTGATATTGCGCTGCCGGTGGTGCCGGGCGAAGCGCCGGAGAAATTAAACGCCCAGATTTTATTATTGGAACCTTCCCGCGTGACGGCGGAAAATATTCGCGCGCAATTGGAGTCTTTGGGCGCGGCGGTGACGGTCGTGCATGAAGTAAAAGCATTCCTGCAACATTTGACCGTGGATAAAAACATCAGCCATGCCTTGATCGCGGATCATGTGAATTATAACGCCAATGACGTCGCGCTCGACATGCGCAAGACACTGGCGGCGCGTACCTTGCCGGGATTGGTGTTATTGACTTCGCCGATTACGCAGACGATTATCAACGATGGTTTTGACGCGATTATGCTGAAACCCGCCTTGCCGCATGAACTGCGCCGCGCCTTGATGGCGGCGGAAAAGGCCGCCAAAACCCAGAGCAACGTATGATGAACCCAGAACGCTGGCACATCCGCTCCCTGCGCCGCTTTGAAGACAGTGAGATCGCGCTGGCGGTGTATCTGTGCCTGGGCGGTGTTTTCAGCTTGCTTTATACCGCCGGCGCGATTTGGCATACGCGCCTTTACAGCTATATTCTCAACCATGAAATCGCCACGGATTTGATGCTGATCTTGCGTGTGATGCTGCATATCGTTTTGCATGCCATTATCCTGGTGTTCGCCTGGGCGCCCGATATGATTTCCCATGTTATTTTCGGCCAGCAAGCGTTTTTGGATTGGTTATTTGCCGCCGATATTTTAAAAGGCACGGCATGACGCAACAACAGCAAGCGCCCAAGGGCGGTATCGAAATATTTCAAGCGAACAAATTATCGCGCCGTGAATTGGATGAATTATGCGACGCCACCATCGCCGCGATTGAGGCGGGCGGCGGTTTCGGCTGGGTTCATCCGCCGCCGCGCGAAAAACTGGAACGCTATTGGCAGGGATCCTTATTGGTGCCGGAGCGGAAGGTTTTTATCGGCAAATTGGATCGTGTCGTGGCCGGCGCGGTGCAATTGACGCGCCCGCCCGCGAATAACGAGGCGCAGTTTTTTTCAGGCAGTCTTGTTGGATTGTTCGTTGCGCCCTGGGCGCGCAAGGTGGGATTGGGCCATGCCTTGATCAATGCCGCCGAAGCCACCGCGTGGCACGAAGGCTGCCGCCTGATTAACCTCGACATCCGCGCGACGCAGCATGACGCGATCCGCCTTTATGAAGGCATGGGTTATAACTGCTGGGGCCATCACCCGGCCTATGCCCAATTCGACGGCGAAACCGTACCGGGGCGGTATTATTATAAGGGGCTGGTGCCGCCGGAAGAGGATTAGTTTCTTGAATTTAAAAGGATTGGAGCTTATAAAGCCCTGTATTCTTAAAATCAAACGCAGGAAATAATCATGCCGCAAGAATCTTATTTTTCCGCTTTTGGACCGGATGACCAAATCCCATCCGTTGTTCTGGAAGGTATTTTACAATTGGGGAAATTGGGCCTGGGGGTTAGTCAATCAAGCTCCTTATCCAATTTAGGTAATATGGTCGCGGCTATTATATCGGAGCCTGAGGAAAAAACGGGAGCAATTATCGAAGATCATTGCCAATTTTTTGATTATATGGGCATTTCTTTTGAAAAAACTGTTAGCTATTTTCCCGAAAATAACGGGATGAGGAATATTAAGGAAAATACGATCTCCTTGAACGCAAGACCTTCTGTTGTGACTAGCGATGTCATATATCCCCAACGGGATCTTTATCATGAAATTAATACTTTTTTTCATGACGATGTTCCGCAAATTTATTACATGCATAAAGTGGAAGAGCCGCACTTTTACTCTGAACGTGAAATTGAGAAATGGCGTGGGATTAACCAGCGGCGCATCGCTGAGCATGGAACCGCAGAAATCATCCATACCTATGGTAAGGAAGAATTTTTTGATCCCAGGGCCGAGGCCCTTACCCGCGCCTGGGGAGAATTTTACATTCCTTTTATCGAGGCAGTAAAACCCTTTTTTGCTGAAACACAGGATTTGGCCAATCATTATAAAGGCATATCGGCCTGGCTTGGACTGTCAATTGTCCAGACTTTGACGGTTGTTGCGGCCAATGCCTATAACGGGGTCATGTCTCCACCGCTCAGTTCGGGAGATTATGTTTTTCAGCGCAGTTTGGCGATTAGCCCAAAGGGGCCTTAATCTCGCACACCAAAAATCGCTGAGCCCACGCGCACGTGGGTTGCGCCCAGGCGGATGGCGACCTCAAAATCGGCGCTCATGCCCATGGATAATAATGGCAATGCGTATTCTGTTGCCAGTTCCGCCAGCAATTTGAAATGTGTTTCCGGCGGTTCGGCGACGGGCGGGATGCACATGAGGCCTTGGATTTCCAGGCCTGCATCCGTGCGGCAAAAGTTTAGCAGTTCGGGGAGCTGCGCGGCGCTGACGCCCGCTTTTTGAATTTCTTCGCCGGTATTCACCTGAATAAAGCATAACAGCTTTTTATTCTGCTTTGCCATTTCGTTCGCCAGTTTTTCCGCCAGGGCCGCGCGGTCCACCGTATGCACGGCGTCGAAGAGCCGCACGGCATCGCGCGCTTTATTGGTCTGGAGCGGGCCGATCAGATGCAAACGCATATCGGGATATTCATCCCGCAGCGGAGGAAATTTCGCGGCGGCTTCCTGCACGCGGTTTTCGGCAAAGGCGTGCTGGCCCGCCGCAATGGCTTCGCGTACCGCATCGGCATCATGCGTTTTACTCACCGCCAGTAATTCCACATCCTGCCTGCGCGGTGACGCCGCACGCGCCGCAGCGATGCGTGCGCGAATTTCCGCCAAATGCTGCTGGATTGTCATCGCTTTTCCAATGCGCTAAAAGTTAAGGGGATTCAACAGGATAAATCCGTCCATGGACCTTCACGCCTACCAATGGCCTATGCATTTGGCCGTCTCCGCCAGCTTGATCCGCGAGCGCATGACGGACTTTCACGATCATCTTTTGATGTGGCTGATCTCCTTTATCGTCGTGTTTGTACTGTGCCTACTGCTTTATATCATGGTGCGCTTTAATGCCCGCAATAATCCGGTGCCCGCCAAATTCACCCATAACGTGCCGATTGAAATCGTCTGGACGGTGATTCCGGTCTTGATTTTGCTGGTGCTGGCCGTGCCGTCTTTCAAATTACTCTATTATGCGGACAAAGCGCCCGGCAAGCCTGAGGTGACGATCAAGGTCACGGGGCATCAATGGTATTGGGAATATGCCTATCCCGACGCGGGCAATTTTTCTTTCAACGCCAATCTGGTGGCGGATAAGGATTTGAAACCGGGTGAGCCGCGCTTGCTGACCACGGATAACCATGTCGTCATCCCCGTTCACACCAATGTACAGTTTCTGGTGACCGGCGCGGATGTGATCCATGCGTTTTTTATGCCCGCCTTTGGCGTTAACATCCTGGCCGTTCCCGGCCGCGTGAATGCCGTGTGGGTGAACGCGACGCAGGAAGGCACATTTTACGGCCAGTGCAACAAGATTTGCGGCGTCAATCACGGCTATATGCCCATCATGGTCGAAGTGGTGAGCAAGGAAAAATATCAGGCGTGGCTCGCCGAAGCACAGAAGAAGTATTCGGATGCGCGCCATTCACAATTCGCAGCGAAGGAATAACATGAGCGACGCACACGATACGCATGACCACCACGTCCCAGGTTTCTGGACGCGCTGGCTTTTTTCCACGAACCATAAAGACATCGGGATTTTGTACCTGATCTTCGCCATGCTGGGCGGTTTGATCGGCGGCGGTTTTTCCGAAATCATGCGCGCGCAATTGCATAATCCCGCGTGGCATATCGTGAAAGACGGCCAGATGTGGAACGTCATTATCACGGCGCACGGTTTGTTGATGGTATTCTTTTCCGTTATGCCCGCGCTGATCGGCGGGTTTGGGAATTATTTTGTGCCGCTGATGATCGGCGCGCCGGATATGGCTTTCCCGCGTTTGAATAATATTTCGTTTTGGCTGATGGTGCCGGCGTTGTGCCTGCTGCTGGGTTCCGCATTCGTCGATGGCGGCGCGGGGATCGGCTGGACGGCTTATCCGCCCTTGTCGGAAAAAGTCGGGCATCCCGGGATGGCGGTGGATATGGCGATTTTCGCGCTGCACCTGGCCGGTTTGTCGTCCATTCTTGGCGCGATCAATTTTATCACGACGATTTTCAACATGCGCGCGCCGGGCATGAGTCTGTTTAAGATGCCGCTGTATGTCTGGGCGATGCTGGTGACGTCGTTTTTATTGCTGCTCGCCGTGCCGGTTTTGGGCGGCACGATTACGATGCTCCTGACCGACCGGAATTTCGGTACGTCATTTTTCTTGCCTGAAGGCGGCGGGGATCCTTTGCTGTTCCAGCATTTGTTCTGGTTCTTCGGCCACCCTGAAGTTTACATTATGATCTTGCCGTCCTTCGGCATCATTAGCCACGTCGTGAGCACTTTCTCGCGCAAGCCCGTGTTCGGTTATTCCGGCATGGTGTTCGCGATGATTTCGATCGGCGTGATCGGCTTCCTCGTTTGGGCGCACCACATGTTTACGGTGGGGCTGGATGTGAATACCAAGGCCTATTTCACGGCGGCGACACTGATCATCGCGGTGCCGACGGGCGTAAAGATTTTCTCCTGGCTCGCGACCATGTGGGGCGGGTCGATTAAATTTGAAACGCCGATGCTGTGGGCGATCGGTTTTATTTTCTTGTTCACCGTCGGCGGCGTGACGGGCGTGGTTTTGGCAAATGCGGGCATGGATACGGCGCTGCATGATACCTATTACGTCATCGCGCATTTCCATTACGTGCTGTCGCTTGGCGCGGTCTTTGCGATCTTTTGCGGCTGGTATTACTGGTTCGGCAAAATGACGGGGCGTTTATATCCTGAATGGATGGGCAAGCTGCATTTCTGGCTGATGTTCATCGGCGTGAACACCACGTTCTTCCCGATGCATTTCCTGGGCCTGGCGGGGATGCCGCGGCGGATTCCGGATTATCCGGATGTTTACGCGGGCTGGAATATGGTGGCCTCGATCGGGTCTTATATCAGCTTTGGTTCCGTCATTCTGTTTGTGCTGTTCACGTTTTACGCGCTGTTCTTTGGCAAAAAAGCCAGTGCGAATTACTGGAACGACGAGAGTATGACGTTGGAATGGACCCTGCCTTCGCCGCCGCCGTTCCACCAGTTTGAGGAACAGCCGGTCATTCACTGATCGGGACCTATAGCCTATAAGGCCAAGGGAAAGTTTTTTTCCGGCGCTTCAAAGGGGAGAAAGCCCATCTCCCTTGCGGTTCTTATCATTTTCTGGCGCGTGGCTCGTTTTTCGCTATTCACCTTGAGTTCCAGGCATATCAAGGTTAAATGAAAATCTACGGTTCTTTTACTAATACCCATTTTCTCAGCGACTTCGTTACTTTTTTTGCCGCGTGCAATCAAACTCAGAATTTTGATTTGATGTTGCGTCAGGCGGCTGGCCGAATGATGTCTTTCACCAAACAACCTCAAACTTTCAAGAGAGTCTTTTTGACCGGGGGTTACCATTTTACATCGCTCCACAGGGGTTTTAGCCTATCCCTCTCATAAACCAGGGGGTGAAAGCGATGCAAGAAATATTTTACCCTCTGGCGCCTGACCGGCTCTGGCGTTATGACTGAGCCTATGACGGCGGCTGTGAAAGATACGTTGGATCGCCTGGCGATCAGTGGCGAAGTGCGCGATTATGTGCAGCTTCTCAAACCCCGCGTCATGCTGCTTGTGGTTTTTACCGGCCTGTGCGGATTGTTGCTGGCGCCCGTCGCCATTCATCCCTTCATCGCCGCGATTGCGGTTTTTTGCATTGCCTTGTCCGCTGGCGGCGCGGGGGCGGTGAATATGGTTTTGGAGCGCGACAAAGATGCCTTGATGCTGCGTACGCGCGGGCGGCCTTTGCCGATGGGGCGCGTGGCGGCGGATGACGCGATGGGCCTGGGGATTTTTTGTATCGGCGCGAGTACGGCATTGATGGGCCTGGCGGTGAATTGGCTGGCGGCGGCGCTGCTGGCGGCGGCGGCGTTGTTTTATATTTTTGTTTACACCATCTGGCTGAAACCCCGCACGCCGCAAAACATCGTCATCGGCGGCGCAGCAGGCGCTTTTCCGCCCATGATCGGTTGGGCTGCGGCGACGGGTCATCTATCTCTCGCCTCTTGTCTCTTATTTCTCATTATCTTCTTCTGGACGCCGCCGCATTTTTGGGCGCTGTCGCTTTATGCGCGGGAAGATTACGCGCGCGCTGGTTTTCCGATGCTGCCTGTCGTGGCGGGGGAACGCCACACGAAAATGCAGATGATGATTTATACGCTGCTGTTGTTACCGCTGACCTTGGTGCCAAGCTTTATCGGCCTGACCGGAAAAATTTATTTCGTCGGCGCGATTATTTTGAATTTGCTTTTTGTTGTTGCCGCGCTGCGCGTCTGGCGCGACCGTGATAACGCGCATAACTACAAATCCGCGCGGCAGATGTTCGGCTATTCCATTTTTTATCTCTTTATGATTTTTCTGTTAATGGTGCTGGATAAGGCGTGATGGAAACCCTGTCGCCTGAACAAACTGCGGCTTTCCGCGCGCAGCAAAAGAAACGGGCGCGGGTGGTGATGGCGATCGCGGTTGCGGTTGTTGTGGCGCTCTTTGTCTTGACGATTGTAAAGGGCCATTTGGCGGAACAACAGCGCGCCTCGCAGCTCGCAAGCCCGCATGAATCCTACTGACCTCGCGCGGCGCAACTGGCGAATTATGTTGATGGCCGTTGTGGTGGTGGTCGTGATGATCGCTTTGTCATTCGCCGCCGTGCCGCTGTATCGTATTTTTTGCGCCGCAACGGGTTTGGGCGGCACGACACAAAACGCTGCCCGCGCGCCGGACAACATCCCCGCGAATACGCGCCGCATCACGGTGCGGTTTGACGCCGCCGTCGATGCGCGCCTGCCGTGGGATTTCAGGCCCGAACAGACGACGATGCCCATCCTGATCGGCCAGACAGGGATGATGAGTTACACGGCGCGCAATACATCGGGCGCGAAAACAACGGGAATTGCCGTGCATAATGTAAACCCGCTGAAGGCCGGAAAATATTTCGTCAAAACCCAGTGTTTTTGTTTTAACAATCAATCGCTCGGGCCGCATCAGACCGCGCGCATGCCGGTGATTTTTTACATCGACCCCAAAATGCTGGCAGACCCGAATATGCGGGACGTGCAGGAAATCACGCTGTCCTATGAATTCTACCCCGCCGGGTCGCGCGCGGCGGCAGAGGCGCAAAAGAATTTCCAAGGCAATTAAAGGGGCAATTAACAAATCATCCCGATTATGATAGGTCATAAGGATTCACATCGAGGTCCACCCATGTCCGATACGCACGTTTCCAATCCCCATCCATTCCATCTGG
>Ga0206950_1132_pt1 | contig 16769 bp, 12 predicted proteins | sample Alteio_BWOrgHeat_41_FD_152954 | JGI IMG/M metagenome (GOLD analysis project Ga0206950, IMG submission 152954) | Enriched cells from forest soil in Barre Woods Harvard Forest LTER site, Petersham, Massachusetts, United States -... | ecosystem: Environmental > Terrestrial > Soil > Temperate forest >... | reverse complement strand
TCGTCGGTCGAGATGTCGTCGCGCAGTTTGGGATTGTTCGCTGGATTCTTGGTGTCCCAGGGAAGGTCTTCCCCGCCAAGCTGCCGCTTGATGAGTTCGGGGTCTTCGGTAAGAAACAGAATGCGTCCTTGCAGCCGAACTTTGTCCGGCCGCTTTTCGATTGCGCGCTCAAGTAGTGAACTGATCATGATTCAATGGCTAAGTTGCGAGTACTCAATTAGTCTTAATTTATTGTAACCTGAGCGGCTGGGGCCGCCACGCGCGACTTTCGATCAAAATCCACGATGGTCGAGGTTAGAAACCGCGTGGATTCCGAAACGTCCTCAAGGAGGGTTATGGCGATCGTGGCGATCTAACACAGAGAAATACAGACTCTCTGACCACTCAGGCCACCTATTTGTGCCCGTGCACCCGGTCGTACTTTTCTCCCGCCGGAACTGCCACCGCCAACCGATTCTCTTTAGGCGCCAACGGACAAGTAGCATAAGGTGTCACCGCACAAGGAGGGTTATACGCCCGATTAAAATCTATAACTACCTTGCCGTCCACGACCGGATCAGTTTCTAGAAATCGTCCGCCGGGATAGGTGTCGGTCTTGCTGCTCAGGTCACTGAACACAAACGATAAGCCCTTCGCCGGATTTCCTCCCAGGTCCGTCAGCGTCACTTCCTGACCATTGATCGTGAAAACGACTGTCCCAGCCACCGGAGTCGGCGTGGTGTCTCCCAGAACGTTGGGCACATCCACAGTCTTCTTGCCCTCGGATGGAACCCATGTTGCCGTCACGCGATACGACAAATCGATCGGAAAAAATATCGGCCCGCGATAGTTCTTCACCATGTCACTGTCCAGATCTTTGAGCCGAATTCCGATGCGCTGGCCCCGTACCACCACATGGAAACGCAGGAAGCCCATTTCCACCACCGTTCGGTTTCCTGACGTATCGGGTTGCAACTTGGCCATGGTGGCGGGTTTTCCCTCAATCATGGCGTGCGCCTCGGGCGAGAACTTTGCCGTCACTTCCGTTCCCTGCAACTCGAAGACGCCTGCATGCGCGGGTCCCTTGGGAAACACAACAGCGTTGCTATCATCGGCGCCGAAGGCATTCTCTCCCGGCTTGAGCCAGAACAACCCCGCCAGCGGTAGCCAATTTTGTTTGAGATCATCTACCAGTTCGATTTTCCATTTCTCGAACGACTGGACGTAAGCCGCATCAGGCGTGGAACCTGCCGAAGTCTTGTCTGCACTAGCGGCACCCAGCGACAACGGTGCCAGTAACAGAATTGCTGCACTTAGTCTTTTCAAGCCAGAGTCCATGTTTCTCACCTTGCCTGTATTTCTGAGTTCATGCATCCGAGAAGCAAATCAATTCCCCTACAACAGGATTTCTGGTAACGGTTCCAGATCGCGACCGCTCAGAATCTGCTCAAACTCACTCAGCAACGCTCCGTGCACGATCCCATTTGACGCCAGCGTCTCCCAGCCGTCTAGTTGAAACTGCCCGCCCTTGAAGTCTGTAACACTTCCACCGGCCTCCTGCACGATCAGGACGCCCGCCGCTGTGTCCCAGGGCTTCAGGTTGAACTCCCAGAACCCGTCGAAGCGGCCACAAGCCACGGAGCACAAGTCCAGCGCAGCAGAACCCGCCCGCCGTACGCCATGCGTGTGCAAAGTTATCTGATGGTAGAAAAATATGTTTGGATTCTTGTGGCGCTTGTGACTGGGAAATCCAGTGGCCACAAGACACTCCTCCAATCGCGGAGTTGCGGAGACATGAATACGCTGCTGGTTCAAATATGCCCCGTTCCCTAGTTCCGCTGCAAACAATTCGTCACGGGTAGGATCGTAAATTACTCCTGCGATTCGCTCACCTTTATGCTCCAAGGCCAGGGAAATGCAGAATACCGGGAAGCCGTGGGCAAAGTTTGTAGTTCCGTCCAGCGGATCTACATACCAGCGGTATTCGCTACCATTGTCCCGCAACCCGCCTTCTTCGCCCAGGATGTCGTGCTCGGGCCACTGCTGACGGATTCGATCCCGTATCAGAGCTTCAGATTTGCGGTCCGCTACCGTGACCAGATCGGCTTCACCTTTGTATTCGATCTCAACCCGTTGACCGAAATACTCCATCAGTAGCGCGCCCGCTTCACGCGCAATGACACTCATGGCGGAAACAAAATCGCCGGGTTTCGAGGACAAATTCATTGGGTTGTTGGCGACCGGAGTTTGAAAACTATCCGCCACGTTTGGGATTGCCCTCGGCAATATACATAATCTCGTGCTTGAAAATGAAAAGATTGGGCTGGCCTTCCCGGGTCAATCGCACCATGTTCTTGTCGTAATACTCGATCCACCCGTGGACCACTTCGCCGTCCGCTAGCTTAATGCTGACCGGCTTCTGCTTCTCACCCAGGGATTTCAGATATGCCGCCTCTTCTGAGGTTTCTTCGGGAGGAGTGACTTTCACTTTGCGAGGGCCGTTCAAACCGGATTGTCCATGAAGCGCCATATCACGCATTCTACACGCGCCACCTAGGACCCTGCTGGCATTGCTCAAAAGCTCAGAAGACTGAGAGCGAAAACCCATTTCGGGCGCAGCCGGACAGGAGTAGAATGCAGGGCAACAGGCACTGCTATCGAGGTTTCGCCATGAAAACCACTGTTCTTTTGTTTACCCTCCTGCTTTTCGTTCCACTGCTCCTGGCCCAGCGCGTGCGACCCGCTGGTCAGACACAAGCTGGACAGGCATCGGCGCAGTTCGACAAAACTGTTCCCCCTCCAGCGTTCCAACCTCAGAGTGCCAATTTGACACAATTGATGCAGGACGCGGATGAACTCGCAAACCTGGCCCAGTCCATCCCACCCGCTGTAAACCAAACTACCAAGGGGCTCCTGCCCAAGGACCTGGATCAGAAACTCAAGAGAATTGAAAAATTGGCCAAGCAGTTGCGTTCGAGAATCTACCAATGAATGCAGGACGAGTTTCAGCCCGTCCTTCAGATATCCGAATCTAATTGGAGTTCCCCTAGTGAGCGGCCACCCGCCCATACGAAGGCCTCGTAGCCATCATCTTCGCATCGCTGATCAGATGCGTCTGCATTTCACTGTCCATGGTAAAGATTTGGTATTCCCCGCTCCACTGCTCACACTTGGGCTTCTCCTCACCTTGCACGATCCCCTGTGATCCAATCCGATTGAGGGCCGAAAATACGATTGTCCGGCTGTCCGGGGATATCGTTGCAAAACAAAAATCCTGGTGTTTAGAGTGGGCCAACCCCTGCTGTTCTGAACCGTCAGGCTTCATCATGTAAAGCCCGCGGCGATCGTCTGCCGTCGCCGAGATATACACAATGAATGTGCCATCGGGCGACCATACCGGAGTCGAGTCCTCCGCTTTATGGTTAGTGAGTCGGCGCACGTTGGAGCCGTCTGAATTCATCGCATAAATTTGAAAGATGCCATCCCGCTTGGAACCAAACGCGATCTGCCGGCCGTCCGGCGACCACGTCGGATCCATTCCATGGTCCGTCAGTTTCTTCTGATTCGAGCCATCCGGATCCATTGCCCAGATCTCAGGGTTACGGTTCGGATTGGTCAATGAGAACGCGTAAAACGCGATCTTCTTTCCATCATGCGACCAGACTGGACCGCAGGCGTCGCCGGTTTTGATGTTTGTGATCTTCTTCGGATCGGAGCCGTCCGAGTTCATGACATAAATCTGGGAGTAGATCTCATCTCGTAAAGAACAATAGACAATCTTGGTGCCATCCGGGGAGAGCGAAGGATCGGAACCGTAGACATGGAGAACCGTGGCTCCGGAGCCGTCCGGGTTCATGATTCCAATCTGGCTGGTCTTGGGATTAGCTGCAGCGCTCGCTGCCATATCCGGCGCGTCGTGAGTCTCAGTAGTCATCATGCCGGGGTTAGCTGACCCGCCAGCACTGTTCGGATCTACGGTCGCCACCGTGATCGAGCGCATCGAAGACACTCCGATGGACGGATCCGCACGCACGAAAACAATTTTCTCCTTAAGCGCCGCTACCTTCGGGGCGGTCGCAGGGCTGGCTGCTTGTTGGGCATTCGAGACTGGCACACAAGAGATAAAAACCACCACAACGAACGCACTTAGCCATCGGCAAAACATGGGATTCCCTCCGAGACGGCGATGTTAGCGCAAAGTCGATCCATCTGCAATCCAAACTCCGACTACTAGAACCATGTAAAAAGCCACCCGTCCCAAAGGACGGGTGGCAGGTCTTGCGAAAAGTCCAGCTTGAGCCTAGAACGTTAGGCGCAAGCCAAACTCCAATTGCCGTTGCGAACCGAGCGAGTAAACGCCGGTTCCATTGCCCACCCGGAACGATTCCTGGTCCGATCGAGTGGTTCCGTTGATGGAACCGCTTCCTGATCCGAACAAAATGCCGTTCATGGTGTTGGGTGGCAGGTTAAAGTTGGCAAAATTGAATAGGTTATAGAAGCCCATACTAGGCTCGATAGTATAGCGCTCGAGGAAAGTATGCCTCCATGCCAGCTTCAAGTCCGTCGCCCGCAGCCAGCCAAAATCAACCTGGCTGCCCGCAGAATTGCCGCTACCGCAAGCAGCAGTGGTCGGTGGTGGTGGGCAGATTGGCTGCACTACTCCACCGATGTTCTGTAACTGCGCCACGGTAAACAAACCGTTGCTCACAAGCAACTGGCCCGCCGGTGTGGGCGTGTTCGCAACGTTTTGGTTGAAGTTGTTGATTAGTTGAGTCAAACCCGAAGCGCTGACCGTCCGATCAAAGGATCCGAACTTGGTCCCCGGAATTGGGTCTTGTACGGTCCCATCTCCGGTGAAGTCAGAGCGGAAGATCTCTCCCGCCGCGCCCGAGTTAGGAGCGTCAATCGAACTGGCCAGGGGGCTGTAGAAATGGGATATGAGCCCAATCCGGAAGCCCATCGGGACATCCACGTAGCCACCAAAAGAGATCTGGTGGGTGCGATCCAGCAGTGACGGTCCAAAGTACCGACCCGGATTGATGTTGTCTGCTGCCTGCAGGACAAAATCCTGATCGTTGTCCGCCGGAGTTCCCGTCAACTGGGCGCCGCCGGAGTTAGAGAAACGGGAGAGGCTGTACGACACTTGGAAGTTCGCCGCCTTGATTCCCCGCATTGGGTTGTTGACGTTTTGCTTCAACGTCATCTGCAAAGCGTTGTATTCCGAGCGTCCTTCCGGTTGTAGGAAGAAGAACGCTGCCTGGCTTGGGTTCTTGCCACCGAAGGCACATGGACGCCCAAGTCCTAATGGACCGGTACAGCCTGCGCCCGTCGCATCAGCCGACGTGCCCAGACCGTTGCCGGCAAAATCCGCCATGGTCGCAGCTCGTGGAACATAGCCCACGTTCGATCCACCAGTCGGATTCGTCGGACATTTACTTGTGCCGTCCGTGGTCGCTGCGAAACTTCCGAGACCGCAGAAAGCTACAGTGTCTGCGATGGCCGCTTTTGCACCGGCCAGATTGAAGTTGCTGACATTCCCTTCACCATTTTGATCAATGCCGATCAGCGAACGTGTCTCGACGTTGCGCAGGTAGTCGGCGCTGAACACCATGCCGTGACGGATCTCACGCTGGATGCCGACATTCATCTGCAGTGAGCGTGGGGTCTTGTAGTCGGGAGCAAACAAAGCGACTCCCGGTGAAATGCCGGCAGTCACCAAATTGCCGATGTAGTTTGGGTTTGGCGCCTTCAGGTTCAGCGGGTTCCCCGCTTTTACCTGATTCCAGAACGCCATGATCTCCGGAATAACGCTGCCGATGTGCACGTTATTGCCGCAGAAGTCAGGGCCGCCGCCCGGACCGCCCGGTGTGATCGAACCACCAGCGACTGGGACAGGCTGCGCACTACCGGCCAAGCAGGCGCTGGTAACCGCGTTGAAGGCACCATTCGTCAAGCGCAAGGGACGATCAAACAGAACGTTGTTGTAAATAACGTTCTCGTAATACAGGCCGACGCCGGCGCGGATTACCGTCTTGCCATTCTTCATCGGGTCCCAGGCGATGCCAAACTGGGGAGCAAAGTTCAGGTTAGCTTGCTTGACCTGATTTCCCATGCCAGGGAAAGCCGAATTGATAAAAGGATCAGCAGGCAAATCACTGTCTGTACGGCCCGTATCTCGGTCGTAGCGCACGCCCAAGTTTAGGGTCAAGTTGGATTTAATTTTCCAGCTGTCACCCAGGTAAAGGCCGATTCGATTGTCTGGTCCCAAACCGCCCGCTGGAAATCCCAATGCGGGTGACAGGGTGTTGAATCCCTGCCCGTTTCCGACACGAACCCGGTTTACGGGCCAGTTTAAAGGATTCGCGGCGCCTCCGGGGAACGGCCCCGATGCCGCAAAAGCTGTGCTGACCGCATTGACTGGGAAGGAAGCTCGTGGCGCTGTGCCATAGAAGTCAGCAAAACCGCCGCCTTGAATGTGGTTGAACGAGATTCCGTAACGAATGGTATGTGCACGCAGCACCTTGCTGCCGTCATACTTGAGCTGGTTGTTCTGCTGCGGAGTGCTTTGTGGCGCAAGCAGGTTCGGTCCCACGAAAAACGATCCCGAACTGATTTCCAAGCCTGTGCAACAATCCGGGAGCGCATTGTTGGTCAGGGTTGCATCCACGATCTGGTTCTGGAACTTCAAGTACGAGTAGCGAATGCTGTGCGAAAAGCTCCCTGTATTGAAGTCCACGCCCACCACATGGGTGCGAGTGATGTCTTTATTGTCGTAAACTGAGAACCCCAGCCCGAACGTGGCAAATAGCGAGTTCGAGAAGTACGAATAACGGTAGAAAGCTTTGGACCCATTGCCGAAGTTGTAATCCACTTTGCCTAAAAGGTTGTTTTCGCGGAAAGGCTGACCAAAACCACCGCCTAGGCCAGCAAATGGTGTGCCAGCCAGCAAAACGGCAGCGAATGCATCCTGCTTGGTCCGTTCGCCATCGGCAAAGAAGAACAGCTTGTTCTTAATGATCGCCCCGCCAAGGCTTCCGCCGAACTGGTCGCGTTGGAAGTAGTAGTCGTGACCGCTGGGTGAATTGGCTGCAAAGCTGTGATCACGAATGAAGCCGAACGCTTCTCCGTGGAGGGTGTTGGTGCCTGTCTTCGTAGTCACGTTGACCGCGCCGGACGAAGTCAGATCATTCGACAGATCCAGAGAGGACTGGCCAATCTGGAACTCATCAATCGCGCTGGCCGGAATGTCAGCTGTGGTGGTTCCTACCGTCTCGTCACTGATGTCCACGCCGTCCACGTTGATGCGGGCGGTACGGCCAAATCGGCCGCCGAAGGAGATCGAGGAATATCCGGCTTTGGTCGGATCGAAGTTCTGCCCGTCTTGAATCTGAACGCCGGGCTCGAGCTGGGCCAGATCCAGGAAGTTACGGCCGTTGACTGGCAGATTCGCAATCTGGTCTGAGTTCAAAATGCCCTGAACTTCGGCTTGCTCTGTATTGACCGCGATCTGAGAAGCCTGTACTTCAATTACTTGGCTCTCTTGACCGAGTTGCAGCTTCGCGTTCGCGGAAGAAGTGTTGCCGACCTGCACGGTCACAGTCTCCGAAACACTGCTGAAACCCTTGGCAGAGACTTGCACTTTGTAGCTGCCAGGATCAAGTGGCCCAGACGTATAAGCGCCGGAAGCATTACTCATAAGATTCTGCGCTTGGCCTGTACCGACGTTGGTGATGACTACCTTTGCCCCACTCACGACTGCGCCTGTGGGGTCAGTCACTGTACCTGAGATACTTCCACTGCCAACCGTAGTCTGGGCCAGCAGTACCGCCGAGGAAAGCAGCAGGGTGATAATCAAAACCAGCCAGCTAAATCGTCTGGCGTGATCGACGGGATTGGGTCTCAATGCCATTTTTCCACCTCATCCTTTTCAGAGTCTGTACTCGTTAGCTAAACGCTTGGCTTGCAATTATTTGCAAACAGATCTCGTAGGTAGAACCGAGAGAGGCAGAATGCAGCCCAACAACAAAACAGAGCACTGCCGATATTACACAGAACAGCAATTCACAAACCATAAACATAATTCATATACATCGCAAGGTTTTTAGGCTTTGTATTCAATTGTTTGGATTATTTTGTACGTGGATGCCATGCGGGCAAATTGCAACCCACGACCTACTATATTACGTAGATTCCTATTAAAAGATGGATGAGGAGGTGGATCGTTCTCGCCTGATCTGAAAGCCTCTAGAACTTTGACTTTTTGGTGTAGTACCCCGCCCGATGCCGAACGTTCATTGAGCCACCGCCATTGACCCTGACCTCAATGCGGCGAAACCCGGAATTGGACAACCGTTGTGAGGGATAGTAGGCCAGAAGATATTGCGTCCTCAGCTCGTCACTGATTTTTCGGAAGGCGTCATCCAGCTGCGGAACAGAGGTCGCGTAGAAATACTTGCCACCGGTGTCTTCTGAGATCTGTATGAGGGCATGTTCCCCGCCCGTGTCACGCCCCGCGCTGGCTTCGACTGGCACCACAATAATGCTATACACGATCATTTCAGCCTCCTGCGCCGCGCGCACTGCTTCCTTGTAATCCACCCTGCTGACCGTGTCGCCGCCATCGGTAATCACCACCAGCACCTTCCGCCCTAAACGCGGCTGAAGCGCCTGCGCCCCGAGGTAAAGCGCATCGTACAGTGCCGTCGCCGCTCCCAGGTGCACATGCTCGATCGCTCGGTCAATGGTTTTAAGGTCAGAGGTAAAGGGGACAACCTCGCTGACCACCTCGCTGAATCCATATACCGAAAGCGCATCCACCGGTCGCAGGATGGCGTGCGCGAAACGTCGCGCCGAAGCCATTTCCATCGGCAAATCTTTACGAGTGCTCAGGCTTGTATCAATGTCAAGCACAATGGAAAGCGGCAACGCCGATTCCTTGTCAAACACCGCGATGTTCTGGTGGCTGGAATCCTCCAGCAGGGTGAAATCCTCTTTCTTGAGGCCCGCGACCGGCGCACCATGCTCGTCGGTCACGGTGACGAACACATTCACCAGCTTCACATCTACTTTTAAGGTCGCGACGTCGCTCGAGGTATCTGGCGGTATCTCCGAGGTGGCTTTTGCTGCGCCCGAAGGTGGATTCTTGGCCACGGAACCACCCGAAGCCCACGGTGGCTTCGGCACCTGGGCCATAAAAGACACCGCGGCAAGAATCAAAAAGGCCAGTAGTTTTGACGCGGGGAATATGCGGATTTTATCAGCGAACTTCGCGAGACACTCCTGGCGAGAAAGACTCCTCATTTAGATGCAGGCCCTGCCGAATGGCTGCCCTGCGCGGTCGCGATGCCGGAAGGAAAAGGTTCACCGTCGGCCCACACCGCGCCATCCTCGAAATACTCCTTTTTCCAGATAGGCACCGTGCGCTTAAGAGTATCGATCAGCCAGCGGCAGGCCTCGAAGGCAGCAGCCCTATGTGCCGATGCCACTACAATCAGAACGCTGACCTCGCCGATTTCAAGGCGACCCAGCCGATGCACAATGACGGCTTCACGTATCTCGAATGCCTTCCGAGCCTGCTCGATCAGCGCGTCCATCTGCTGCAGTGCCATTTCTTCGTAGGCTTCGTATTCCAGATAACGGGTGCATTGTCCGCGGGAGCAATCTCGCACTACTCCCTCAAAGACAACGGCAGCTCCGTCTGCAGGCTGCTTCATCCCGGCAACGAATGTTGATGTGTTGATTTTTTCCCTAACGATTAAGGACGGCCTCTGAACTTCTATCGGCGCATCCTTTGCGCGATCGTCAACGCCGCCACTCACCGGCGGCAGGAATGCAATCTCGTCGCCGTCCATTAGCTTTGAATCCAGAGTGGCAAATTCGCGATTGATGGAAATTGCAATCGATTTCGACAAGGTTCGGAGTCTTGGAATTTGCTCTTCGTAGTGATTGAACACATCGTGCAGAGTCGCCTCCCCAGGAAGCTCCAGCGTATCGCTGGTGCGGCCAGCCATTTCCTTCAAAACTCCAAAAAACAAAATCCGTAATTGCATGGAAGGATCAGAACAGGCTGTCATTGGCCAGCCTCAAGTGTAACGCGGCTGCCGGGGGCTAGAAGCAGCTTTGCAAAGCACCAATCGGAGGATGGGGTGCCGCCCATCCCCCGAATCGCGATGCCGTAAGAGCCGACTACTAGTGAGGCCTTACCTCACGAGCGGGGGGCTCCGGAGCACGCGGCGCCGACCGTTGTGGCTCCGCCGCACGCGGCTCTGGAGGCCGCGGAGCTGCCGAACGCTGTTGCTGCCAGGTATTAAACTTCGTCTGTTCGCTTTGCTGCAGCCGCGGATTCTCCTGCACCGGGGGCGCTGGTCTCACCAACGGATGACCACCTTCTCCCGCCGGTGGATGGGGCACTGCCCGCTCCGGCATTCGTACCGATGTCGAACGGTCCGGCTCCTGAGGCGCTCTGTTCCCCATGCTAGGCGGCTCTGGACGTGCCGTAGCCGGAGGCGCTACGGCCGTTGGCGGCCTGCTGGGGCTTGCAGTAGGCTGTCCGGGCCTTGGAACGGCAGGTTGGGCCGCGGGCTGTCCCGGCCGATTCTCTCCTCGCGCCACAGCCTGGGGCTGTCCCGGCGTCTCAGTTCGCACATTGGGCGTCGCACGTTCCGGCACCGCGCCCTGCCGCTGCTCCAGAGGCGCGCGTGGCGGCGTCGGTACGCGGGTCGCCACCACCTGCCGGTTGACGACTGTAGCTGGCGGTACAGCCGCGGTCGGCCGTCCAACTCCCATTACGCTGGCCTTCACTGGTTGCTCCGCAATTCGATGCAATACTGGCGCTTCTGCAATCTGCTTCGGATCCACCCTCACGATGTTGTTCGCCACAGGTCGCGCATTCACAAAAGTTTCATGCGAAACCGCCGTCACCGCATTGGTCACATGCTGGTTCACATAGTTGACCCGCGTGATGTTGGTCGTGTTGTTGTTAATGATGGTGGTGTTATAAACGTTTGTCACCTGAGTTACATTCACTCGCGTGTTGGTAACGTTTACGTTATTCACGTACGTTGGACTGGTTCGATACCAGGGCACAAATACCTCTCGCGGAGCCAGCGGAAACCAAGCCACGCCTACTCCGCCGCCCACGGCAAATCCTCCACCGCCGACGAAAGCAACCAGAGCGGGAGCGTACACCGGGCGCACATAGACCGGGCCCGGAACCCAGCACCAGGATTCTTCCACGAACGCCCAGCGGCCATAGTGAAATGGGGCGAATCCCCAGGGCTCATCTTCCACCCAGGTCCAACCCCATGGCTCCACCCATACCCAATGGCCATTTCGGTAAGGCGCCCAACCAACCGCCACTGCCGATGGTCTCCACACCGGACCGTATTCCGCCGCATAACTCCAGTGGCCATATTGGTCGAGGTCTTCTGCGCCGGTCATCTCGGGTGAAATGTAATTGGATGATTCAGCATGATCCTCGCGCTGATCGCGACTAAAGGCAAACTCGTCAAAGTCGTCGCGCCCAGGTAACTGCTCAATGTCATGGTTCAGTTCGTCGGTTCCGGTGAAACGCGCTCGTTGGTCCGCGACGACGTCGTAGGACGCTCCGCCGCCGGTAGCCTCGCCCCGGCCGTGAAAGACCGTCGCATCCGTCTCGCTGCCATCGGCGGTTACGTCAATCCGATACTCGCCGCTGCGCTGAATCTGAAACGCCAGATTCGGAGTATCCACTTCGTAGCGGTCGTCGTCGTCCAGATGTCGTACCCGGATAATGATGGAGCCCTGCGATAGTTTCAGCTGTGTAATGTGGTCGTCCAGTTCCAACAGGGTCAGACTACTTTCCGAATCCAACCGGACGGACGTCGAACCCGTCTGCAGTTCCGCTCGCGAGTCCTTATCTGCCCACAAATTGTCTCCCGTACTCATGGGGCGGTTTTGCACTGCCTGCACCCAATCGCCTTCGCCGCCTGGCTGAAACGAAACCGAGCCTACCGAATAACTCAGCCGTGCCACGCGCCCGGGAGGATCATTGTCCTCCGCGACTACGCTGGACGACGCAAGAAGCATCGCTACTGCCGTCAGAAGAACTGCAACCACCGGGAATCTGCGTATAGTTTTTGGCATCTGATCCTCGCCTCGTTGCTTTCAGTAACGGCAACTCACTCACTACGTATTAACACTTCCCCGACCCACAAGTTCTACGCCAGGCCGGGGCCATGGAACTACCTTATCTCAAAGGAGATACCAACCAGACTGGAATTGATCAGACAGGAATCTGGCCAGACAACCCGAAATAAATCGCCGCTGAATCCAGCAGCCTAGAAGCGCCGGCAAAATGCAACCTGCACCGCAAGCTGCGGGCAGAAGTGTGGAAATGAATCAGCCCCGTAGGGGGGTAGCGCCAATAGCCCAGCGCTTCAGCGCTGGGAAAAGCGGAAGTCACGACCCAGTCCCAGAGGGACGACTGAAATCCTGACCGCTTACATACCGGCTGGAACTGCGTATCGCCTTCTATCCCACCGGCTGGGCGCTCAGTACCTTTTCCCGCTCCTCGGCGTCCTGCTTTTCCTGACGCGGACTCGAGGGAAGCGCCAGTTCCAGCACTTCTCCGATGGTCTTGACATAGTGAATCTGAACGTTCTCCAACTGCTCGGGAGTCAGATCTTCCTCTACGTTCATCTTATTGTCCGCTGGCAGAATCACATCGTGCACACCAGCACGCTTCGCCGCAAGAACTTTTTCTTTCACGCCTCCGATGGGGAGCACGTTCCCGCTGAGCGTGATTTCTCCGGTCATCGCCGTGAGTGGACGCACCGCATGTCCGGTCAGCAGCGACACCAGCGCGGTAGCCATGGTCACACCGGCAGATGGTCCATCTTTGGGGATGGCGCCCGCTGGCACGTGAATGTGAATATCATGCTCAGCAAAAAATGTCTCGGGAATGCCCAGAATGATCGCATTCGACCGCACCCAGGTCAGAGCAGCCTGCATGGACTCTTGCATCACCTGGCCGATCTGTCCGGTCATGGTGAAGCCGCCTTTACCTTTCATGGTGTTGGCTTCGATGAACAGAATGTCGCCACCGGACGGCGTCCACGCCAGCCCGACTACCACCCCAGCACGCTTGGTGCGCTCCGCGATTTCACCTTCGCTGCGGACTTTAATTCCGCCCAGAAATTCCTGGACGATTTCCGGCGTCACCACCAGCTTTTCCGTTTTACCTTCCGCTAGACGGCGGGCCTGCTTGCGGCAAATTGTCCCGATATTCCGTTCCAGATTGCGCACGCCCGCTTCCCGCGTGTAATGCCGGATCACATTGCTGACCGCTTCTTCCGGAAACTCGATCTGTTCCGTGGTAATGCCGTTTTCTTCAATCTGCCGTGGAATCAAATATTGGAACGCAATGTGGACCTTCTCTTCCTCGGTGTAGCCCTGCAGTTCGATGATCTCCATGCGGTCGCGTAGCGGCTCCGCGATCGGGTCAAGCATGTTCGCGGTGGTAATAAATAGAACTTTCGACAGATCAAACGACACGTCGAGGTAGTTATCCCGGAAAGTTGAATTCTGTTCCGGATCCAGTGCCTCGAGCAGCGCCGAACTTGGATCGCCGCGGAAGTCGCGCCCGACCTTGTCAATTTCGTCCAGCATGAAAACCGGGTCTTTAGTTTCAGCGCGGCGAATGCCCTGGATAATTTGTCCCGGCAACGCGCCGATGTAAGTGCGTCGATGGCCACGAATTTCAGCCTCATCGTGCACGCCACCCAGCGAGATGCGCACGAACTTCCGCCCCAATGCTCGGGCAATCGATTTACCTAGTGAGGTCTTGCCCACCCCTGGAGGTCCAACGAAGCAAAGAATCGGTCCTTTCATCCCCGGCTTCAAACGCCGCACAGAAAGGTAGTCAAGAATGCGGTCTTTGACCCTCTTCAGATCGTAGTGGTCCGCGTCGAGCACTTCCTTGGCTTTGATGATATCCACGTCGCCACCGGAAGTCTTCGCCCACGGCAACACCGCCAGCCATTCGATATAGTTGCGCGTGACCGAATAGTCCGCCGCCATCGGCGACATGCGCGCAAGCCTTCCCAGCTCTTTGAGCGCTTCTTTCTTGACTTCCTCGGGCATGCCCGCCGATTCGATCTTCTGCCGCAGGTCTTCGGTGTCACGCGCGCCTTCGTCCTGCTCACCCAGCTCTTTCTGGATGGCCTTCATCTGCTCCCGCAGATAGTATTCGCGCTGGGTCTGTTGTACCCGGTCCTGCACTTCGGACTGGATTTTGTTGCGTAGCTGCTGGACTTCCAGTTCCTTGGCCAGATGCTGATTGATTTTTTCCAGGCGGACACGAACATCAGTAGTTTCGAGCGTGTCCTGCTTGTCCGACGTCGAAAGTGAAGGCAGCGACGACGCGATGAAATCCACCAGGCGTCCCGGTTCGTCAATGTTCATCGCCACCGTGGACAGCTCATCCGACAAAGTCGGCGATCCTGCGACGATCTGTTGAAACAAAGTCAACACGTTGCGCTGCAGCGCTTCCACTTCGGAACTGGTGGGCGCAAGCGTCTCGGGGACTGAATCCACACGCGCACGCATAAATGGAGCAAGCTGAGTGAACTCCGTCACGCGCACCCGCTCCAGACCCTCGGCAAAAACAAAAAGGCTCTGGTTCGGCATTTTGACCACTTTATGGACTACCGCCAGGGTGCCTACGGTATAGAGATCGCTCGGCTGGGGCGTGTCCACCCGCGCTTCGCGTTGCGCAACCACAACAATAGTCTTGTCTTCGCCTAGGGAATTAATGAGCTGGACCGAACTGTCCCGGCCGACGGTCAGAGGTAGAACCGCGTGCGGAAACAGCACCGTATCGCGCACCGGCAGGATCGGAAGTGCGCCCGCCACAGGCTCGCTAATCTTTGTGTTTTCTTTTACTTCCTTAGCTTCTTTCACTTCTTTCGGAGCGCGCTCCGGGCGCGATGACTGTGTCATGATTTCACCTTGAGTGTAGTATGCTCAAGTTTGATGAGGCAAGCTTCTCGAAAGATGCAACCCACCCAATAAATGGCGACAATGAACCAATGAAAAGATTCTAGACCTTCACAGCAGATCTTGCTGAACCAAAGGTACAGGGAACAAGTGGGCACGAAAAGATTGCAAACTCACAAAAAAACGCCCCACCTGCGGTCCATGACGACTCTCCTCGAAGTTTCTTCGAATTCCTATTCCGCTCTGGATACCCCAAGCAGTTCCTTTTCCAGCATGAAGGCGTCCAGCCCATTCGAGTAGTAGCGCGGAATCGTGTTCACGATGTTATAGCCGTGCCGTTTGTAGAAAGCGAGCGCTGAGGCATTGTCCACGGCGGTTTCCAACACAACACTTCGGCACGGCATCTCGCGCAAGCGCTCTTCAGCAGTGGCCAGCAACTTCGAGCCGACTCCGAGACGGCGATTGCCGGGCAGCACATCAATGGTCAGAACATGACCGATCCGTCGGCGATTCGCCTCTGCCACTATGAAACCCAGAATACCTAGCCTCGAGTCAGCTCCGGCAGTGGTGTTTGATGCTTCTGCGACCAGAGTAAAAGACCCACGGCGTCGGATATAGGCAGCCAATTCCAGCTGCGAGTAGGCGATCCCCGGAGCAAAGCATTCCTGATCAATGTGCCACAGCCGGTCAAAGTCGTGGGATCGGTACTCTCGCAGGGTGAATTCCATCAAGTTCGATTGTAACTTGTAGGACTTTCGGCCCCTCGCGGGCAGATGAATCCGCGGCACTTTCCGCTGCTCGCCGAGACACGGAGATTTCCACCAAAAAAAGTCGAGCAAACAGTTGCCTGCTCTGCACCCCCGGACGTACCATTCGCATCTGAGGTTCTAGGATTCTCGTGGGGCGCTTCCTTCTCATTGACGGGCTGATCGACGGGGCTGCAGCCGTGGCTTTGGTCGGGCTGTGGTACCTGTGTCTGGCGAGCTACAACCGGCGCCGCGGTACCAAGGCCCTGCGCTGGCTGGAGACTGCTTGCTCGGGGCGCGCGCGCGTGCTCGAGGCGCACTGGCTGGGGACCTCTGGATTGCAGGCTCATCTGGGCTTCGCCGCGCATTGGTTCGAGAATGCCCGCGTGACCATAAGGCTCCTGCCACGACCACTGCCCGTGCAGTGGCTGCTGAGCCGCTGGCACAAGCAGAGAGAAACCCTGACCTTTGAAGCCGACCTTGACTACGCGCCCAACGTTCGCCTGGAAGTGCTCCGCCACCGCTGGGTGAGCCACGGCGACAGCAAAGTCATCCGCGATTCACGAGACTGGACTGTGGTACGTCCTGGCCCGGTCGTGCTCACCACTTGTTCGCAGTGGAAACAGGAAGTCCCGCCCATCGTGAATACCTTGATCACGACGCGCGGTCACAATTTGTTGAGCGTGCGCTTCCGTCCCGAATCGCCCCACTTGGCTGCGACGATTGATCTCGAAGCGCTCTCTGACGAGCAAGCCGCAACTGGATTTCTCGAAGTGCTGCGCGAGTTGGCAGGATCCTCGCGCTCCCGGCAGTAATTCTGTCTCTTTAAAACAAGCGCTGTCATCATGAGCGAAAACTAAGAACCTCTGCGCTTAGCTTCTTGCTTTCCTCTGTGCCCACTGTGGTAAAAGCCTTTTCGATGTATCCCGAGTGCAATGTCCTACCCTCCACCCTTGTCTTCCGGCTCTGGCGCGAAGCGATAGCCTACTCCTCGCACCGTCAACAAGAGCTTCGGCTTGGCAGGATCCTCTTCAATGTAGCGACGTAATCGAACGATAAAATTGTCAA